>Ga0105164_10002616_pt1 | contig 11098 bp, 9 predicted proteins | sample VDWuncwatermetaG_FD_89674 | JGI IMG/M metagenome (GOLD analysis project Ga0105164, IMG submission 89674) | Wastewater microbial communities from Netherlands to study Microbial Dark Matter (Phase II) - VDW unchlorinated drinking water | ecosystem: Environmental > Aquatic > Freshwater > Drinking...
GGTATGTTCCTTATCAGAGCATGTATCGGTTATTATAATCTTATATTTGCCATCATTGCTTAAATTAACGAAGTCTCCTAAACCAGATGATAAGGTATCATAGCTAATCTTTTGGTATACTCCCTCCTCCTTCTTAAGATATATTTCCACCATGTCGCACATAGAAGCCATCCCACAGCCCCTGTAGTTGGAAAAGACAATAAAATCTTGTAAACCATTGTCGTCTAAATCCGTTTGATAAACAGCATAAGGTAGGGGTGTTTCTCTGGCATTCTTTGTAGCCACTTTACAGTTACCATCCTTTATATAAAATTCTAGGGTATCTGGTGTGTCTTTCAATCTGATAGTAACTTTGCCATCTGGGGAGATGTAATCAGCCTTATCAAAGTCTACTAATGCCTTGGCTTCCAAATGTTTCGGAGATCCATCTTTGAACCGATACGGAGGGTATTCATCTATATAAGCTAAGGCAGTATTGCAAATATAGCAGGATAATATTACTACAACGCCCATAACCCTTTTATTTATCATATATTTGTGGTTCTTTGGTGCTTTAGCCACGACCTTACAATAAGGTCAAGAGAATGTATGCATTAAACAATAACGCCCAACATGAGCCAATAAATGCACGTTCAGCAAATCGGCTTTATCCACTAATTGCATTAAAATTTAACGCAAGGGTTTGGGTGGTATTTTATCTCTTATCTCTCTCAATTTTCCAAACAAGGATAAAGCATCCTGACATACATTTTCAAATTTTAGATCATTATAAATATGTCCGCCTTTATACTTGAACGCATTATCGCTCTTGGGATGATTATGTATTAAGGCGTTGCGTAAATTATTAATATACTTTAACTGGCTTATGGGCATGCCTACTTTAAGTTCGTCCTCAATTTCCTCTAATATGGCAATCTTTCTATAAAAATCCAGCTTTGATAGTATGGTTACTTTTAAGTCAGTGATAACATTAGCTTTTCTGCCTACATATCTTTTGGCGATAATCATATCCATATCAGATTCCAAAATATAATGTATTTCCATGATGCAGTAACGAATATCATCCCACCCTATTTCAGATTTATGCGTACCTTTTGCCTTCTTAATTAAAGAGGCATAGTGTTTTGCAAGGTCTTCAATTTTTTTATTTATTTTGGGTTCTGTCATGCTGTCAGCAACTTCTTAATCTCATCTATCCACCCTTCCCGATGAATAATCCTGTCTTTCTGTAAGCTCTCATTTAATATCTCCGCCTTTGTCTTTTTAGACAGTTCTTCCCAGTTTTCTTCAAATACGTAGGTTGCATTACCGTAATATATACTCTCAAGGACATATAGATTCTTTTTTTCAAAACCAAAAATGATATAGCCGTAAAAGCCCGCCTCTCCTGTTGCAATAAAATCCGGTTTGGCTTTGTTGATGTTTTCTAACCTATACTTAATAACTGGCTGATTGCCTTTTTCTGCCCTCTTAATTAAAGGTTCTAATATATCTTTAATCTTTGTCCACGGATATACGCCTTTGGGAAGTACTGTCCAATTTAGCCGTTTAGTGGGAGCTGTAATAGCAGGTACTAAACTCTCGGTTAAAATTTCAAACTCGCCAAATACTTCTAAAAATAGATTAAATGTGTTTTTTATCTTTTCATGGTTTGCCTTTTCATACACTAATTTGTCCGATGATACAAACTTTGTTGACTTGCCGTCCAAAGAAATCTGCAACTCTATACTTGATGGCGGCATAAAACGTCTAGGATAGCGTTTATAAGGAACGTCTGCTATTTTAGAGTGCCAATGTTTTCCCCAATCTTTAAACCACCACTCAACCTGCCTATAAGCAGTTTCCATTGGTTTATCTTTCATGGGAATGTATAAACCTTCGGCATTAAATAACGATATCGAGCCAAATAGTGGAGCAGGTAAAAGGCGTTCCCCAACTTCTAAACTGTGAGAAAAACCTGCTTTTAATAATGTTGGTTGATGGATCGTTATGTTAGAGCACCCTATGTAAAAACTACCACCATCTTTAATCCCAACCAAATATTTATCTATATTTCTAACCCTTTTCCCTTTAATAACCATATATATCCCCTGACAATAATATTATACACCTGCAGAAATAAAGGGCAAGAAATAACCAGTTGCGTGCAGTCACTTTTACCATCTCTAATTATAACTCCCCCTCTTTTAAAAACAAAAAACCCGTGCTAAAACACACGGGTTAACGCCAACTTCGATCTTTAGCACATTTATATAGCGGGCGCAAGTAATCTACTTAAATCACCGCTTATAAGAATGGCTTAATAATTAATAGCGAGATGAATAGTGGCTATAGTGAGAACTATGCGAACCGTGAGAACCGTGCGAATAATGAGAGGAATGCCAAGCAACATCAAATCTCCCATCTTTTTTCGCAAACATATCTTTCGCATGTTGCAACACTAACTGCCTACTTTCCTTGGAAATCGAAGTTTCTGTTCTCTTTGCATCGCTCGTCTGACCAAAAACGACAAATGCAGAAAGAAACATTGCCATCGACACCAAGACTCTTGCAATTTTTCTCATATTAGCCTCGCTCCTATATTACCATATTATCTTAAATAGTCAAGAGTTATTTTTCTTAATGTATTTTTCTTAACTGCTTTAATATAAGTACTATGCAATTCGTCTGAGGAATTAAAGAATCCTCCACAATCTTTCATATAAACACAATCTTGGCATTCATTTAAATATATATTCTTCCAGCTGGATATTGATTTCCGTGAAAAGTTCCATAAAATCTTAGGCAAAACACATAGTTGGCTGTTATAAACTGATACATTCATATCTCTCATAGACAAATATTTCACAGCATCCTCAAGGTCTTGAGCATAATCGTGAGGGTCGATCCAGAGTTTCTGGATATTATCCTTTGCCATACCTGTTGTCTCCATCTGCATGAAAGCAATATGTATTACGAATGGAAAATTACGATAAATAAACTCAGCAAGCTGCCTCAGCCTATTGCTATTTAGCTTCAAGATGACTATTCTTATTCCGATTCTCTGCTTTAATAGTGCAAGATTGTACAGACCTTGAACAACCTTGAAGAAAACATTGGCTCCAACGATCTTATTATGTTCCACATCGGTATCTGCGTATAATGGTATATCAATCGTTAAACTCGGATGTTGTATCGCACGTATTTTCTTAGCAAAGTCCATATTCGAAAAAGCTACTCCGTTACTTAGCAAACTTATCTCTGTTCTGGGAAGATTTGTCTTACAGGCATGCAATATCTCAATAAATCTATCTCCCAATAAAGTCGGTTCCCCTCCTGTCAACCCTAGCATGGGCGTTTTCTTGTCTATTAAAGACACAATCTTCAGATTCAACGTGGTCTTATCAATCTCATTATCAGTGGGGGGTTGAGGGCACATTATGCAGGCACAATTGCACTTTTCTGTAACAAGCAGCGCATTGCCAACAGCTTCTTTGCTGAACAAAACTGTTATAGAACCACTTGGATTAACGCATACCACATCACCATCAGTTAGCTCATCTATTCCCTCCACATTACACACAATTGATAGGCGTCTGTCATGACCGATGGATAAACACTCTCTGGCATTACTGGTTATAACTGCAGCAAAACCTTTAGGATATTTTCTTCCTGTTGTAACAAATATTAAATCATGCTTATTCGAAAAGGCGTTGTATCTATGCGTAACCTTTCCAACTACATCATTTGGGACGTTAATTGGGCTACCCGATAGGACTTTCACCTATCTCCCCCCTTCTCAGGACTTATAGGATGTCTTGTAATCCAAGACCAAAATACTTTCTGAACTCGCTGGTCTCCATTCTTAACTAGGTCTAATAAGAATTTAATTATCTCCTTATTCTTCTTGCATACCTCACTTGTTGCTCTATTCCCTATTATGTCTCCCTGTTCCGAATAGTTCCGCACAGGGTCTGCTCCACAAAAGCTCTGATAGGCACACCAGGAACATTCTGGAAGGCATTCAAGACAGGATTTACTTATAAGGGAGCAAAGAAATTCACTGTTGAATAATTCAGGATATGTTTTATTGTTAACATTCCCCATAAGAAAGTTTTTATCACCAGTTGATGCAAGCATTCGTGCTTCATCGGATACATAAACATTGCCGTCATAATTGTATATCACCCCACTAATGGCAACACCTGCTGGTGACTGCATATCGACAAAACCAGTAGAAAACGGAGTTAGTATACGAGTTAATAGCAGTGTCGCAAACCCTTCGACGAAGTGTGTACCACGAAGATTGATATCAATAATATAATTTAAGGTCTTCTTATATGCATTAATAAAATCTTCTATTTTATAGGTGAACGACTCACCATCTTTCTTTGCAAAACCATACGGATTTAGAGACCTTATAAAAATAGAGTTAAAGCCTTGACTCAAATATTCATCCACAACATCATTTAATCTGCTAAGACTATGCCGAGTCGTGGTCATCAATGCCGAAACACTATCATTACCAAGATAATTTCTGCACAGCTTTATTCTATCGATTAGTAGATTGTAACTGTCACTATCATTTTGCAAGGGTCTATTCATATTATGCAAATCTTTTGGACCATCTAATGAGGTCGAGATATAAATCCTATGCCCCTTCAAATACCTAAGCATCTTATCGGTCATTAAAGTCAGATTAGTACATATTACAAATTCCAAGTCTTTCTTCTTAAACAGATTAACCCATTCTGCATATTCTATGATATATTTGATAATCCTAAACTCCAATAACGGCTCACCCCCTTGGAACTCAATCTTTATGCAAGGAGATGGTGATTTAAAAATTAAGTCAACTATTCTACGAGCTGTTGTCTTATTCATTGTAAAGCCCTTAGTAGTGACATCCTTACGGGATACCTGGCAGTATTTACAGTTTGAGTTACATTTCAACGTAGGTACAACCATATGGAGTGCTGTAAAGTTATCGAGGAAGCTCTTTTTCGTGCGATATTTGGTTGCAAGCATTTCAATTACTGGTTCCAATTCGGTATCTGTAAGAAACTGCTTTGCCTTGAGGTCTAAAAAAGAAGAGCTTTTGGAGGTTAGCTGCTGATTTACAAGCATACTAAAGTCGTTAGCGTGTAGAACGAGAAACTCACCAGCCTCATTACAAACAAATACTTCGTGGACGTTTATCCTGTCAAATCTAAGAGGAAGCAGTCGGTAGGGCATTATGAAGATTTGCCTTTTTTATTAATCGGCTCTATTGAAGAAAATGCCTTTCGAACAATAAGATTTCTAATATCACCAAATCTTTGCTCTATATCAACTCTTACTTGTTGGTCCACCAATTCATTATAAAATTCTTTGGCTATAGTTTCAAGGTTATGCCCTAATTCCGTTTTCTTGCTAAAACATACACATATTACCCTATCAGAATTAGTATCAATCTTGATATAGCACCTATCTGTGAACTTATAAGTCGTTGCCCTTATTGCCTCAAGAGAATATATGCTTCCAGTCAACTCTACCAAAACTGTTCCATCGTCCAGCACCTTTATTCCTTGATGTGTCATATATCCTCCATCAACATAAAATCTTCTTGATAATCATATCTTCCAATTTCTATATGAACTGAACAACCAAAAATTCCACGCTCGACAATAGCATCAGTAGCCTTCTCTCTAGGATGCTTGGTATCTATATCAAGTCGTATGCGAGACAGCCTTAGGAATTCTCTTTTTTCTTCTAATGAATACTCGGTCAGCATGTTTACCTTCCTCTTCCTTTTTTCAGATCATCCGCAATTTCTTCCAGTTGTTCCAAAGCGTCCTGCAAGTCTTCCACGAGCTCGTTAGCTATTACACTGGGTTCTGGCAAACTGTCAACATCATCGAGGCTTTTGTCCTTGATCCAGAAGATATCTAAATTAGTCTTATCACGCTTGAGTAATTCATCAATGTCGAAACAACGCCAACGACCTTCAGGATTCTTTTCAGAGTACGTTGCTTTTCTGTCACGACGGTTCTCTGGGTTGTAACACTTCACGAATTCATCGAGGGCTTCTTCCTTGAGCGTGTTTTCCTTCAGAGTAAAGTGTATATTTGTGCGGAAGTCGTAAAACCAGACCTTCTTCGTAGCATTCTCTTTGGCCGCTTCTTTCTTGTCGAAGAAAAGCACGTTGGCCTTGACGCCTTGAGCATAGAAGATACCAGTTGGAAGCCTTAAAACCGTGTGCAGGTCACAGGTCTGCAAGAGTTTCTTCCGAATCGTTTCACCAGCCCCGCCTTCAAAAAGTACATTATCGGGCAAAACAATTGCGGCTCTGCCGTTAATTTTTAGGATACTCCGCACATGTTGGAGAAAGTTCAGCTGTTTGTTACTCGTCTGCGCCCAGAAGTCATCACGCAGCACAACGAGGCTCTGGTTCTCTGCCTTACCCTCCTCGGTAACAATCTTCTCTGATGATTTTTTACCGAATGGCGGATTGGTAAGTACCATGTCATAGACCGCTCCCGGATTCTTCTTCAGAGAATCATCAGGGCTAATCGGCACATCCTCACCATTCACACCATGCAGGTAGAGATTCATTACACACAAGCGAGCTGCGAGCGGCACGATTTCATTACCTGTAAAAGTACGGTGTTTTAGATCGTATTTCTCATCTTTGTTTAACTTGTAATTCTTAACGATATGATTGTAGGCTGAAAGTAGGAATCCACCTGTACCACAAGCAGGGTCGTGAATCTTCATATCCGGTTCAGGACTCATCACCTTTACCATCGCGTTAATCAGGGGTCTTGGAGTGAAGTATTGTCCTGCTCCGCCCTTCACATCAGCGGCGTTCTTCTCCAGCAACCCCTCGTAAGCATCACCTTTGACATCAACCTCAAGACTGAGCCAGTTTTCACGATCGATTAAGTCCGCAATCAGCTTCCTTAACTTGGCAGGGTCTTGGATTCTGTTCTGGGATTTTCTGAAAATCACTCCCATAATTCCTTCCTGCTTGCCCAACGTCGTTAGAATTTTATTGTACTGGACTTCGAGCTCAGCACCGTCCTCTTTTAAGAGCGATTGCCAATTCAAGCCCTTTGGAATTTCAGACTCCTTGTTATATGGCGGTTTCGTACGTTCATCGTCCATCTTGAGAAAAAGCAAGAATGTAAGCTGTTCAACATAGTCTCCATATGAAAGACCGTCGTCTCGCAAAATGTCACAATAGTTCCAGAGTTTATCTACCAACTGTTTCGGATCACTCATGATTCCTTCCTGTTAATTTACCAACTTGCTTTCAAATGCTGTTTTCAAAATCGATTTACGAAGAGTTTCGGCTTTTACAAGTGAATTGTTAACGACAATCTTCGCTTTATCAATCACAGAGAATCGCGATTCGATCTCTTGAACTACTTTGTCTTGGACTCGCCTGCTTGGTACTGTAATCTTCATACCAAAGAGATCCCCATCTCTTATGGCTGGGTAGCTTGTGCCACGTTGCTTCTCGCTCAAATATCTCGTTACATCATCTGATAGTAATCGATAGAAAAGAAACTTGCTACTCAACTTCTCATTGGGTCTCAAAACAGTAAAACCCGTAGACGAAATTATCTTTTTGCCACTCAGATCGGGGACGATTGCCAAATTCATCAGATAAACTCTCACGGTTGAATAAACAATGTCGCCTGTAAAAGTTTCTTGTCTAGCTCGCGAAGGGGCTTTTATTGATTCCACAATTTTCGGAGAATCAATCTTTTGGTTCTTATTGTCAATTGACCCAATATCAATATAGAAGAAGTTTTTGAAGCTTTCATTTTCGGGCTTAACTTGCCTGACCTTTTCACAGAATTCTCCGATTAGTTTCTCCTCTGTGAGGTCAAATTTTACCAATACCCCCTCAAACGCCGCCCTCAGGATACTCTTACGGTAGGATTCCAATTTGGACTTAACCGCCTTGAGCGATTTTATGGCTGCATCGAGGCGGGTGAATTGGGTCTCAATGCAATCCGCGATAGCATCTTGAACCTTCTTCTCTGGTACAACAAAAGGAATCGCAGCCAGATTTTTCTTTGAGATTCTTTTCCTCGTAGTGCCACTCTGGAATTTATTGATCTCCTTCCGAAAATGAGGATTGTTTATCAGATAAGCTAACCACCTATTATTGTACTTTGTTCTGTCAATTCGAATAATGCACACATCTACTGCTGTTACCGCTTTATGATCATCACCCGGATAGATGCAGGCTCGTCCTAACGGATCGGGTAACCTCGCTACTAACACATCTCCTTCTTCTAAGAAAGTACAGTTTAAGCGTTTCGCAGTTTTTTCGTTTAGATATCTGTCGGATTTTCTTTGAAAATACCCATCCTTAACATCGGCAAGCTGAATCAGATCAATTGTTCCATTGGGATCCTGATCTTTTGATTCAACCCAATCCCCATCCGTCAATAGACCATTATCTTCGGTTAAATCCCACAGAGTCATCGTTTTTTCGCTCATAGAATTCATGCCACCAATTCCGTACTCAACTCTTCTATGATTTTGTTGAAGCGATTCCCGAACACCTTTGACACCTTCCCAAGCCCACCCATCTGATCAAATGGCGCATATTCGAAGTCATCGGTGGTAATCTCTACTGATTCAGCGATATGATTCTTTATTTTCTCAAGCCAGTTAAGCTGTTCCTGAGTAAACTGAGCACCCATTGACCTCTGCTGTGTAAGCCATTGGCTAAACTTCCTGTCAACCATGTCGGTAAAGGGCTCAAGTTCGTCAAATTGCTTAAGCTCAAATTTCAGCAAGGACACAAAGTCCACAACCTTGTTTTTGGTGAAGCCGTGCACCTTTGAACCCTCTAACTGCTTGTACGCCTGCCAGATTCTTGCGGGGGTCAAGCCGTATGGCGGTGTCTTGATCTTTTCAGCTAACTGCTTCAGGTCTTTCCAGCGCAGTCTTTTGTTGTTATACAGGACTTGCAAGGCATCGAGCTCGTTTTTGTTCTTCTCAATAAATTCCTTGAATGTCTTTATGACGCCCTTGGCCTTCTCAGTCGCAATCGGAGAATATGAGGCCGTTACGATCTCATCTACCGAAACATCATCGATAATCTGCTCCGTTTCAGCTTTAATCTGCGGAAGCCGTTCGATAAGTTTCCCATTACTGATAAACGGTTTTACTGCTTCAATCATTCTCTTCTCAGCAACCGCGTCAAGTTCTTTCTGGGTAGGAGTGTGCTTTTCGTCCTTCTGAGCCTGCTCCGCGATTTTATCTTCGTCAATCGCTACCACGAAATCACGGGCATAATCACTCAGGTCTTTACCACCCGTGAGAGTCTTAATTTCCTTCTGCTGTTCTTCTGTTAGCTTTTTGTGCAATCGGGCAAGCCGTGAAGCCATGGAAGAGAGTTTTTCTCTGGTAGGCTTGCCAAACCTTAAAGACTTTAGGAGCTTCTCAAAAGTTACGGTCGGCTCTTGCTCAAGAGGCTGCGTATCACTTAACCCTTCAACCTCTGTCACTCCAACGGCATCAACCACGACAAATCTATCTTTAGCGGTCGCGTCAGGGGTTACGGCCATAAAATCATCGCTTCTCATTACGCGAACACCCCTGCCTTTCATCTGCTCGAAGTAATTCCTGCTTCTTACCGCTCGCATAAAGAAGACAATCTCAAGCGGCTTAATGTCTGTACCTGTAGCGATCATGTCTACAGTTACCGCAATTCTTGGATAGAAGTCATTACGAAATTGTGCAATCAGGTTCTCTGGCTTCTCGCCTTCGGTTTTGTAGGTAATCTTAACTGCGAAGTCATTCCCCTCATTGAATTCTTCACGAATGATCTGGACGATCTCCTCAGCGTGATTATCGTCTTTAGCGTAAATCAACGTCTTAGGGACATGTTTGCGACCTGGGAAGATTTCCGTTAACACCCTTTCTTTAAATGCTCGGATGACAGTTCTAATCTGGTCTTTTGAGACAACATCCCGATCAAGCTGATCCGCCGCGTACTGCACATCGTCTTCTAACTGCTCCCACTTCTTGCGGCGTGTCCGCTTATCACGCTTCTGGACAACTTCGCCTTTTGGAATAAGAGAGCCATCTTTAGTGATCTTTGTCCTGATGTCATAGACAGTGAAATCCACATTAACATTGTCAGCAACAGCTTCTTCGTGGGTGTACTCCATGACCAAATTCTTATTAAAGAAGGCAATGGTACTCTTGGCGGGTGTTGCCGTCAGACCAATCAGGAAGCCATCAAAGTAATCCAAGACCTGCTTCCAGAGCTTATAGATCGAACGATGACACTCATCAACGATGATTACATCAAAGGTCGAGATCGAGATTTTGGGATTATACTCAACGGGTACTGGTTCTAACGGGTATCTGTCCTCGTACCCAGACTTCTCTTCGAATTCAGGATCGAGCTCTTTCTCACCCTTAAGCATTGAGTAGACGCGCTGAATCGTGGAGATGCATACTCGGCTCACCGTATCGATTGTGTTCGATTTTAGATGTTGAACATTGTAGAGCTCGGTGAACTTCCTGCCGTCTTTAGGCACAACGAAATTCTGGAATTCCTGAAGGGTCTGTCTGCCGAGATTGCTTCGATCAACGAGGAAAAGAATCCTCTTGGCGTTGCAGTTCTTGATAAGACGATAAGCGATGTTTACAGCAGTGAATGTTTTACCTGAACCCGTTGCCATCTGGATCAGAGCTCTCGGTTTTGCGCCACCCAGAGACTCTTCAAGGTTTTCAATCGCCCGCTTCTGGACATCCCAGAGAGTGGTATTGTCAAGCGGCGGGATCTCTGTCATTTTCTTACGAAGCGTCTCTTTACCTATCTTAACCCAACTCTCAAGCTCGTCAGGAGTGTGGAAATGAAAAACCTCACGGCTGCGCGGCCTTGGATCCCAAAGGTTCGTGAAGCGCGTCTCTGAGCCCGATGTTTCGTAGACAAATGGTAACGGCAACTCAACGCATCGGAAATCCTTCGGGAAGCCTTTGGCGTAACGGTTCGACTGAGGCTCTTTGCCTACGAGCGTTTCGCCTTCTTTCTTGGCTTCAACAATCCCTACCGCTTCGCCTTCAATGAATAGGACGTAATCGGCTTCGCCTACGCCCCAAC
>Ga0105164_10002617_pt1 | contig 11097 bp, 11 predicted proteins | sample VDWuncwatermetaG_FD_89674 | JGI IMG/M metagenome (GOLD analysis project Ga0105164, IMG submission 89674) | Wastewater microbial communities from Netherlands to study Microbial Dark Matter (Phase II) - VDW unchlorinated drinking water | ecosystem: Environmental > Aquatic > Freshwater > Drinking...
ACCTGCGGCTTTTTCGGGATCGACGAAAAGACGCTCGATTACATGCGCCTCACCGGCCGCGAGGAAGCGCAGATCGCGCTCACCGAGGCCTATGCCAAGGCGCAGGGGCTGTGGCGCTTTGCGGATTCGCCCGATCCGGTCTTTACCTCGACACTCGGACTCGACATGTCGACCGTTGTCCCCAGCCTCGCCGGCCCCAAGCGCCCGCAGGACAAGGTCGCGCTCACCGATGTGGACGACGTCTTCAATGGCGAGCTTTCCTCGATCTACAAGCATGACGGCTTCAAGCGCGTCCCGGTCGAGGGCAAGAGCCATGACATCGGCGATGGCGACGTGGTGATCGCCGCGATCACGAGCTGCACCAATACGTCGAACCCCGGCGTGCTCGTCGCAGCGGGCCTTGTCGCCAAGAAAGCGAACGCATTCGGCCTTCGCCCCAAGCCCTGGGTCAAGACCTCGCTTGCGCCGGGTAGCCAGGTCGTCACCGACTATCTGGTCAAGGCGGGCCTTCAGGAACATCTCGACGCGGTCGGCTTCAACCTGGTCGGCTATGGCTGCACGACCTGTATCGGCAATTCGGGCCCGCTTGCCGAGCCGATCTCCAAGGCGATCAATGGTAACGACATCGTCGCGGCGTCGGTGCTTTCGGGCAACCGCAATTTCGAGGGCCGGGTTTCGCCCGACGTCCGCGCGAACTTCCTAGCCTCGCCGCCGCTCGTCGTTGCCTATGCGCTGAAGGGCACGGTCACCGAGGACTTCACAACCACGCCGATCGGGCAGGCGACCGACGGTTCGGATGTTTACCTCAAGGACATCTGGCCGACCAATATCGAGGTTGCGGAGACGATGGCCGCCAATATCGATCGTGGCATGTTCCAGGCGCGTTATGCCAATGTCTACAAGGGTGACGAACATTGGCAGGCGATCCAGGTCGAGGGCTCGGAAACCTATCAATGGCGTGCCGGATCGACCTATGTCGCCAACCCGCCCTATTTCGAAGGCATGTCGATGACCCCGGCGCCGGTCGGCGACATCGTTGAAGCCAAACCGCTCGCCATCCTCGGCGATTCGATCACCACCGACCACATCAGCCCGGCGGGCAGCATCAAGGCGGATTCGCCCGCCGGCCAATGGCTGATGGAACATCAGGTCGCCAAGGCGGATTTCAACTCTTATGGCGCCCGGCGCGGCCATCACGATGTGATGATGCGCGGCACCTTCGCCAATATCCGGATCAAGAACGAAATGGTTCCCGGCATCGAAGGCGGCATGTCGCGCTATGGCGATGAGATCATGCCGATCTACGATGCGGCTATGCGCCACAAGGCCGACGGTACCGCACTGGTCGTGATCGCAGGCAAGGAATATGGCACCGGCTCAAGCCGCGACTGGGCGGCGAAGGGCACCAACCTGCTCGGCGTCCGCGCCGTGATCGTCGAAAGCTTCGAACGCATCCACCGCTCGAACCTGGTTGGCATGGGCGTGCTGCCCTTGCAATTCCAGAACGGCGAGACGCGCATCTCGCTGGGCCTGACGGGCGACGACATGTTCACGATCAAGGGCGTCGCCGGGCTGAAGCCGCGCCAGCAGGTCGAGGTGCTGGTGACACGCAAGGACGGCAGCAGCTTCACCTTCACCGCGCTGTGCCGCATCGATACCGCCAATGAAGTCGAATACTTCATGAATGGCGGGATTCTGCACTACGTGCTGAGGAAGCTCGCGGCATAGCGACGGCCGCCCAAGATGAGTTTCATTTCTCGCCATCCAGCGCCGGAAAAGCGTGTGCAGTATGTCAAGGGAGGCGTAGAGTTCAAGCTCACGGAAGGCGCCGTGCAAATTGCCGTTGCGTTGTGGCTTCTTGATGATCCCAATTTTGGAAACTTTGTAGAAATCTATCCAGACGGCGAACACGCAAAGCAATTTCCGATAAGGCAGTTTCTGGTCGAGCGCGGATTCACACGGACTGAGGCGGTTGGCACTACCGAATATGGTGGGAAGTATGAGCGAGATGGAGCCGTGCTTATCGTAAACCCCAAGTCATCTCATGGTCGTGGCGATGTGGTGGCCGGGATGGGCAATCGAAATGTAAGGGTCGAATGTAAGGGGGGAACGATCAACTCGACGCACCCCGGCCTGACGTCAAAGCTGCGTAGCGGCTTTGCCGAACTTATTGGGCAAGCGATGGCGATGGACGATAATGGCGACCGGCATGTCATTGCGTTACCGTTGACGGGTTTGACCAAAACCCAGGCAATCCGACTATCGGCGCGCTGTCTAAAAGCGGGTATCGAAATTGCATTGGTTCGCGAGGACGGGAGCCTCCATTGGATCTGAATTCGTCCTATCCGCTCCCGTCATCCCGGCCTTCGCCGGAACGACGGGAGCGGGCCGGGAGCCGAATTTATGCTGGGAAGCTACCCCATTTGACGCCAGTTTTACTGTCCTCTACGAATGACAAATGTCGATCATAATCACAAAATGGGACGCCGCCGAATATCTTGATGATGATGAAACCATCGCGGCCTTTCTGGACGATGCGATGGAAAGCGGTGACCTGCGCGTCATTGTCGAAGCCCTCAACACAGTCGCCCGTGCGCGCGGGATGACGCAGATTGCCAAGGATGCCGGGATTGGACGACAGGCGCTTTACAAGGCGCTTGGCGCAAACGGCAATCCGACTTTGGCGACGCTGCTTGGAGTCTTCAAATCTCTTGGCGTCACTCTTTCGGCGCGTGCATAAGCACGGGTGACGATCCTCATTGAAATCGCCGGATGGTCAGGCGCCATCCTCATCCTTGCGGCTTATGTGCTGCTGACGCTTGGCAAGGTTCAGCCGCAATCGGTTGCGTATCAGGCGATGAATGTTGTCGGGGCAGCCGGTTTTATCGTTAATGGCTGGGCGAACGGGGCATTGCCCTCGGCGGCGCTCAATGTCATCTGGATGGGCATTGGAGTCTTTGCACTATGGCGGATGCGCGCGAAGCCCTGATCGACCTTTCGCACACGATCGAGCATGGCATGATCACTTTCAAGGGCCTCCCCGCGCCCACCATCTGCGACTATTGGGAGCGCGAGGCGTCGCGCGTCCATTATGACGACGGCTCCTCGTTCCAGATCGGGCGGATCGACATGGTCGCCAATACCGGCACCTATCTCGACAGCCCGTTCCACCGCTTTGCCAACGGAAAGGACCTGGCGGGGCTCGACCTTGCACAACTCGCAGACCTTGAAGGCGTGGTCGTGCGCCAATCCTTCGAAGATGCCCTCGCGGTCGATGCCGATGCGTTCGCCGGGCTGGATGTGTCCGGCAAGGCCGTGCTGGTCCATACCGGCTGGGACCGATTCTGGCGCACCGAGCCCTATTTCGAGAATCACGCCTTCCTGACCGAGACCGCGGCCCGGCTGCTGGTCGAAGGCGGCGCGGCGCTGGTCGGGATCGACAGCTACAATATCGATGATACCCGCACCCGGTCCCGGCCGATCCACACCACCCTGCTGGGAGCCGACATCCCGATTGTCGAGCATATGACCAATCTTGCAGCGCTGCCTGATACGGGTTTCCGCTTCTGCGCCGTGCCGCCAAAGGTCAAAGGCTTCGGCACCTTTCCGGTGCGGGCCTATGCCGTGCGCGCTATTTGACGGTGAACGGAAGCTCGCCCGCCACGCGGTGCGTATCCGCGCCTGTCACCGACCATTTGAGCGCATAGCCGCCCGCCGGGAGCGTATGCTTCAGGAGCAGGCTCACCGATTTGCCGTCCGCACTCATCTGCGTGGTGTATCCCGACATTTTCATCGGCGGATGATCCGCCATTCCCGGCATGCTGAGCATCATCAGTTCGGCCTTGAACGAACGGGCGACCATCTTGTCGCTGAACGTCAGGATGATCTTTCCGGGCTTTGCCACTTTGGCATTGGCGGCCGGGGTCGAGGCCGCGAGCTTGAGATGGGCCGATGCCGGTGTGGCTATGGCAAGGGCTGCAAGAAACAGGAAACGGATCATGAATGGCTCCATATTGACGCTTGCGCGTTTCCATACACGCCCTTGCCGGTAATTTGACAGAAGGATTGAGCGAATGGCGCTTTGACTGCTATCAAGGACGCCTTCTCATGACTGTTCAACCCATTGATCGCCGCGCCTTGCTCAAGGGAGCCGCTTTTGTCGGCGGGGGTCTTGCGCTCGTGCCGCTTTTCCCGGCCTGGGCCCAAAGCGGCACAATGGGCCTCGTGGGCAACGGCGAGGTTCTCAGCGGCGAATCGATCGCGCTTTCGATCGGTCATGCGCCCTTTTCGGTGGGAGGCCGGACGGGGCACGCCTTCACTGTCAACGGAACCGTACCGGGCCCTGTCATCCGCCTGAAGGAAGGCCAGAAAGTTCAGATTGCCGTGACCAACACGCTCGCCGAGGACACATCGATCCACTGGCACGGCATCCTGCTGCCGTTCCAGATGGACGGGGTTCCCGGTATCAGCTTTCCCGGAATCAGGCCGGGCGAGACCTTCAACTATGAGTTCGAGGTCAGACAATCCGGCACCTACTGGTATCACAGTCATTCGAACATGCAGGAAACGATGGGCCAATATGGCGCCATCGTGATCGATCCGGCCGGTCCCGATCCGGTTGCCTATGACCGCGAACATGTGATCGTCCTCTCGGACTGGAGTTCCATGCATGCGATGGAGCAGATGCGGAAGCTGAAGGTGATGGGCGGCTATTTCAACATGAACAAGCAGACGCTTGCAGGGCGGCTCAAGGGCAAGGACCAGTCGCTTGCCGATCGCCGGATGTGGGCCGGGATGCGGATGGATCCGACCGACATCGCTGATGTGACCGGTTCGACCTACACCTATCTGATCAACGGCCATGATGCAGCGGCGAACTGGACCGGCCTGTTCGCACCGGGAGAACGGGTGCGGCTGCGCATCATCAATGCATCGTCGATGACCAATTTCAACCTGGGTATTCCGGGACTGCCTATGATGGTGGTTTCAGCCGACGGGCAGAATGTCGCACCGGTCGAAACCGACGAGTTCCAGATCGGGATTGCCGAGACTTATGACGTGATCGTCCAGCCGCGCGAGGATCGTGCCTATGGCCTGATTGCCGAATCGATTGACCGCTCCGGCCAATGCCGCGCCACGCTTGCGCCGCGCATGGGGATGGTCGCACCCCCGCCTGCGCTGCGTGAACGCCCGATCCTCACGATGAAGGACATGGGCATGGACCATGTGCCGGGCACTGTCATGGCCGGGATGGACCATGCTGCCATGGGGCACGACATGAGCTCGATGAAGATGCGTGATCCGTCGGTTGCGCCGCAGGTGAAGATGGGGCCGGGCGTCCAGATGCTTTCACCGATGCCCGCGGATCGCACCGGAGAGCGTCCCACGGGCCTTGAGAATGCCGAGCATCGGGTGCTCACCTATCGCGATCTCAAGTCGCTCGCGCCGAACTCCGATACGCGCAAGCCATCGCGCGAGATCGACCTGCACCTGACCGCCAACATGGAACGATACATGTGGTCGTTCGATGGCGAGAAGTTCAGCGATCAAACCGATCCCATCCCTTTCCGCCACAACGAACGCGTGCGGCTGAACCTGATCAACGACACGATGATGCCGCATCCCATCCACTTGCACGGCCATTTTTTCGAAGTCGTCACGGGCAATGCGGGGCATCATCCGGTCAAGCACACCGTGAACGTATTGCCGGGCGGGAAGGTGTCGCTTGACGTGACGGCCGATGCCATGGGTGATTGGGCCTTTCATTGCCACATGATGTTGCACATGATGGCGGGCATGTTTCGCATCGTGACCGTCCGGCCGGACAACGATCTGGCATGAAGTGTCATTTGGCTTTGGCGCTTGCCGCGCTTTCGGCATCGCCCGCCACCGCTCAACCGTTGCCAGACGCACCGCCCGATCCACATGCCAGCCACAACATGGCAAGCATGGAGGAAGCGGACGAGGCCGAAGTCGGTAACACACCGGCCCCTGCTCCGCCTGCTGACCGCGCGGCTGATGCGATCTTCGGCGCCGAAACCATGGGCGAGGCACGGGCAGTGCTGCATCATGAGATCGGCGCGACGACCGGCTATAGCGTGATCTTCAACCTTGCCGAATTTCAGCTGCGGAACGGCCGCGAGGGCTATCGGTGGGAAGGCGAAGGGTGGCTGGGCGGCGACATCGACCGCTTCGTCATCAAAACCGAAGGCGATGGAGTCGTCGGCGACGGCGTCGAGGCAGGCGAGGTGCAAGCGCTCTATTCGCGAGCAATCGATCCCTATTTCAACCTTCAGGCGGGCATCCGTTACGATTTCGAGCCCGGCCCTTCGCGCACCTATGCGACCGTCGGGTTCGAGGGGATCGCGCCCTATTGGTTCAAGGTCGAAGGCGCGCTGTTCCTTTCCGACAAGGGTGACTTGCTTGGACGGCTCGAAGGCTATTATGATGAGCGCATTACCCAGAAACTGATCTTGCAGCCCCGTGCCGAAATCAACTTTGCCGCGCAGGATGTGCCGGCGAACGGCATTGGTTCGGGGCTGTATGAAGCGGAGCTTGGCCTGCGCCTGCGCTATGAGATCAGGCGCGAGTTCGCACCCTATATCGGCGTGTCATGGGACGGCATGGTCGGCGACGCGGCCCGTTTCGCCAGGGCGGCGGGGGACAAAGCGCGGTCGACAAGCCTCGTCCTTGGCATAAGGACGTGGTTCTGAGGTCGCGCCGCCACCGCCTGCATTTGCTTGCAAGCCGGATGCACAAATGGCTGGCGCTGTTCATTGGCGCCCAGTTGTTGATCTGGTTCGCCAGCGGCACTTTGATGAGCTTCCTGCCGATCGAAAAGGTTCGTGGCGAGCATCTGGTCGATCGCGAACAAATCCGGCCCCTGCCCCAAGGCACAAAATTTGCGGACCCGGCGCGGCTGGTCAATGTCGCGGAAGCGCCAATCGAAGCGATCAACTGGCACATGCTCGGTAGCCAGCCCGTAGCCGAGTTGAAGACTGCAAAGGGGGTGCAGCTGTTTGATGCCGTGACCGGCGAGGCCCTGCCAGCAATCGATGCCGAACAGGCCAGAGCCATCGCGCTGGAAGCCTGGCGCGGGGCATCCAAGCCAGCGGCGACCTTGGAACGCGTCGCCGAAGAGAGCACCGAGTATCGGGGCGATCTGCCTGCATGGCGTGTCGCCTTTACCGATCCCGACAATACGGTCGTTTATGTCGCGGCGGGCAGCGGGCGCATCGCAGCAGTACGAACCGGAACATGGCGGCTCTATGATTTCTTCTGGGGGCTCCACATCATGGACTGGAAGAACCACGAGAATTTCAACACGCCTTGGCTGCTCGGATTTGCGATCGGCGGGTTGGTGCTTGGGATCTTCGGGACGATCCTGCTGTTCATCCGTTGGCCCTTTCGCCGCCGCCGCCCGACGCGGACGTAAAGAGCGCTAACGCCTGGCTGGCGCGAGCATGGCCGGGTCGATCCGCTCATCCTGCCATTTCATCCCCCAATGAAGATGCGGCCCGGTGGCGCGCCCGGTCCTCCCCACAGCGCCCAAAGGCTGGCCTTGCCGGACTGTGTCGCCGACTTTTACATCGATTCGTGACAGGTGGAGAAAGGCGCTGTTGAGCCCCATTCCGTGATCGATCATCAGGAGATTGCCTTCAAGCGTGAAGGGGCCTGAGGCGGCAAGAACGACGACCCCATCCGCAGGGGCGACGACTGGTGTTCCGACATGTCCCGCAAGGTCAACGCCCGCATGGGCGATGCCGGGCCTTCCGGCATAGATGCGCTGCGCGCCGAAATGTCCGGTAATGCGGCCGGGAACCGGCCAGATGAAATCCTGCCGCCATCCTTGGGCATTCGTCACCAAGCGCCGCGCTGCGGCGATCTGGGCGAGTTCGACCGGACGGCGGGCCTGGAATTCGGCATCGGGCTGGCCATGATGCGGCAGCGATGAGAGGTTTTCGACAATCCACGCGGTCGGACCGACCGCCAGTCTTTCGGTAAGGCTGCGACCATCGGCCAGGAAGGCCGTGATCGTTGCGCTGCCCGCGTGATCGCGACCAAAGCCGACAATGAAGCGCCTGTCTGCGGCAAAACGGATGTCGTGCCCGTCGATCACCAGCCGCACGGTTCCGGGCGGTGCCATTCCCCGGGCGAGTGCGCCTTGTTGGGGAAAGCGGTCGAGCTGGAATTGGCCGATACGCGGGGCAGGCCGCTCTGTCGCCAGTAAAGCCGGTTCTGTCGATGCTGCGGAATAGCTTCCCGGCAGGATTGTCAGGCTGGCGAGCACCCAGGCGGTGCGCAAGGCAATCACTCTTCGAGTATCGCCTTGGTTGCAATATCGGCGGTGGCGTAGGCCTCTTGCCGCGCAACACTCCAATAGCGCAACAGATCAAGCGGAATGGGTGCACCTGATTTGGCGCAGATTACATGCTCTCCCTGCGCAAGGACGCGAAAACCGTTTGCCATATAGTGGAGCTTGGCTACCCGGCCTTGTGACATTAGCATCGCCATGAAACCTTCTCAAATATCTAGAGCAGGCTCGGCTGCTCTGGCTTTTGCGCATTATAGGCCGGACGCGCCTCTGGCTCAACCCGCACGGGTACTTCGCCATCGGCAAAGGTGAGGGTCAGCGCTTTCGCCCGGTTTGCCTGTGCCGCATTGCCGATGACCCCGCCCTGCCTGTCCTTGACCAGAACATAGCCGCGTTTGAGCGGGCGGAGGGGATGAAGTGACTCTGCAAGCCGCCAGGTCTGGGCAAGCCGCTGTTCGGCATTGGCGAGCTTCTGCGTTAGTATGGCAGGCCGGAGGGCACCGCTGACCCGCGCCAGATCTCCCAGCGCATCGGACAGGCGGTGCGAAAGGCCGCGCCGCAGCCTGTCCCCGAAATCATCGACCTTCTGCCGCTGCGGGCCAAGCAGCGTATCGAGCGATGGCAGGCGCCGCGCCGTCGCGACCAGCCTCTCATCGGCGCGCTCGGCATAGCGGCGGACTGCACGCAGGGCGCGCGCCTGTGCTGACTGGAGCCCGGCGAGCAGTTCGGCGCGCACCGGAACCGCCAGTTCGGCGGCAGCCGTTGGCGTCGGCGCACGGACATCGGCCGCGAAATCGCACAGAGTCGTATCGGTCTCGTGCCCAACGGCGGAAATGATAGGGATCGAGGAGGCCACGACCGCGCGGACGACGATTTCCTCGTTGAACCCCCAGAGATCCTCGATCGATCCGCCGCCGCGGGCAACGATGACAAGGTCCGGCCGATCCACACCCTGCATCGCCGAAAAGCCCGAAACCGCCGCCGCAACCTGTTCGGCAGAACCCGGGCCCTGCACGAGCACCGGCCAGACGATCACGCGCGCGGGGCAGCGATCCTCCAGGCGGTGGAGAATGTCGCGGATGACCGCGCCGGTTGGTGACGTGACGACACCGATCGTGCGCGGCAGGAAGGGAAGCGGGCGCTTCCTTGCCGGATCGAACAGCCCTTCGCCCTGGAGCTTCGCCTTGAGCTTCTCGAGCAGGGCGAGCAGCGCGCCTTCGCCAGCCACTTCCATCGAGTCGATGACGATCTGGTAGTTGGACCGCCCCGGATAGGTGGTGAGCTTGCCCGTCGCGATGACTTCCACGCCGTCCTGCGGGGCAAAGGCCAGCCGTCCGGCATTGCCCTTCCACATGACGCCATCGATCCGGGCATTTTCATCCTTGAGCGAAAGGTAGAGATGCCCCGAGGCTGCGCGCTTGAAACCCGAAATCTCGCCGCGGATGCGGACATGGCTGAAGCCCGCTTCGACATGCCGTTTGAGCGCTGCAGAAATTTCGCTGACGGAGAGCACGCCCGAATTGTCGCCCTGCCGTTCCTCGGCTAGGAGGCGCATCTCATCCAGCGGGGGCGTGTCTTCTTCCATGAATATCCTTTTGATCGGCAGCGGCGGGCGCGAACATGCGCTGGCGTGGAAGCTCGCGCAATCGCCTTTGTGCGATACACTCTATGCCGCACCCGGCAACCCCGGGATCGGCGAAGAGGCCGAACTGGTTGACCTGAACATTGCCGATCATACGGCCGTCGCCAGCTTTTGCGCCGGGCACACTATCGGGCTTGTGGTGGTCGGGCCGGAAGGACCGCTCGTCGATGGCCTTGCCGATTCCTTGCGTACAGCAGGCGTGCCTGTATTCGGGCCGAGTGCTGCCGCCGCGCAACTGGAGGGGTCCAAGGGCTTCACAAAGGATCTGTGCACGCGCGCCAATATCCCGACCGCCGCCTATGCCCGGCACGATGACAAGGCCGCTGCACTGGCCGATCTTCCAGGCTTCGGCCTGCCCGTCGTGATCAAGGCCGATGGCCTTGCCGCGGGCAAGGGCGTGATCATTGCCGAGACCGCGGATGAGGCGCAGATGGCAATTGAGGATATGTTCGGTGGTGGCTTCGGCGATGCGGGTGCTGAAGTCGTGATCGAGGAATTCATGTCAGGGGAAGAGGCAAGTTTCTTCGCCCTGACTGACGGGACAAGCATCGTTTCATTCGGGTCGGCGCAGGACCACAAACGGGTCGGCGATGGCGATGTCGGGCCCAATACCGGCGGCATGGGCGCCTATAGCCCGGCGCGCGTGCTGACGCCGTCACTCGAGGCGCGCGTGATGGCCGAGATCATCGAACCGACCGTTGCAGCAATGGCGGCGGTCGGCACGCCCTATAACGGCGTGCTTTATGCCGGGCTGATGCTGACTGCCGATGGCCCGAAGCTGATCGAATATAATTGCCGCTTTGGCGATCCCGAATGCCAGGTGCTGATGATGCGGTACACGGGCGACCTCGCGGCGCTGTTGCTGGCGATTGCGCAGGGGCGGCTGGCCTGTGCGGATGTCCCCATTTTTTCGGACGAAACCGCGCTGACCGTCGTGATGGCCGCCAAAGGCTATCCCGGCACATCGGAAAAGGGCGGCAGGATCGCCATCGGCGAGACGGGCACCGTGAAGGTCTTTCATGCCGGCACCGCGATCAGAAATGGGGAACTGGTCGCCAATGGCGGCCGCGTTTTGAACGTGACGGCAACGGCGCCAACCGTCACCGAAGCTCGCGCGCGCGCCTATGCGGCCGTCGATGCG
>Ga0105164_10002618_pt1 | contig 11096 bp, 5 predicted proteins | sample VDWuncwatermetaG_FD_89674 | JGI IMG/M metagenome (GOLD analysis project Ga0105164, IMG submission 89674) | Wastewater microbial communities from Netherlands to study Microbial Dark Matter (Phase II) - VDW unchlorinated drinking water | ecosystem: Environmental > Aquatic > Freshwater > Drinking...
GATGCAAGATTAATTTGTAGCAGCACCTCGGCTTTTCTCTCCGCCGTCATCAAGCGGCCAAAAGCACCGCGCTTGGTACTGCCGTAACTTTGCTCAAGAACAGCTGGAGCTTGCTCGTTAGCAAGACTGATTCGAAACTCACTTTGAATTTGCTTGAGCGCCAGCATCCAACCGTGAACCCCCGCCAACTTCAAAGCCCGCATCGCCTCAAGGTCCTGCTGGGTAGGATCGCCCCGAGCCATCGCCATTCTCGCCCGCTCGCGCGCTATCACAAATAACGTCCAGTGGTTGTCAGTCGCCACAGCCATTTCTTCAGCTCGAGCAAAATTCTCCTCTGCTCTTTTGTATTTCGCTTGCAGTGACAGCCAAATTCCTTTGAGGGCATAGGACATGCAAAGATGAAACGGTGTGAGGGCGTTCGGGAATCCAGCTTTACTGACCAAGAATTTAAGTGACTTCCAGTATCTCTTTTTCTCCACTTCATTTTTCGCGCGTCGAAATTGATCAGCACGCACAAAACCCATCACAGCGAAGCGATCACGGGTGTGATAGGAATCAATTCCGACGCGTAAAAGTTCCGAAATCGCGCTCTCAATTTCCGGACCAAAGTCCTCCTGAGCATGCAAGCCCCGAACGATATCAATATTGTGCGAGGTTGCCGAAAGGCGCGAAGCCCCAACGTGCACCGGCAATTGTTTTTGCAGCTGCAGCGCCTTTACCGCCTCGTATTTGTTTCCCAGGAAAGAATGGGAAGCAAAGTTACTCGCATAGATTAAATAGAGCATACCTTGATCACCCGTCTGCTCAAGGACTGGCATCGTTTGCTCTAGCCACGCAAGATTCTCACGGGCTAAACCGCTCAAAAGCCAATGAGTTCGATGGCCAATCGCGACTGATTTCTCCCAAGCAGCGCAATATCGGCGCACCTTCGGCCAGACCTCAAGTACCATCTTTCGACTACGCAAAACATCACCATAGATTTCAACCGAAATGGCGTAGTTCAATTCGCAATACGCAATCGCCTCCTGGTCGCCGAGCTGATAGGCCATATCAATCGCCAGTTGACCATGCCGATCCGCCATTTTTCGCAACAGCAAAAAACTACCGAGCACGCCATAGTAGACGTGGGCCTTGGCGGTTTCGATGCAGGTACCAAGCATTTGTACGTTATGCAGTTCACGCAAGATACATTGCACCATCAAGAGTTCATCACCGAGCAGATAGGCGAGTAGATTCATGGTCGAATTGATCTTGGAAATCAACTGTCGGCGACAACGCTCATCGCCCTCGGCACGGCCGTATCCGAGGCGGGTACGAATTCGAAGTTCAGCGGCGACCCAATGACCGATGAGCGATATCACCGAACCCACTTTGGACTTCGGAAAAGGGTATTTCAACAGCTCAAGCGCGCGATAGAGTTCATTTTTCGCTAGATCATGTCGACCCTCTGAAGCTCGCGCCAAACCAAGAAGATAATAGAGCCGCGCCTGATCAAAGTACGACGTGGTCTTAGCAAGTGCTAAATTGAAGCTCTGGGCGGCCTCTTGCGGTTGCCCCGTTCGCGTGCAAGCTAACCCTATGTACTCATGTATTCGACACCACTCTCGCGTATCAATCTCAAGAGAGTTTGCAAACTCTTGTGCTCTGCGAAGCAGCACAAGCGCTTCGTCATTAGCGAAGTTGTTGAGCGCATGTGTACCAGCAGCCAAACTGGTCTGAAAGACACGCCGGACATTTCTCTCTGGATAGCCCAGAAAATAGTGCCGAGCGATCGCATAAAGGTGCTGCGGGGCACTCAAGTCCATCTTATCGAGAGTCTCAGCAATTTTTTGATGTGTCTCCCGAAGCTCATTTAGAGGAATTCCCTGAATCAGGGCCTCGGAAACCCGGTCATGCACAAATCCGAATCCATGCTCGGTTTTCTCGATGAGTGTGTTACTCAGACCTTCACCGAGGGCTCGATTCACGGTCTCTTGACCAGCTCCAGTCGCGGCCGTCAAGAGTTCAATCTCAAATTCATAGCCAATCACTGCGGCCATCGACAGCGTCTTGATCGTCTCTGGGGCGAGTGTTCCCATGCGGTTGATTAAGAGTTGAATGACATCGTCGGGCAGCGCCAAATCATGAAAATTCTTGCTATCAAAAACCCATTTGTCTTCAGTCGGCTTGAGCACACCGCGATCTACGAGAGCCCGAATGTACTCGCCAATAGCGAACGGGTTACCGTTGGCTTTCGTAGCTATACTTTCAAGACTCGAATTCTCAAGTCGTTTTCCGCCTAGGTGCTCCGCTACCAAGTCGGAAATAGCGTCCATCTGTAGTGGCTGTAGTGTGATTTCAATAGGTTTAGCGTCTTTAACGACAGCTAAGAACTCCGCCATCGCCTGCTTACTTTTGAGATCATTACGCGATGTGGTCGCAAGCAGAAAAGGTACATTCATCATTTGTCTCGACATTTGCCGAAAAATCTCAATGGATCCTTCATCCAACCATTGAACATCATCGATCAAAAGAATGATGGGACCAACGTATTTTGGAAGTGCCAGAAAGAACTCGGCGACTTTAAGGTAAAAACGCTCCTGTTCAGCGTTGCCATCGAGCGGTGGAATCTCCTTAGTATTAATAAAGAGTTTTTGTAGTCCTGGAGAGAGTCGACGCACAATCGACGCCAGATCTCCGGCCGCTTCTTTTAGACCACCCAGCACGCGATTACGTTCGCTCTCCGGCGCCCTTTGCAATCGAGACAGCAAATTATCGATGGCCTCACGTATGGGACCGAAGGGAATAGTCTCACCAAGTTTCGCCTTGCCACTCATCACAAAACAGCCCTCGCTGTTTTGTGAACTCAAAAGTTCACGAACCAGGCGCGTCTTCCCACTACCGCCTTCACCGGCAATCAAAAGCACCGATCCATGCCCATTTCTCACCTGATCGCGAACTTTCAATATGGCCTGAAGCTCGTCCGCTCTTCCAACAAGCGGTATCTCCATCACACGTAGGCCCGTATCTTTAGACCCTAAAGAATATGGTTCACCAGTAACCTCAAGCGCTGGCAAATTCATGAAATCCGACAACATGCCCTTAGCGCTCTGATACCGATCATCAGGATCTTTTGCCAAAAGTTTCAGAATTATGCTTGAAACCACTGGCCGAATCGACAACTTGAGCGAGGTCGGAGAAACCGGTTTTCCCTTCAAGTGAAGAGTCATCAATGCTAAGGCCGAAGGAGCTTCAAAAACAGGGCGTCCAACAACACAGTGGTAAAACACTCCACCTAGGGCATAGAGGTCCGAGCGACTATCAACCACTCTTTTTAACACGCCTGTCTGTTCAGGAGCTGCATAAAGAAGTGTGCCAATAGCATCAGCCCCCTCATCGCTCGCTTCTTTTTGCGTCTCGAGGGCGTCGGTGGCGAAACCAAAATCAATGATTTTCACTTCACCACGTTCATTGAACAAAATGTTCTCTGGCTTGATATCCTTGTGAACGACTCCGCGGCAGTGGAAGTAGTCAAGAATCGGCGCCAACTGAGCGGCAAGCTTAAGTAGATCCGATTCGCTCATTGGCGCACGGGCGATACGATCCTTAAGAGATTCGCCTTCCACCAACTCCATCAAGAGATACGGTCGATCACGTGTCTCGCCAACTTCGTGGAGTTTGACTAAGCCGGAATGGCTCAATTTCGCGATCGTCGCTGCCTCACGCAGAAAGCGCAGCCTATCGGCCTGAGTGGAATTTTCGCTCCCAAACTTAATCAACTTAAGTGCATAGGCGCGGCCATCCCTGACAGCACGATAAACCGTACTTGTAGCTCCAATTCCAAGCACTCGTTCAATTTCGAAACCGGGAATGACCGGCACAGTCTCGGACATTCCATAATTTTCACATAAATGATTTATTCAACAAGGCTGGCTCGGCCCACAGCGGGGCCAGAAAAGCAACTGCGCCCCAAGACCGTTTACCTTTGTTGATGGGAACAAAAACCAAGACCTTAGTAAGTTACGTGATGATGGCAACTTTCCTCAATCCGTGGGTCTTTAACGGGAACCAGAGCATTCTTTGACAGAAAGTTTGTGACCGACCAAAGAAAGAGACCGCCAAACATGAGAAACGTCCCTAGCTCGGGCCAGCTCAAAATAAAATTGCCACCATATTTATCAAAGTCACCATTCACCAAGTTGGGATAGACGATCCAGTGCAAATCAATGTACTGCATGAACAATATCAAGCAGGAAACCGTAACTAACAGCGCAGGATTTCGTTTAGCCGCCTTCGGCAAGAGCATCAAAAACGGAACAGCAAATTTAAAGATCAAAAGGCTGAAGGTGACCGCCATCCACGTACCATTTGAACGGGCAATATAAAAAATGGTTTCTTCTGGTAAATTTGCATACCAAATCAACAAGAACTGCGAGAAGCCGATGTAGGCATAAAAAACGGTAAATCCCTTTAGGAACTTACCAAGATCATGCAAGTGGTCTGTAGATACCAACCCGCGCACCAGGCCTTTACGCATCATTGTTATTACAATAATTGTCAACACAGCCATCGACGACTGAAATAGACCTGCAAAACAATACACCCCCCAAATGGTAGAGTACCACTCAGGTTGTAGGCTCATTGTCGTATCAACCGTAAAGAGCGAATACGACAACGCAAAAACCAATAAAAAAGCCACGGAAGTACCAACATTTTTTACCGTATGCGCTTCGTTCCCATCATTGTCCTGTTTGAGCGAACGTCCTACAATCACACGCTGAAACATTAACCAAGCACCGAAGAAAACCACGAGACGCACGACAAAGAAAGGAAGATTCAAGTAAGCGCTCTTACCACGAATTAAAGCATTCTCCGCGATCTCCTTAGGATCTAGCCAAATGTAAAGGGACTCGGCACCTAGCAAAAGGACCAGCGCCCCGATGGCCGCAAAGGGCAGGAAGCTTGTCATTGATTCGGCAAAGCGCCTAATATTTACGCTCCAACCAGCTTTGGTAGCGTGTTGAATAGCCGCAAAAAATAAACCGCCCAACCCTAAATTGGTAAAGTAAAAAAAACTCACCAAGAACGAGTGCCAAGCGCGGGCCTTGTCCGTGGTCAGAGCGGCGGCAAACAGTACCAACCCAAGAAACATCGCGACCGCATAAACAGTTTTGGTCCGTTGACTGGGTGTATACAGACCGGGACTTACATGCCCCGCATGAGTTGAAGTTTGAGCCATGAGTGAGTTCCTCTTAATTTAACAAAAATTAATTCGACTTCTGGAGTTTACTTCCAGCTGTACCTGTTGCATCTTTGCCCGCCGATTGCGAACTACCCTTCGCTAATTTTTGTAGCGAACGAACGTAGTTCACAATCGCCCAGCGATCGCGCTCATCAACTATCTGATAGGAATAGCTCGCCATCACACCCTGACCGTCAGTGATAATGTGATAGATTGCTGCATCGTTAAACCCGATGATTTTATCTGAAACTAATGGTGGCGGAGCTAAAGCCATCTTTGGAGCCACTGGTCCATCGCCCTTACCCTCGTAGCCGTGACAGACAGCGCAGTAAGTCTCGAACCTAACTCGACCAACCTTCAAAATCTCGGGGCTCATGTCGCCGGAAATCGGGTTTCTCAGATTTTTTGCCGCCGCCGCCGCATCCAAGTGATACGGATAGGGTTTGTAGCCAACTGGAACCGTATTCTCAGGCGGAAGACGTGATGCCGCTTTATCGACGTTACCCGGTTCGAAATCCTGCGCCTTTAAGGCATCATGCACCATCATGTCTTGAATGAGTTCTATATTCGGTTGCTTGTGTAGCTCCAGTGGCGCCTTCGTACATCCGGTTACCGAGACTATAGTCACCACGCCTGGAACCAAAATCATCAACAACAATTTGGTTTTAGTCAAATTTCTCATCATTTCTTTAATACTCCGAGATCCGTCGGACCTCTTTGGCGCCGACCTGCCGAAGAAGCTGCTCAACCCGTCCAGCATCGTAGCCGACGTCATTCTCAGGAATAAACAGCGCAAATTTATGACTGGTCAGATCCGGGTCGATAATCGACGGATCCATCTTGGGCAGGCGGCAGGCAAAGAACAGAGCCGCTACCGAAGAAAGTGCTGCGAATAATATCGTCATCTCAAACATCACCGGCACAAACGCCGGTCCGGAGAAGAATGGTCGACCACCAACATTAACAGCCCAATCAATTGCCGAGGTCCAATACTGAAGCCAAATACCAGCAAGACAACCAGTCGCTCCCATGATGAAGGTCACCCAGGGGATCCACGATCGCTTAATGCCAATGGCCTCTTCCATCCCATGCACTGGAAACGGCGTGATGGCATCGAATTTCACAAATCCGGCTTGCCGCACTTTATACGCTGCCGAGACCAATGTGTGATCGTCATCCCAGAGTCCGACGACACCGCCAACTCTCTTAGCCATGCTGACCTCCGTGCTTCGGTTTTTTACCGACATAGAGAACAGGTTTCACTTCTGCGATCGAAATCGCCGGTAGAACCCGTAGATAGAGTAGGAAAATCGTAAAGAACATTCCAAAGCTACCGAATAGAACCGCCGAGTCATACCACGACCAAGCGTACATGCCCCAGTTCGATGGCAGGAAATCTCGGTGAAGCGAGGTCACGGTGATAACGAAACGCTCAAACCACATACCAACGTTCACGAGAATGGAAACCACAAACATTACCGGGATCGAACGGCGAAACCTCTTAAACCAGAAGATCTGTGGGAAGATTACGTTACAAGAAACCATGATCCAATAGGCCCACCAGTAAGGACCCGTTGCGCGGTTGATGAAAGCATAGGTCTCATATGGGTTGCCTGAGTACCAAGCGATGAAAAACTCAGAAGCGTAGGCATAACCAACCATCATACCTGTCGTCATGATGATTTTGTTCATCACTTCCATATGATCGATGGTGATGTAATCCTTAAACACCGGGAACGCCCTACGGACCAGGGTGAGCAAGGTCACAACCATACCGAAGCCGGAGAACACCGCACCTGCGACAAAGTACGGCGGAAAGATGGTTGTATGCCAACCGGGCAACATTGAGACCGCGAAGTCAAACGAGACGATCGTATGGACTGAAAGAACGAGCGGCGTCGAAAGTCCCGCGAGCAGCAAATACACCATCTCGTAGTGAGTCCAGTCGCGAGCCGAACCACGCCAGCCCATGCTCAAAACGCCGTAAATCAAACGCCGAATCTTGGTTTTGGACCGGTCGCGAAGAGTCGCAAGATCAGGCACGAGGCCCACATACCAGAAAACCGAAGAAACCGTGGCATAGGTCGAAACCGCGAACACGTCCCACAATAGTGGCGAACGGAAGTTCACCCAAAGCGGACCTCTTTGGTTCGGATAAGGAAGCAGCCAAAAATCCAGCCAGGGACGTCCCGTATGGATCAGTGGGAAAATACCGGCTGTCATAACCGCAAAAACTGTCATCGCCTCGGCAGAACGAGCTACCGAGGTCCGCCATTTCTGACGGAACAAAAACAGGATCGCCGAAATCAGAGTTCCAGCGTGACCGATTCCGATCCAGAAGACGAACGTCACAATCATCGTTCCCCACGCGATCGGATGATTGACTCCTAGGAGCCCCATACCCGTGGAAATAATGATCGCGACAATGATGATGTAGAAAATAAACAAAGCTTTGGCGCCAAGAAACAAGCCAAACCATCCCTTACTCGGGAAGGTCTCTGTCGGCCCGCAAATATCGTCGGTGATATCCTTGTAGGTCTTATCGCCCAAAATCAGGGGTTTGCGTGAAACCGAGCTCATGCTTCTGCCTCATCGTGTTGCGTGTTCATACTCTCCTTTTTATAGGAATTCACTCCATGGCCATGCCCTGCGGCCGGAGCTTCATGAACCGGCGCACCGTGCCCATGATCAGATTCCGCACGTTTGGCATTTCTGATGCGGCTCATGTAGCGCACACGCGGCTGCGTATTGAGTTCCTCGAGCAGTCCATAGGTCCGTTTGTCAGCGAAGAGTTTAGAAACTCGGCTCGTTGGATCGTTAAGATCACCGAAGGTGATCGCGTCTGTCGGGCATGTCTCTTCGCAAGCGGTCTTAATTTCTCCGTCTCTAATTCGCTCTGGTTTGGTAGGCTGACCGATACCGCTTTGAACTTGCCGGATCCGATGCACGCAAAGAGTACATTTTTCCATCACGCCACGCATACGAACGGTGACTTCAGGGTTCAGAGCCATATGCAGTGGCGCTTCACGTTTAGAGAAGTTAAACCAGTTAAAGCGACGAACCTTGTAAGGACAGTTGTTCGAACAGTATCGAGTACCGACACAGCGGTTATACGACATGTCGTTCAAGCCTTCATCATTGTGGACAGTCGCAGCCACTGGGCAAACCGTTTCACATGGCGCATTTTCACAATGCATGCAATTGAGCGGCATGAACGCGCCCTCGGGATTTTCTGGTGCGCCTTTATAATACCGGTCAATGCGAATCCAGTGCATTTCGCGGCCTTCAAATACATAGGTCTTTCCAACAACCGGAATATTGTTTTCCGCTTGGCAGGCCACGACACAGGCCGAGCAGCCAGTGCACTGATTGAGATCAATCGACATCGCCCACTTACTACGGGTGTATTGGTGTTCAGGCCAGATCGAAAAGATCTTGTGACGGTGAATTCCACTCTCTGGATTCTTTTGATAAGCTGCATTGGTGGCCTCGACCACGATTTGACGACCTTCCATCACATGATGAATCTGAGTTGAAACCAAAAGATAGTTTTCACCAGTTTTCTTAAACGACACAGTTTGACCGGCAAATACCGCCGGCTGTGTGCCCCGGAAATTAACTAATTGGTAGGCATTTACTCCGATACCTTTCGCGACTTTACCTGCATCGCCAGTCTGCCCGCGCCCGTAACCTAGCGATACAGCAAAAACCGCATCATGCATTCCTGGCTGAATATGTACCGGCACCTTTAGGGTCTTTGCTTTTACAGTGAGTTCGATCACGTCTCCCTGGCGAAGATTTTCCGAACGCGCCGTTGCTGGGGACAACATGACATAGTTATCCCACACCATTTTTGTTACAGGGTCAGGAAGCTCCTGCAACCAAGAAACGTTGCTATAGCGCCCATCAGCCAACTGTACGCTCGGATAGAGCGCAAGCTCATACCCTTCCTGCTTTTGTGTCACAGCTGGTTTCGCAACAGTGCCCGTAAACGTACGAACTGAGCCGACACGATCGCGCTGCCCGCCACCAGTATCAACAACCCCTGTTTGCAGCACATGCAACCAGAAATCATCGAATGATTTACCTTTACCTTCGGCTGCTTTCGGATAAACATCCGTTTTCCAATAACTGCGAACAAAATCGTACCAATCTTTAGCGCCTTTAAGGCGCACTGATGCAGACACCGACTTTTGAGCCCAGGCAAATAGGCTCTCCTCAAATGAACGCGACTCATACATTGGTTGAATGGTCGGTTGTTGAATACTGACCACTCCCTCTTGAAACTCGTAATCACCCCATACTTCTAGCGACGAACCGGCAGGTAAAACAAAGCCAGCAAGTCTACCGGTTTCATCATTCATATTGCCCGTATAGATGACCGTCGGCACCTTCGCCAATGCCTCGCTAAATCCTGAATCACCCGACAAAACATAGGCGGCGTTTAAGTTGTGAATAACCAAAGTCTTAACCGAGCCGGACTTCATATCGACAATTAGCTTCGCAAGCTCGCTTGCTGACCCTTGCCGCGTCAGGAAGGGTGCTCCATCGTGATCGATGGTATGTCCGTCGTTGCCAAGAACGGTATTGAGGAGGTTAGCGACCATTTGCACTTCGACCGCATCGATAGTTGCAAGTCCACCGGCAAGGACTAGTCCCTTGCCGCGATTTACCCAGAGTTCCTCACCAAGGCCAGCCAAAAGCTCAGTGCTCATACCCAAGCGCTCTGCCGCCTGATCATATTCCTTCAAGAAAGCGGTTATGCCACCTGGCACCTGCGCCGCACCTTTAGATGCTTTCACAACAGCATTCAAAATTGCAAACGCAGCCTCAATTTGTTGTGAAGGCCGAATGCGAACTCGATCATCAGCATTCAATCCCGTCAAAGTCATTGAAGACTCAAAAGCCACCAGTCGACCCATCTCCGATCCAGGCTTACGGCGCTTTGACCACTGCTTCATGAATTCAACGGGCGAAATATGGGTGCCAATAAAATCAGCATCAATGGCGACAACGATCTTTGCCTTATCAAAGCGATAACGGGGAAGACCGGATTTACCATAGGAACGACGCTGGCCCTCAACAATCGCATCGACCGCCAGGGCATCGAACTGGACCCAACGGGCGCCGTAGGACTTTTGAAAATCAGCAACCAAAGCGCGAGTCGAGGGCGAGGGCAAGGTCGAGCTCAAAATCGCCACGCCACCCTTGCCAAGTTCAGCAAGAATCGCGGTGTCGACTTCTTCCCACTTCGCTGAGGCTTCCTTCCCATCTGCATTTCGGACCGGGGCCTTTAACCGATCCGGATCATAGAGCGACAGCACTTCCGCGTGTGCGCGAGCCGAGAGACCGCCAAGGTTCATTGGATGACTTGGGTTACCTTCCAGTTTGATCGGACGACCATCCATTGTTTTAACTAAAACGCCCGCACCCTCAACACCGTCAAACCAAGTGCTGGTGTAGATATTGGGAATGCCGGGTATGTGACCCTTGGGCGCTTGCGCATAGGGAATAATCTTCTGAACCGGTCGGCGTACACAGGCCGTGGTAGCCATTGCTATCGAAGCCCCCATCAGGCGCAGGAATTCACGACGCGCAAAGCCGCCCTGTCCTTCTTCAGTTTTCAGCGGCGACGACATGAACTCGCCTTCGGCACGCTTCGCAAACTCAAGGTTACCTTCGTACTGCTCCAAGCTCAGCCAATAATCGATCCCGCTTCCTGCGTCTTGAGACTCACTCTGAGGTGTCGTATTTTGATTGTTTATCATTTTCTAAAAGTCTCCGTATGCGTTTCCTTTTGAGGCATCATCAGTAGTGACAGGTCGAACAGTTCGTTGGTGCCTGATGCTCCGGTTGGCGATGACATTGCACACAC
>Ga0105164_10002619_pt1 | contig 11095 bp, 11 predicted proteins | sample VDWuncwatermetaG_FD_89674 | JGI IMG/M metagenome (GOLD analysis project Ga0105164, IMG submission 89674) | Wastewater microbial communities from Netherlands to study Microbial Dark Matter (Phase II) - VDW unchlorinated drinking water | ecosystem: Environmental > Aquatic > Freshwater > Drinking...
ATGCCCAGCAGCGGCTTCTTGCCGATGAGTCCCTTCACTGTCGACACCAGGTAGTCCAGCAGCGCCGGGTCACGACGCTGCCCTGCACGGCGTCCGCTGACGATATCCTGTCGCTGAAGCCGGACGGCGTGCTCTTCTCGCCCGGCCCCGGCGACCCGGCGCTGCTGGACTACCTGGTGTCGACAGTGAAGGGACTCATCGGCAAGAAGCCGCTGCTGGGCATTTGCCTGGGCCACCAGCTCCTGGGCCGCGCCTTCGGCGCCCGCACCTTCAAGCTGAAGTTAGGCCACCGCGGCGCCAACCACCCGGTGAAGGACCTGCTGACCGGCCGCGTCCACATCACCGCGCAGAACCACGGCTACGCCCTGGACCCCGACGGCCTCTCCGGCGGCATCGAGGTGTCGCAGGTTCACCTGAACGACGGCACCGTGGAGGGGCTCTGGCACCCCTTGGAACCCGTCTTGTCGATCCAATACCACTCGGAGGCCTCGCCGGGGCCCCTGGACAACCTCTACGTCTTCGACCGATTCCTGGAGATGATGGGAGGAGTGAACCAAGAGCCTAGAACCAAGAACCAGCAAACCAAACGGCAGGTTAGAAGCGAGAAGACCACATGAGCGAACAGCCCACCTACCGCCAGGCCACGGCGGACGACGCCGTTGTGATCGCCGTCGTGGGGCAACTGGTGTGGGAGGAGCTGGGCGGGGCCAGCGGCCTCCCCGGCCCTATGACCCCCGAGGGCGTCGCCGCCCGCATGCGCGCCTACGGCGACCACGGCGCGATGTTCGTCTGCGTCCGCGACGAGGGCGTCTGTGGCTTCGCGGCGCTGGAGCCGGACCCGCAGGAGGCGAGCTGCGCCGTCATGGGCGTGTGGCTGCTGCCTTCGGCGAGGGGCCAGGGCATCGGCCGGGAGCTGGCGCTGATGGCCCTGGAGTTCGCGCGCTCGGCGGGGTACGCGAAGGTGCGGGGGACGCTGCCGCCGGGCAACCAGGCGGCGCTATCGTTCTTCAGCGAGATCGGCGCCCTGGCCCAGGTGGTGGGCGCCGGTATGCAGTACGAGCTGCCGCTGTGAGGGGGGAAGTAAGCTATGGGACCCCGAGGAGACCAAGTCGAGTACAATCGTTCGCTCGACAGTTTTGGCGGCCGCGCAAAGACCTATCAGGAGTGCGTCGATTATCTGGTCAGCCTCGGTTTCTCCCACAACCAGGGCAACAATGCAGTCCATGTGTATCGCAAAGGTGGACCGACCCAAGCCACCTTTCGTCTATCGCGCGATGAGCGCAACCGCCTTCTGGATGAATTCGGGGCCAAGAGAAACAGCCCAAAGGAATGCGTCGATTACTTGATGGTGCACGGGTGTACATATAGGCAAGCGACGAGTGCAGTCTACCAGTACAGGAAGGAAAGGGGCCTAATTCCTTGAAAAGGGCTTCGGGAACTGGATCTCTGCGCCCGGCCTCCTCCCTACTCGGCGGGCGCTTCGTACACCACGCGGCCGGTGCGGATGATCTCGCGCAGGAAGGAGTGACGGCCGGGGTTATGGTACTCGCTGGACGGGTAGCCGATGGGGGCTAGACGGTACGCCCGTCCCACCGTCGCACAGGCAATGATTTCCTGGCGCTCCCAGGTAGAGAGCCCTTCGAAGTCAGGCGAGATAACGGCTATGTCAATGTCGCTCCACTCGCCAGCCGTACCCTTCGCGTACGACCCGTACAGCATCACCGCTTCGACCTCAACCGCCGAGCGGAGCCGTCGTACGAAGTCGTCAATCTTGCCTGCTAACTCAACTTGGCCCGCAACCACTCGAAGAACCTCTTCGTCTCCTCATACAGCTTACGCACTTCTTTTTCAGTATACTCTGCCCCGGGATACCGGCTCCTCACCGCGTGATCCGAAAGCCTCGTCAGAAACATCCTTTGTTCGTCTGTTAACTCGACGCCCGCAAGATCAGCTAGCTCTACCAGATCGTGGGTCTTTGGCGGTTCGATTTCCCGCTCCGTCACTGCAGCTTTCAAGAGCTTCTCGGCGGCCTGCTGGCAGAAGTAGGCCGCGCCCGGCCACAACGCATCTGTCACTAGACTGGCCGCTCCCGCAATGTCGTGGTCGGCAATCTTTAGCCACTCAGCCGTCTCCGGTTTCATACGCGCATCCTAAACCGCACCATGGAGAGCGGTCAAACCCATGACTAAGCCCGCTAAGGTCCTCATCATCGGCTCGGGGCCTATCGTCATCGGCCAGGCGGCGGAGTTCGACTACTCCGGCTCCCAGGCCTGCCGCGCCCTGCGCGAGGAGGGCGTCCACACCGTCCTCGTCAACTCCAACCCGGCCACCATCATGACCGATGAGGGCATCGCCGATACCGTGTACATCGAGCCCCTCACCGTCGAGGTCATCGCCCGCATCATCGAGCGCGAGCGGCCGGACGGCCTGCTGCCCACCCTCGGCGGCCAGACCGGCCTCAACCTGGCCGTGGCCCTGGCCGACGCCGGCGTCCTCGACCAGTACGGCGTGCGCGTCCTGGGCACGCCTATCGAGACCATCCGCCGCGCCGAGGACCGCGAGCTGTTCCGCCAGCTCCTGGTGGAGATCGGCGAGCCCCTGCCCGAGAGCGCCACCGTCACCAACCTGGAAGACGCTCGCCGCGTCGCCCGCGAGCTGGGGCTGCCCCTGGTCGTGCGCCCCGCGTACACGCTGGGCGGCACCGGCGGCGGCATCGCCCGCACCGCCGACGAGATGGAGCACGTCGTCCGCGGCGGGCTGGCCGCCTCGCCCATCCGCCAGGTGCTCCTGGAGCGCAGCCTTCTGGGCTGGAAGGAGATCGAGTACGAGGTGATGCGCGACGGCGCCGATAACTGCATCACCGTCTGCAACATGGAGAACTTCGACCCCATGGGCGTCCACACCGGCGACAGCATCGTCGTCGCCCCCAGCCAGACCCTCTCCGACAAAGAGTACCAGATGCTGCGCTCGGCCTCTCTCAAGATCATCCGCGCCCTGGGCATCGAGGGCGGTTGCAACATCCAGTTCGCCCTGGCGCCCCGCAAGGAGATCGCCGACTGGGTGTCGAGGCCCGATGGCCGCCCGCCCTACTACGTCATCGAGGTCAACCCCCGCGTGTCGCGCAGCTCGGCGCTGGCCTCCAAGGCCACCGGCTACCCCATCGCCCGCGTGGCCGCCAAGATCGCCGCCGGCCGCCGCCTGGACGAGATCCCCAACCGGGTGACCGGCAAGACGACGGCCGCCTTCGAGCCGGCCCTGGACTACTGCGTGGTCAAGATCCCCCGCTGGCCCTTCGACAAGTTCCCCCTGGGCGAGCGCACCATCGGCACCCAGATGAAAGCCACCGGCGAGGTCATGGCCATCGACCGCACCTTCGAGGCCGCCCTAGGCAAGGCCGTCCGCTCCCTGGAGTTCGGCCGCCGGTCGCTCCTGTGGGAGGACCCCGCCTGGCGCGACGTTGACCCGCGCCACTACGTCGGCATCCCCACCGACGAGCGGCTGTGGGCCCTCCTCGGCTCCCTGCGTCGCGGCGCCACGCCGGAGGACTTGGCACGCCTTTCCGGCATCGACCCCTGGTTCCTGTACAAGCTCCAGGGCATGGTCCGGATGGAGGAGCGCCTCCTGGCCGAACCGCTGACGCCCGACCTCCTGCGCCAGGCCAAGCGGCTCGGCTTCTCCGACGAGATGATCGGCACTCTGGCTGACCGCCTGCCCGAGCAGGTGCGACAGCTCCGCCAGGAGTGGGGCGTCCTCCCTGTCTACAAGATGGTCGATACCTGCGCCGCCGAGTTCGAGGCTCAGACCCCCTACTTCTACAGCACCTACGGGGCTGAAGACGGGGAAAACGAGGCGCTGCCCCTAGCGGGTGACAAGGCCCTGGTCATCGGCTCGGGGCCCATCCGCATCGGCCAGGGGATCGAGTTTGATTACTGCTCCGTCCACGCCGCCTGGGCCCTCCAGGAGGCCGGCGTCCGCGCCATCATGGCCAACTCCAACCCCGAGACCGTCTCTACCGACTTCGACACCAGCGACCGGCTCTACTTCGAGCCCCTGGATGAGGAGGCCGTCCTCGACCTCCTGGGCAACGAGAGCAACGGTGGCCAGCCGCCGCCTACCATCGTCCAGTTCGGGGGCCAGACGGCCATCAACCTGGCTGGGCCCCTGGCCCGTGCCGGCCTACCTCTCCTCGGCTCCAGCGCCGACGCCATCGACATCGCCGAGGACCGTGCCCGCTTCGAGGCCCTCCTGGACCGGCTGGGCATCCCCCAGCCGCCGGGGGCCGCCGTCCAAACCATCGAGGAGGCCCTCTCTACCGCGCAGCTCATCGGCTACCCCGTGCTGGTGCGCCCCAGCTACGTCCTGGGCGGCCGCGCCATGGAGATCGTCCAGAACGCGCGCGACCTCATCCGCTACGTGGGGGAGGCCGCCAAGGTCGCCGCTGGCAAGCCTATCCTTATCGACAAATACCTTGAGGGCCTGGAGGCTGAGGTCGATGCCCTCTGCGACGGCGCGGAGACCCTCATCCCCGGCGTCATGCAGCACGTCGAGCGGGCCGGCGTCCACTCCGGCGACTCCATGGCCGTCTACCCCGCCATCGGCCTCACCCATGAAGAGGTCGATACCATGGTCGACCACACCGAGCGCATCGGCGCCGCCCTCAAGGTGCGCGGTCTCATGAACGTCCAGTACGTCATTATGCGCAACGGCCCGACGTCTGACGTCTACGTCCTGGAGGTCAATCCACGGGCCAGCCGCACTATACCGTTCATCTCCAAGGTCACCGGCGTCCCCATGGTCCGCCTAGCCATCCAGGTCATGCTGGGCAAGAGCATCCGCGAGCTGGGATACGAACCCGGTCTCTGGCCCAGACAGAAGCTGGTGGCCGTCAAGGCCCCCGTCTTCTCCATGTCCAAGCTCAGCGGGGTCGATACCCACCTGGGACCCGAGATGAAGTCCACCGGCGAGGTCATGGGCGTCGACTACACCTTCGAAGCCGCCCTAGCCAAGGCCCTCCAGGCCGCCGATATGGCCCTCCCCAAACGCGGCGCCATCCTCCTCAGCCTGGCCGACCACACCAAGCCCGAGGCCCTGCCCATCGTCCGCAGCCTGGTCCAGGCCGGCTACCGGGTCTACGCCACCGAGGGCACGGCCGCCATGGTCCGCGCCATCGGCCTCCCTGTCGAGCAGGTCCCCAAGCGTCTGGACGAAGGTCACCCCAACGTTGTCGACGTCATCCGCGAAGGGGTGGTCGACGTGGTCATCAATACTCCGGAAGGACAACAGACGGCCACCCTGCGCGACGGCTTCCAGATCCGCCGCGCCGCCGCCGAGCGCCGCGTCCCCTGCTTCACCTCCATCGATACTGCCGCCGCCGCCGTTTCGGCCCTCGTCGGCGGCGACCGCCACTTCACCGTCCAGCCTTTGCGGGACTACCTCGCTGACCGGCGATGAAGCTGGAAGGCGCCCTCGTCCTCTCGCAGAAAGAGGTTTACGAGAACACCTACCTGATGTGGCTCTCCTGCCCCCCGATAGCTATCGGGGCCTCCCCCGGCCGCTTTCTCATGATCCACTGCGCCGACGGCTTCGACCCCCTGCTGCCGCGACCCATGAGCTTCCACCGTTTCCGTGACTCGGGCGGCGAGCGCCAGTTCGCGATTCTGTACGATGTCCGCGGCCGCGGCACCGCCTGGCTCTCCACCCGTGAGGCGGGCGACGAACTAGCCGTTTTCGGGCCCCTGGGCAGGGGCTACGCCATCAGTCCCCGCGCCGGGAACCTGCTGCTGGTCGCCGGCGGCGTGGGTGTGGCCGCCCTCATCGCCCTCGCCGACCAGGCCGTCGCCGCCGGTAAGGCGGTTACTCTGTTACAGGGTGCCCGCACCGCTGCCAAGCTGTATCCGCCCGAGATGCTGCCCCAAGAGGTGGAGGCCCTCTCCGCCACCGACGATGGCTCCGCCGGGCATCATGGTTATGTCACCGACCTTCTGGCGCAGCACCTCTCCTGGGCCGATCAGGTCTTCGCCTGCGGCCCCACCGCCATGTTCACCACCATGGCGGAGATCCTGCGAAGGCCAGGCTTAAGCCTGGCCCGCCGCTCGATACAGGTCCTCTTGGAAGAGCACATGGGCTGCGGCACCGGCGTCTGCTACGGTTGCGCCGTCTTCACCCGCCGCGGCGTTCGCTTGGTCTGCAAGGACGGCCCCCGCTTCGAACTGCGCGAGGTGTTGTGAGGATGATTACTGAAGCTGCGGGTTTCAACCCGCAGTCCCGTGGCCCCATTTCCTTGATATAATGTTCTCTGGCGGGCCTCCAGTAACACATTGCGAAAGTCCTCATCGCCCCACCCTGACCGCGGCGCCGCCGGCAACATCGCCCTCGCTGTAGCCGCGGCGCTCGCGGTGTCCGCAGCCGTCGTCTTTGTCGTCGGCATGGGCGTCCTCATGGCGGGCGGCATGGGCGGCGGCATGATGGGCATGATGAACCGCGCCGGCAACTCGCCCCAGACGCCTGTCGTGGCCAGCGCCGCTCAGGTCACCGTTGAGATCCGCAACTTCGAATTCACGCCCCGCGAGCTAACGGTATCTGTTGGCGCCCGTGTCACCTGGACCAACCACGACTCCGCTCCCCACACCGCGACCGCCAAGGGGCAGTGGGACACCGGCACCCTCGACAATGGCGACAGCGCCACTCTCACTTTCGATAAGGCGGGCACGTACGGCTACATCTGCACGATCCACCCCAGCATGAAGGGCACCCTCACCGTCCGCTGAGCCTGCCTGTCGGCAGGCAGGCCCGTTGACATAGCGCCGACCACCGCTTATTACTGGTGGGCGAATCCGCCTCGAATCGGAAGGAGGGACCATGCCCGGCGCAAAGCTGAACGTCGGCAACGTTGAGATCATCTCGCTCCTCGATACGCCGATGGAGTTCGACTGGAAGATGTTCTTCCCCAGCAACGACCTCAAGGACTTCGATCCCTACCGCGACCGCTACCCGGACTCCTACGGCGAGGGCAAGTTCCGTACCAACGCCCACTGCTACGCTCTGCGCTCGCAGGGGCGCACCATCCTCTGCGATACCGGCCTGGGGCCGGGGCCTATCGCCTGGCTCGGCGGCATCCGCGGCCGCCTTCTGCACGACATGCGCGACAAGGGCGTGCAGCCGGACGATGTCGACATCGTCGTCTTCACGCACCTCCACGGCGACCATGTGGGCTGGAACCTCACATCCGACCGTCTGCCCACCTTCCCTAAGGCGCGCTACCTGGTGCCTCAGGGCGACTGGGACTTCTTTAACCGGCAGGCCAGCGCCAACCCCCAGATGCAGGTGGTCCTGCCCCTCAAGGACCTCGGCGTCCTGGAGCTCTTCTCGGGCGAGAAGGCCCTCACCTCGGAGATCACGACCTACCCTACGCCCGGCCACACCCCCGGTCACACCAGCCTCATGGTCTCGTCCGGCGGCGCCAGGGCCCTCGTGGCTGGTGACCTGGCCCACCACCCGGCCCAGGTCGACCGCACCGAATGGTGCTCCGGCTTCGACGGCGACGCCCGCCAGGCCGTGGAGACCCGCCGCAAGGTCTTCGATCAACTGGAGGCCGATGGTCTGCTGGCGGTGTTCTGCCACTTCCCGGACCCGGGGTTCGGCAAGTTGATCCGGCTGGAGGGCAAGAGGGTCTTCCAGACGCTGTGAGGCACGCAGGCTGGGATCAGATGTAGCGGCGACCTTTAGGTCGCCAGGGCATTTGTGGAGGCCTGAAGGCCTCCGCTACATGACCCGGACAGCCGGACAGACCTCAAGGTCCGCCCCTACGGCCCTCAATACCGGCGGGTCGGGCTTTAGTCCGACGGCGACAGGCTAAGCCGGTCCCACAGGAGAAGCGGGCTGGGCGCTAGCTGGCCGCCGCCTCGGCGAAGAAGTGCTGCACGCTGGTCTTGGCCGCCACCTTCTGGGCGATTGCCGCCAGCGCCTGCGCCACCGGCGATTCGGGGTCGCTCTCCATCAACGGCACGCCGGTGTCGCCGCCCTCCCGCACGTGTGGGTCCAGCGGTATCTCGCCCAGGAAGTCCAGACCCAGCTCATCGGCCGCCGCCTGGGCGCCGCCGTGCCCGAAGATATCCGTCCGCTCCCCGCAGTGGGGGCAGACGAAGTAGCTCATGTTCTCGATGACGCCGAACACGGGCACGTTCAGCTTCTCGAACATGGTCACGGCCTTCATGGCGTCTTCCAACGACACCGAGTTCGGCGTCGTGACGATGACCACCCCGGCGATAGGCGCCTCCTGGGCCATGCTCATCGAGGCGTCGCTGGTGCCCGGCGGCAGGTCCACGATCAAGTAGTCCAATTCGCCGTCGGCGCCCCAGGGCAGATCGTGCAGGAGCTGCCGGACGCCGGTGCCGATCATGGGGCCGCGCCACACCACCGCCAGCCCCTTCTTCAGTACGAAGCCGATAGAGGCCACGTGCACGCCGTAGCGCTCCATGATAGCCAGTCCGGTGTCAGCCTGGAAGCCTGCTGGGAAGCCCATCATGGTGGGCAGGTTGGGCCCCGTCAGGTCCGCGTCCAGGAGGCCCACGCTGGCGCCGAACTTGCTCAGGGCCAGGGCCAGGTTCACGGCCACCGTTGACTTTCCCACGCCGCCCTTGTTGGACGCCACGGCGATGATGTTTCGTACGCCCTCCACCGGCTGCGGGCCGCGCCCCTTCCCTGTCGAGCGGACCTCCGCATCCATCTCCACCTCGGCGTGCTCGACGCCGGGAAGGGCCAGCAGCAGCTCCTCCGCCTCTCGTTTCATCTTCTCGCGCACGGGACAGGCCGGGGTCGTCAGCGTGATCTTCACCGACACGTTGCCACCGCAGATGTTGATGTGCTCGTCCTTGATGAAGCCCAGGCTGACGATGTCCCGGTGTAGGTCCGGGTCCTCGATGCGGCTAAGGGCGGCCAGCACCGCCTCCTTGCTCACCGCGCCGTCGGTCTGCCCCTTCGACTCGTCTGCCATGCAGGCTATCCTTCCTTCCCCGGGTTCACGATCCGGCCTGGCTGGGCCACCTGTTGCCGGACGATGAACCGGCAGCACTCCGCGCCGCGGCTCTGGAACTGGCTGCACTCCACGTCGCGCCCCAGCAGGCGGCTAAGCAAAGTCAGGTGCCAGTGACAGAGGTCATCGTGGGAGTTTACCACCCGCCGGTAGACGCAGTTGTAGTCGACTATCTCGTACTGCTGGTCCTCAACCCGCCACTCGGCGAAGCCGCCTTCCTCTTCGAGAATCTTCGTCACGGTGGCCACCCGTTCCGGCAGGCTCTTCCCCTGCACCCTGGCCTGGTGCTCCAGGAATACCCGCTCGGCCATCTTGTTAAGTAGCAACCGTTTCTTCTCCTCCGGGTTGAGGCCGGCGATCTCGTCGGCGTCCAAAAATGCCACTTCCTGCAGGGCCAGGTCGGCCAGCCGGTCGTACCGTTTCGGGAATAGCTCTTGGCCGCGATCGCTGAGGGTGAACAGCAGGTGAGGGCGCCCGATGCGTCGCCGCTCTTCCCGCGAGACCACCATACCGTCCCGCTCCAGGACCGTGAGGTGTTGGCGGACCGTCATGCGGGCCAGTCCCAAAGCGGTGGCGAGACCGTCCACGGTGCTGCTGCCGGACCGCTTTATGTTAGCGAGTATGTGCTGTTTGGTAGACTGCACGTCCAGTAACCTTTGCTGCCCCTGGGCCGTTAATAAGTATACACAAGGGCCGTCGCTGGCGGAAGGCCATTTAGGAAGTAAATAAGGCATAAATCTTGACAGGGTGCCATTCCCTCGTTATAATCCAAGTCCCAACGCTGTAACGTATCACCTACGAACAACATCTAAATAAGTAATCGAAGCCCGGAGGTGGAAGTGATGGGTAAGACATCAATCGTAGAAGAGCGGCCGCCGCTGCTGGAAGCGCCGACCTGCCAGCACCACTGGCTCATCGAGACGCCCTGCGGCGCCACCAGCATGGGGCGCTGCAAGCGCTGCGGCGAAGAGCGCGAGTTCCGCAACTCGGCTAGCGACCACCTGTGGGAGGACGACTCCCGCAGCGGTTACCGGCCTTGGAGCGGCGTTCGCTCCGTCGCCAAGGCCACCGATGACGAAGAGGTGGCCGCCGCACCAACGTCCGTGCGCAGCGCCGCGCTGGTCCTCTAGGCACCCGTTTCGAGGCCAAGCGGCCCCGCTCCGGCGGGGCCGCTCTGTCTCTCGGAGCGTTCGTTGCCTTATATTGGTAGGGACGTGAACCTGTCTGTTGACCTCGTCCCTACCCACAAACGGGGCCTCGTCCTCTCCAATCCCGTAATGACGGCCTCCGGCACTTTCGGCAACGGTCTGGAGTACGTCAAGGTGTTCGATATCCAGCGGCTGGGCGCCATCGTCAGCAAGGCCATCACCCTGCGGCCCCGCCGCGGCAACCCGCAGCCGCGCATCGCTGAGACCGCCGCCGGCATGATCAACTCAATCGGGCTCCAGAACATAGGGGTCGATGCCATCGTGCGCGACGTGGCGCCGGTCTGGGCCACATGGCGCGTGCCCGTGATCGCCAACGTGGCCGGCGAGAGCGTGGCCGATTACGCTGAGCTGGCCCGACGGCTCGACTCCGTGCCAGGGGTCAGTGGGCTGGAGATCAACATCAGTTGTCCCAACGTGGACAGCGGCCTGGAGTTCGGCAGCGACCCCGGGGCCGCAGCAGAGGTCACCGCCGCCGTCCGCCGCCAGACGGACCTGCCCCTCCTCGTCAAGCTGACACCCAACGTCACCGATATCGTACTTGTGGCGCGGGCCGTGGTGGACGCAGGCGCCGACGCTCTCACCCTGGTCAACACCTTCCCCGCCATGAGCATCGATGTGAAGACGCGCCGTCCCGCCCTGGGCTGGGGCTCCGGCGGGCTATCCGGCCCCGCCCTCAAGCCCATCGCCCTGCGTATCGTCTATCAGGTCGCCTGCGCGCTGGACGTCCCCATCATCGGCTGCGGCGGCATCATGTCCGGCAACGACGCCATCGAATACTTCATGGCCGGGGCGTCCGCGGTCCAGGTCGGCACCGCCACCTTCCTCAACCCCCGCGCGCCCTTGGACGTCCTGGAAG
>Ga0105164_10002620_pt1 | contig 11093 bp, 10 predicted proteins | sample VDWuncwatermetaG_FD_89674 | JGI IMG/M metagenome (GOLD analysis project Ga0105164, IMG submission 89674) | Wastewater microbial communities from Netherlands to study Microbial Dark Matter (Phase II) - VDW unchlorinated drinking water | ecosystem: Environmental > Aquatic > Freshwater > Drinking...
GCACGGGTCTCACGCCGAGACGGATTAGATCTGCCGCAAAAGAATGTATCCTTGCGGTGGTGTTCGAATAACGGAAAGACCCTGTGTCCGTTACGATCGAGACATACAGATTCGTTGCATCGGAAAGGTCTATTTTGACCTTCAGCGTCTTAAACAAAGAATAAATCATCTCTCCCACAGCTGCAGCTTGAGGGTCTATCCAGTTCACGCTCCCAAAGCGCTCATTGGAAATATGGTGATCGATGACACAAAGCGGTTTTTCCTTGAGGATAAACCGCTCGGCGCGGCCGATCCTCTTTAAGAGAGGGCAATCCACGATGAACGCAGCGTCATAAGCATTGGAAGGTCTCGCTTTGATCACCGAACTCCCCGGCAGGAAACGATACGCTTCAGGGACCGGTCCGTCCCAGACCACTTCTACTTTCTTCCCTAATTTTACCAGTAGCCCTCGGAGCGCCAGCGCACTCCCCAAGGAATCCCCTTCCGGATTCACATGAGAGGAAATGAAAAATCGCCTGTTTCGTCGAATCGCCCGAATAATCGCCGCTTTACCCTGCATCCTTTTCCTTCTCCTCTTTCAGCTTCTTCAGAACCTCTCCAATATGAAAACTTTTTTCGATCGAATCATCTTTTCGAAATTGAATCTCAGGGACGAAGCGAAGTTTCAAGCGATCGCCCAAAAGTCTTCGGATGTACCCTTTCGCCGCTTCCAGTCCTTTTTGGGAGTTCTCAATCCCCTTGGTATCTCCCATAATGCTGTAGAAAATATGAGCGATTTTCAAATCATGGGTCAAATCAACATGGGTGATGGTGATAAAGCCGATACGGGGGTCCTTGAGTTCACGAAGAATGATTTGGCTCACCTCTTCTTTGATCGCCATGGCCACCTTGTGAGTGCGATTCGGCATCATGGTTATAAAATCTCCATATGGCTTGAAACCAGTTCCACAGAACGATGCGCTGCCACCCAATCCAGGATCGTGGAGAGGAGACCGTTCACGTAGCTTTTATCGGTCCCGATGCTTGCGATGCCGAGCACTGCCCCTTGCCATGCATCCTGAAGCCCGATTTCAGAAATAGAAATATTAAACCGCTGCCGGAGGCGGTCTTTGAGACTTTTAAGAACCATCCGCTTTTCCTTGAGCGAATGACTCTCTGAAATGCGAAGTTCGAGTTGAAGGATGCCGATAATCACTGCTCACGGTCTCGGATGATACTTTTCATGAATCGCTTTTAACCGGCCCCTGTCCACATGGGTATAAAGCTGTGTCGTTGAAATATCCGAATGTCCCAGCATTTCCTGGACGACGCGGAGATCGGCGCCACGCTCCAGCATATGGCTTGCGAACGAATGGCGGAGGGTGTGGGGTGTGATCCGTTTCTTAATCCGCGCTTCGCGGGCGCACTTTTGAATAATTTTCCAAATGCTCTGACGGGAGAGACGCTTGCCGAGCCGGGAAAGAAAAAGAAAGTCTTTGTCTTTCCCGCGAAAAAGCTTCGGTCGGGCCCGTTCCAGATACTTTCTGATGGAATAAATCGCCTGTTTTCCCAGAGGGACAATTCGCTCCTTTCCTCCCTTCCCGAAACAGCGGAGAAACCCGACATCCAAATGGAGATCTTCCAGCTTGAGAGAAGCGATTTCCGAAACCCGGAGGCCCGTCGCATACAAACCTTCCAAAAGGGCTCTATCGCGGAGGGCCATCCAGTTTCTTCCTGAGGGGACCGCCAATAGCTGGTCCACTTCCGCAATCGAAAGGACCTCCGGAAGCTTCCTCCAGAGTTTTGGAGACTCCAAAAGGATCGTTGGATCCTCCTTCAGGCATCCTTCATGCACCAAAAATCGGTGAAAGGTCCGAAGGGTTGCAAGATTCCTTCCAATTGATCTTGCCGAAAGGCCGCTTTCTTTCTCCGCCATCATAAAAGAACGAATGTCCTCCTTCTCTATCTTTTCAAGGGAAAGATTTCTTTTTTCAAGGTACCGGAAATATTTTTCAAGGTCCTGCCTATAGGCCGAAAGGGTGTTCGTGGAAAGTCCCCTTTCAACGGAGAGGTGGTCTAAAAAAAGTTTTAAAGCCTCTTTTGGCTGCAAAACATCTCCTTCAATGAGCACACGACTTATGGAACACAAGCGACATAAGTCGTTCTCCGGTGTGATACTTCTTGTTTGTGCGAATTGAACCCCGCCCGCTTTGCTTCGCAAAGCGAAGCAGGCGGGGTAAATTCAGCCAGAGACTTACATTCACTTCGTTCTGTAAGTCTCTGCTTCATTTAGGATTTCTTTCTGAATCTCTTTGATGTTGAAATCTCTTACGATATGCCGTAGCGCACTCTCCAAAAGCCCCCTCAGCCGATCACTTTCGTGAGTGTCGAGTTTGTTTGACTCAAGACGCCTTTTCACTTGTTCCAGTTTCTGAATATCCTCTTCAAGGCGAGAAGCGGCTCCTCCTGTAAGGTGCGACTTCATCACCCCCAGCTGTTCAAGAGAATGCTTTAGAGAAGAAAGGGCGCGTTTCTGATTGATGGTGAGAGACGTTAACGTTTCTTCATGCCATGACTTCCAAAGAAAATAGGCCTCCCGATACGCTTCTGCATGAGGCGGAACGGGGTAATTTTCCTCGCCGTAAAAGACCTGGGTTGCCGTGGAGGGTTTTGTTCTGGAGGGACGAACGAACTTCTTCTGGAGTGTCGCACACCCTGCCGACAAAATGAACATCGGCAAAAGAAGGACGAGCGAAATCAGTCGCTTGAAGTCCGCTTCTGTAAGAATGGGGACGTTCAAACGTTTCGCTTTTTCAAATTTGGACCCCGGTTTCTCTCCCGCAACCACAAAGTGGGTCTTCTCACTGACGCTTTCGGAGACCCTTCCTCCCAATTTCTGAATCGCTTCATAAGCCTCATCCCGCGTATAGGCTGAGAGAGAGCCGGTCAGGACAAACGTCTTTCCCTCAAGCTTCCCCCTGCCAGCACGGCGTTCCTCTTTCATCCGGACACTCGCCCTCTCAAGCTTTAGAAGGACCTTTTGTGTTTCTGGACTTTGGAAAAAATTGTGAATGCTCGTCGCTATGACGCCGCCGATTTCTGGAATCCTGGAAAGCTCCGCGACGCTCTTCTTTTTGATTTCGGAGACAGAGTGAAATGTGTCTCCGAGGAGTGAAGCAGCATGAAGACCGACATGGCGGATGCCGAAAGCGTACAGAAGCCTGCCCAGAGAGCTTGACTTACTCTTCTTAATCGCTTCTAGGAGGTTCCTCACTGATTTCTCTCCCATCCGTTCAAGAGAAATAAGCTGTTCAAAGGTAAGGGTGTAAAGATCCCCATAATCATGCACTAGATTCTTGTTAACAAGCTGCTCTACCATCACCTCTCCCATCCCTTCGATGTCCATCGCCCGTCTCGAAGCAAAATGGATGACTTTTTCTTTCACTTGAGCCGGACAGCGGATATTCTCACATCGTACGGCCACTTCTTCGGGGTGCTTATGCGTCGGAGCGCCGCAGGCGGGACAACGTTTCGGCATGACAAACTTTCGTTCTTTGCCTGTCCGTTTTTCTTGAAGAGGAGCCACCACCTGGGGGATAATTTCTCCGGCCTTCTCGATCCAGACCTGATCGCCGATCCGAATATCCCGGCGCTCAATCTCTTCTTCATTATGAAGAGAGGCGCGGCTGACGGTCGTGCCCGCAAGGAAAACAGGTTCAAGAACCGCAACGGGTGTAATCGCTCCTGTTCTTCCTACCTGCACTTTGATTTCCAACAGTTTTGTCTTGGTCCTCTCAGCGGGAAATTTATAGGCGATCATCCATCGAGGACTTTTGGTCGTCTCCCCAAGATGTTCCTGATTTTCCAGAGAATTGACCTTGATGACCATTCCATCGATATCATAGAAGAGGGTTTTCCGCTTGACTTCCCATTGGTCGCAGTATTCAATGAGACGGTCGATGGAACGGGTCACAAAACGGTGAGGATTGACACGAAGCCCCCAGTGGCTAAAGGTGGCCAAAAGCTCACCCTGCGTCCTGAAAGGCTTCCTTTCGCTCAGACCGACCCCATGACAGAAAATTTCAAGTCCTCGCTTTGCCGTCAGGCGTGGATCAAGAAGCTTTAACGATCCGGAAGCGGCGTTTCGCGGATTGACAAACGGTTCCTCCTCCTCCTTGTCTTTCTCCTTGTTGAGTCTCTTAAAATTCTCCCGGCTCAGAAAGACCTCTCCGTGCACTTCTATTCGTTTTGGGATGCCTTCACCGTCTAAAGAAAGTGGAATAGTCCGGATCGTCTTGAGGTTTGCCGTCACATCATCCCCTGTCGCACCATCTCCCCGTGTTGCTCCCTGTATCAAATATCCCTTCTCATAAAGAAGAGAAACGCTCACACCATCTACTTTAAGTTCCACAATATATTCGATATTTCCCTTGCCTAGATTTTTGCGGACCCGCTCATCAAATGCCCTGATTTCGTCGGGAGAATAGGTATTATCCATGCTCAGCATACGTTTGCCATGAGGCACCGGCTTAAAGGCCCCGACCGGTGTCTCTCCGACCCGTTGGGTCGGAGAATCGGCAGTAACCCACTGAGGATGGGCCTCTTCAAGTTCTTTCAAAGCGTGCAACAACCGGTCATACTCTGCGTCGGAGATCTCGGGCCGGTTTTCGACGTAGTATTTCCGGTCATGGGTGCGTATCAGAAACTTGAGCCTTTCAATTTCTTCTTTCGGATTCGATTTTACCATAAGAGGTCACCGACCTTCAGAAAGACGAGCCGCTAACATGGGAGGGAGGCCCGCTTGGATAATCTTTTTCTGCGTCGATGAGACGTCATAAGGAACCCGTTTAATCTCCACGAACGATGTTTCACTGTCGAAAATGGCGCAGCAAGCGCGGGGGTCTCCATCTCGGGGCTGCCCGACGCTCCCGACGTTGACAAGATAGCAACGGTCTTCTTCCATCTCCGTTCTTCCCTTTTGATGAAGGTGAATAGCTCCTCGATCATCGATGGAAGCGATCATCGGAAAATGAGAATGACCCACAAAACAGACTTTCGTTTCTAACAGCATCAGCGTCTCTCTTGCGCTTTCCACATCAAAAATATACCGAAACTCCTCCGGAAAATCGAGGGAGCTATGAACCAGTGTGATGTCGTCGAAACGAGAGACACTCTTCAACGATTTCAAAAAATGCGTCTCTTCCGCACCGAGGACTTTTTGGGTCCAGAAGATTGCCTCACGGGCAAAGGGATTGAAATCCTCAACCGAGGTTAGTCCCACACAGGCGAAGTCATGATTGCCCCCCACGCCTTCTCCGCGGAGGGCACGGATTTTTGCAATACATTCACACGGCTCAGCACCATACCCAACAATATCCCCCACGCAGAGATATCGTCCAACCCTCTCCTTTTTGAAAAGGGCGAGGACAGCGTCGAGCGCTTCGGAATTACTGTGGACATCCGAAAAGATCCCGTATCTCATGAAAAGACCAAGTTTCACCTGTGTAATGTGGATTGTGTGATACGTGTTGAACACTTGTGTAAAGTGGACTGTGTAATGTGTAATGAATTTTTTACATTACACGTTACACATTAAACATTACACAGCATTTATCGCACATTTAACATTACACAAAGTATTTTCCGGTTAAAACCGGAGGCTGAAATCCTGAAACTCTCCCCTTGCCTCCTGCCAGTCCACTGCAACGCCACGGAGGTAGGGCTTCATCGGGCCGTTCTTCATCTTTTCAAGAAAAAGGACCAGCTTCGCCTCGTCTCCCTCGGCAACGACCTCCACCCTTCCGTCCGGAAGATTTTTCACCCACCCTGTGATCCCGAGAAAAAGAGCGACCCTTTCCGCCGTGAAGCGAAAGCCGACTCCCTGAACCCTTCCCAAATAAAACACATGAATCCGTTTTTTGGATCTATTTTTTATCTTTTCCATAGGAACGGTGTATGGTCGTCCTTCGATCCTTCGACTCCGCTCAGGATCGATGGTGAGCCTGTCGAATCCATCGACGCTGCTCAGGACGACCACCCTGAGCGCAGTCGAATGGGTGGTCGGGGCGGGAGGATTTGAACCTCCGACCTCTTGGTCCCGAACCAAGCGCTCTAGCCAAGCTGAGCCACGCCCCGTCAAATGAGCCCCGCTCGCTTTGCTTCGCAAAGCGAAGCATGCGGGGCGAATTTTCCGCCAGCGGCGGATCCGCCTTCGGCGGAGATCCCGAGCACCCATAACCTCTATCGGTGCGAGGGATCATGAAATTAAATCTTTTTAGTATAACACATAAAATGGGTCCCGTTCAAATGGATATATTCATTGCATTCCGATTTCTTTGCGTTATAATACGGGAGTATCTTTGAAAATCACGACACCATGAAATCATTCCTAAAGTTCAAAAAAAGTTTTCTTTTATTCCTTGTAACGCTTTTTCTTTTTGAATCGAGTTGTGCCCACGTGGCACGCCTCAAAGCGCCTCCCCCTCCCTCACAAAGACCTCCTAATCTCGTTGACTATTACCGTTATACCCCTCTTAAAACAAAACCTGTCATCCAAATTTTAAAGACTCACAAATACTATACAGAAAAAAAAGTGATCTTCCAGCAAGTGGAAGATACATCGGGTGGGCGTTCGCCCCTGGTCATCCATTATTACGAGCCCCATGCAAAAAAACGACACCCTCTTATCCTGATTACACCCGTTTTGGGCAGAAACTACGGGATCGAACAGTCCTTTGCCACCTATTTTGCAGACCGTGGCTTTGCCTGCGCCATTGTTCATCGGAGAAGGCTCCGGCTTCTTCCCGATGAAAATCTCAGCCAAGTGGAGGCCTATTTTCGCTCCTCCGTGGTCCGGCTCCGGATTTCCCTCGACTGGCTCGAACGCCAGGAGAAGGTCGATCCCAACGCCATCGGGACATTCGGAATCAGCTTTGGAGGGGTTCTGAATACGGTCTTGGCGGGAATTGAGCCACGAACCAAATGCCACCTCATCGCCCTCGCCGGAGGGGATCTTGCAGATGTAATCTGTTACTCTCACGAGAGAGCGATCCAGCGGTATCGAAACCAGTTTATCAAAAAAAAGAAAATTACCCTCGAAGAGTTCCGAAAGGAGCTCCGCAAGGCGATTATTTCAGATCCTCTTGAATTTGCCCACTTCGTGGATGCCCGCAATGTATTTCTTTTCATCGCCCTTTTCGATTTCGTCGTAGGCAAAAAGCATGCCATTAAACTTGCAAAAGCTCTCGGTCACCCCGAAACCTACTATGTCCCTCTCGGGCATTACAGTTCGGCGCTCGTCATTCCGTTTATCCGGATCAAAGCGGTTCAGTTCTTCGAATCTCACCTGAAACAGAATTCTTAAAAGCAAACGATGGATTCCCTGCAAAAGATCAAAACGACCGCTCTGAAGATTGTCATGAAGGCAGGAGAGATTCTTCTCCAAAACTATGGACGGGTCCGTAGAATCAGCCATAAAGGGGCTCACTCGATCAACCTTGTGACGGATATCGACCGAAAAAGCGAGAAGTTCATTGTAAAAAATCTCCTTGCGGTTTTCCCCGATCACCAGATCCTTGCAGAAGAAGGATCTCTCTCCAAAACCCCTTCTCCTTACAAATGGCTCATTGATCCCCTTGATGGAACGACAAATTATTTGCACGGCTTCCCCTTCTTTTCTGTTTCCATCGCTCTGGAAGTCAATGGGGAGGTTGCGTTAGGGATTGTCTATGCACCGATGCTACGGGAACTTTTCATTGCAGAGAAAAAGAAGGGGGCAACCCTTAACGGAAAGAGAATTCATGTTTCGAAGGAAACGGACCTTGCGCGGAGTCTCCTTGCGACCGGATTTCCGTATGATGTCCGGGAAGCGAAGCGGAATAACCTGAGCTATTTCTCGTCATTCGTGAAGAGGGCCCGTGCGATCCGACGTGCAGGGTCCGCCTCGATTGATCTCTGTTACGTCGCCTGCAGCCGTTTTGATGGGTTCTGGGAGCTCCGGCTCGCCCCCTGGGATCTTGCGGCGGGAGTCTTGATGGTGGAAGAGTCGGGCGGGAAGGTCACCAACTTCTCTGGAAAAAAACTGAACCTCTACGGCGACGACACCGTCGCCTCAAACGGAAAAATCCACAAAGCACTTCTTCAAGTTATTCAACAGGTAAAATAAAAGCGGGTCCTGTCTCGGCGCTTTCCCATTCCTCCTCGCTCCACCAATCCCCCCAGTGGGCGTCTTTCCAGAACAATGGTCCCCTTCCGCTCGTCGGAACGGGAGCCCTTGCGCCGAGCCACCCGCTATGTCCTAAGCTGCCTTTGTGTAAGCGACGTGGCTTCCCACCGACCGCGAACTTGATGAGGCAAGGACACATCAACCGAATGTTGGAATACAAACCGATGCCGAATCACCCTGAGCGGGAGCGTGGGAACCACGGCGCAAACAGAAAGAGGCAAAGGTGACTTTGCGGGGTGATCACAAAACAAAAAAGCCGGATCCTGAAAAGTTGTTCAAGATCCGGCCCTTTATTTTTTTCCGCACAACATCTTTTAAGGTGTTATGATCCTCCCCGAACTTCAACATACGGCTTTAAATATGGGAGACTTCCCTTGATGGTGTCTTTCACCATATCTATTTGCTGTTGCGTCTGCGCATCCAGAGTCGTAGTAGATGATGTTGTGGTCGATGATGTGCTCGTCGATGATGTGCTCGTCGATGAACTTCGGATAGTACAAGCAGAGATGCCAGTAGATCGAGGGTTCGTTACCCTTCCACAACTATCGACGTCTTCTGTGAATGTCCAATCGTTAGTGCATGTCCGATCGGGACGTGTCCAATCTACCGCATGGCCATCCTCTCGGGAGATATACGGTACTCCTATTGCGATAGTAAAAGAGGGTTGTATATCAGCGACATACCCATATCCCGAATCCGTAGGACCACCTTCGGTACTGTATAAAAATTTTTCTGGTGGCGCTGTCACTTGGAGGAGATTTCCACTGGCATCATACCCATAGTCAAGTGCCCATTTCAGGTCGCTCACATTGGGTGGAGAAGAGAGTCGACCATCTTTTATATGGCGATGGACTTCGACATGGCTTAGGAGAGGGACACCGCCACTGATAATATACCGATACACCTCGCTAAAGTGATCAGCTATATTACTCGCTTTTGAAAACCCTGTGCGCCCTCCTCCTACTCTAAGCAGATTGCCTGAAACACCGTATTCGAACTGAATATCAGAATCTTGTTCTACTAATACTCCAACCACTGGGTCTACAAGCTCTTGATGACGCGTGAGCTTTGCAATCTTCGCCACTTCCCCTGAATAGAGGTTATAGCTTTTGCCTTCGGTGTAGTTTGTGACGACTCCAGTAGGATTTGAAGTTACGAAGATAGTTCCTTGACGATAGCCTATCACACCTCTCAAAACAGCATCAAGATCCCGCTCATAATCGGTGACCTCATGCCACTGATGCGTGTCATCCCAGATGGTTCTGGTAAATGTTCCGTCCTCAATCACCTGCACAAGACGGTAGGTTATTCCAAACAGGCGGGAAATCTGTGTGATAGTGATTGTCGATGTCTCGCCACATACCGTCGAACTCGTCTGTGTTGTCTGTGTTGTCCTTGTTGCAGGTAATGTACCACCACCTCCAACCCCTCCTCCTCCACCTCCTCCACCTCCTCCATCTATGACTTTTTGGAGACGGGCAAAAGCATCTTCAGACATAACAAAAAACCCTATCTGCAGAAGTGCGAATGCAAATAGGGTGAGTGTGTAAAGTGTTTTCCGGTTCATCTTCTTATCCTCCTTGGTGGGTTTTCATTATTTAAACTTTTTTAAACTCATTAATAAGTAACCTAAAAATAATGGGTAGAATTTCTTATCCCTTTAGTTTAAGTTTACATGAGGTTGGTAAATTTGTCAATAGACTAAATCTACCTATTGTGTCGACTAATACGGCGTTCGAGGAGTTTTGTGAGGAGATCGACTTCGATATTGACCCTATCCCCCACTTTTTTTCTGGCAAGCCCCGTCACATTTAAAGTATGAGGAACAAGATAGAGACCGAAATGGTGGCGATTGAGATTTGTCACGGTAAGACTAATTCCATCTACGGCGATCGAGGCGCGGGGTACCAGATAGGAAAGAATTTCATGGGGGCATTGGATCTGATAAATAAGATTCTTTCCTTCTTTACTCCGCCTCTTAATGACCCCTACTCCATCCACATGTCCTTGTACAAAGTGTCCTCCTAGCCGATTCCCTATTTTGAGAGGCCTCTCGAGATTTACAGAATCTCCCCTCCTCAGACTTCCAAGCGTTGACTGCCTGAGGCTATTTCTGGAGACGTCGAAGGAAAGGTTTTTCCCTTTCTTTTGAACAACGGTCAAACAAACCCCGTCCACAGAGACACTTGATCCGATCCGGCTTTCTCCATGAGTCTTTTTTGTCCTGATCGTTAGACGGATTCCTGATTTTGTCTTCCGGATCTCCTGAACCTTCCCCGATTCCTCAATAATCCCTGTAAACATGGTTCGACTCGCTTTCGCTCGCTCACCACGATCCTGAGCGATGAGATACTTGCAAATTCACTTCTCAGTCGAAGGATCAGTGAAGTATTCCCTCAATGAGAAGGTCCTCCCCAACTTTTCGCGCAATCGATTTTTTCAAAGGGATCGCTTGAGAAAGTTTCACAACTCCCCTTCCTTCGAAAGCGGTTGGGGCATGTTTTCCACCGATCAACTTTGGCGCAATGAACCAAAGGATCCGATCGACGAGCCGATTTTCGAGGAAATCGGCGATCACCGTCCCGCCTCCTTCGACGAGGAGATGACCAATCTCCATCTCTGCGAGGGTCTTGAGAAGAGGGAGAAGTTTCACTTTTCCTTCTTCTGTCTCCGTCCGTAAAAAAACAACCGGATAGGGGTGATAGGAAAGGAGCTTTTTCTCGGGGACATCCTTTCCAATAGCCAAAAACAGCGGGGCGTGAAAACTGGTGCGAACAAGACGGGAACTTCGCGGGGTTCGAAGATATCGGTCTAAAACGATACGGGTCGGTTGGTAGAGAAGGGGCCTCCCTCCCTTTCGCGCCGTAAGAAGAGGATCATCCTTTAAAAC
>Ga0105164_10002621_pt1 | contig 11092 bp, 14 predicted proteins | sample VDWuncwatermetaG_FD_89674 | JGI IMG/M metagenome (GOLD analysis project Ga0105164, IMG submission 89674) | Wastewater microbial communities from Netherlands to study Microbial Dark Matter (Phase II) - VDW unchlorinated drinking water | ecosystem: Environmental > Aquatic > Freshwater > Drinking...
AACCACGCCCGAATGGATTGTTCACGTTCCAATCAATTATTGGGTCGCTCAAGGTCTGAACAGAAGCGTTATCCTTGAGTGCTTCAGCCTGCAAATTGTTGTTGACAGCAACGTCAGCACTGAATTGAGTCTCTTGAGAATCAATTTCAGGAATTCCAGTAGCCATCTTCTCAGAGCTGTATGACCATTTCTCAGTCTGCAATGTGAACGTGAAATGTTCTCCCAATGGATAGAATCCATTTGAGTCAAACTTGTCAACGAAGTTCACACGCATGAAGTCTGTCGGTCCAAATTGGTTCCAACGTGGAAGGTATAACAAGTCGCCTTCAAGCGGACGAAGTGCGCCGAATATGAGTTGCCACTCTTTCACTGAAACGATGAATTCGCTTTGTTGTCTGTTCTGGAAACCAAACTTACTGAAGAATGCACCACCTTCATATCCACCAGATGCATCTTTCAAATACACGACGAGCTTTTTCGTCTGATTTGCATTGAGTTGGAAGAAACGGTCTTCGCCATAGAGAGGGTCAACGTTGGTGAATGGATTTTGGATGTAATACACCTCAAAGCCATTCTGAGAAATCAGTTCGCGATTGATGTTCATCATCACTGAACGCTCGTTCAATAATGTTCCAAACTGGTTCGTAATGAATGCAGAATTCTTTCCTGATGCGAGGTTGTTTGCATGGAAAGTAACTGGCTCGATTTGCTGTGGTTGCCCAGCAGTCATATCGTTTGTTGTGTGGCCAGGGATATTCGCAGAAAGTACAACTGTCACAGAGGTTACCGCAATGCCATCCCACACAAAATTTTGCACTGAAACGAGATAACCATTCCATCGAACTCGACACGAATAACTTGCTGCCAAGAATGTCCCTGGAACGACACCCGTGTATACACCTGGAGTCGATTCAACCCCAGCAACTGTGGATATGTAAGTCCCTGCTGAGTTATAAAACTCAAACGAGATTGCAAGTCCTGCTGCGCCAAGGTTGGTGTATGTAATGAGATTAGGCATTCATTATCCCATCATGAAGTCGGGTGGCAACTGATAATCGGATTGAACTGCATCTTGGAGGCGGCGGATGTCTGCATCACCTTCGTTCCAAAGTGTTTGTCCATCGAGTGTAATCCCACCAGGCAATTGAACGCCAGTGTATTTCTTCAAGTTTTCACCATACTGCTTCTTGAGAACAGCAGTCGCATATTCTGTAAGCCATGGGTCTGTCCAGACGTCAGGATATTCGATTGGGTCGAGGGCCTTTGTGCATTCAAATACAACGAACGCACCTTCAGGGATGTTAGACCAGTTCATGTCCAACATGACTTTCTTCTGCATCATGTTGAAGCGAATCATCTTCTTACCTTCAATCAAGTCGTTCACGAGAGAACGATATGACATCAGCAACGAATAATCCATGATACCTTGTTGTCCACGAACAGTCTGCCAAACAATATCAGACATCAACGCGAACTGCGCTGTCAAGAGCGCATTGGTTGTTGTTGAGCCGATATCAAAGACACGAGTGACACCGATGATGCCTGCTGGCATGGTGAAATACTTGAGCGATTTGACTTGTGAGGTAACTTGAATCGAAAGATAGAACTGCTCAGAACCATTGTAGTGGTTGAGCTGGAAATATCGAAGGGCCTCATCAATGCGGTCCTCGACTTGTGTAACTTCGATGTTGAGAGAGTTGACTGGAAAACCTAGTTTTCGCAGACAGAATTGCTTAAATTCTTCTCGGGTTTGGGGCAATGCCATATCCGACTTCCTTGTTGGTTGTTCTCAACAATTTAGTCAGATATTTGATTAGGATGCGTCGCTGTCCATTATTTCTTCTTGCCGATGTGAAATTTGTGGCGAATTTCCCAGTCTTTCTTTTCCTTGTGCGGAATAATCTTCACAAGAGAAATATCAACTGGCAACGGATTTTGGGTTTCTGGGGCTAACTTGCATAGATTCCAGCTATTCAAGAGAAAGCAAATGGTGTAGTAACGATGCCAGTCAGTTGATGACATAATTGCTTCACCACCCTCCAGTTCAAACAACATCTTGTAGTGCGCGACGTAATACTTTCCACGGCGATGCAAGATGTAGCACGATGGAGTCAGCCTTTGCTCTGAAGCTGATGCAATTCCAATGCGTTCCAGAGTTTCTTTGATTTTAAGGAAATCGTCTGGATGATTCAGCATGATTTCGATTGCGTTTGTTAGAGTTGTTGTAGTCATTTTGTACTTTCACTAAATTATTGTGAGTCGCGAAATTGCGAGTTTCCACTCACTCTAAACATTCTTCAACAATTCAAGGAACTGTAATGTCCAGCACACATATTTATTCACATTTTGAGCCAACATATCTGTACATCAAACAACATTCAGTCACAGGACTGATGTATTTCGGTAAGACTACAAAATCTGACCCAATCAAGTATCTAGGTTCTGGTAAACATTGGATTCGTCACATCAATAAACATGGAACGAATCATGTCGTAACTTTGTGGCATGAATTGTTCACCAATCGCGATGAATGTGTCAACTTTGCACTACAATTCTCAAAAGATCTCAATATAGTCGAATCCAAATCGTGGGCAAAACTCGTCTAGCGATTAGCAAATCAAAGAAAGGTGAAAATCATCCATTATTTGGAGCACACCATTCTGACGAAACAAAGCGCAAAATGAGAGAATCACAATTAGCAAATCCAAATATCGTTTCATGTCCGCATTGCAATAAAACTGGATACAATCGCATCATGAAACGTTGGCATTTTGATAATTGTAAACTACTTTCTACCACCTTGAAATACTCTTGCCGCTAAAGATTCCCAATCAGTTATTAGTGGTAGCACTTCGAGACATTTGCTTCGAGAAATTCCATACACTTGCTTCAACAGAGCAATCTTCTCCTCATTCTCCTTGTCCTGTTTTGTCCAACGATTGAACGATGACGACTTTGGCAATACGTTCCAATAGAAGTCGAACTGCATCTTCTTGTCAAGGTTGTTGAACTGGTCCATCATTGCTGCTACACCAACAGTTCGTTGGGCTTGCAGATAACCGCGATTGACCATGAACGGGTCGTATTGCTTTTCAACCCAATCCTGAGAAAAGTCCATCAGGCGTTTCTGGTCAATCGCGCCTATGAAGTCAAACGGAGACAGCTTTGTGCTGCCATGCTTGACCTCGAGGTCGATAGCTGCTTGGTCTATCGGCTCGCGATTGGTATCAAACATGCTGACCTCACTTGTACTTGAGAGTCATGAACTCAGTCATCGCTGCTGCGAACTGAATCCGTGGGTCTGCGCTGTTGTTGCCTTGATATTGATATCGAGCGATGATAAGCACTGCTTCAGGAATCGAACCTGGGTCCAGATGCTCATACAATGCGTCATAGAGCTTGCGGAACAGGATGTTGACATCAGACGATTCGTTGTCAGTCACCCATTGCAGCATCGCCTTATATTCTTGCTTCTTCAAAGCGGACACCAGCGGGTCGAGGTTGACGTCTTTCACGGACGACAGAATGTCCATGTCAATCTTGCCCTTGATGATTGAGTAACGCTGACACTCGTTGATGATACGACGGAAGTCAGGGAAGTACTTCTGCACCAATTGGACCAGGGCTGGCTTCTCGTATGTCACCTTTTCATTGTCCAAGATGAACATCAGACGCTTGAAACTTTCCATCGCCAACTGAGGCTTTTCAGCATCAGGAATTTGATAGTCGATGAATGCGCAACGAGAGTGCAACGCTGGGATGATTTTGTTTGGGTAGTTGCAAGTCATGATGAAGCGACAGTTCTTGCTGAACTCTTCCAATGCACCACGCAGCGCAGGTTGCAAAGTGTTTGAGTTCATGTAATCAGCCTCGTCGAGGATGACACACTTCATTGATGCCTCAAGTGAACGAGCAGACGCATACTGGGTGATTGTCGTGCGCAGAACGTCGATGTTCCGCTCGTTGGATGCGTTGATGATAATCCAGTCGTAGCCGAGGTCTTCACACAATGCTTTCGCAACTGTAGTCTTTCCTTGGCCAGGGCCACCAGCAAGAATCATGTTTGGCAGGTCGCCTGCTGCCTTGATTCCGTCAAACACGCTTTTGATATCAGTCGGCAGGATGCAGTCTGATAGGGATTGTGGACGATATTTCTCGACCCACAGAGATTCTTTGTCATTGATTTGCATAATATAGGCCTCACAAAGTGTAACATTGTAAACGGTTCTTTAGATTGAACCAACATCGATGCCGCCCACCGACTTACTCAAGGTCGTAGTTTTTCACAGATTTCAGCAGTTGACTTGGTGCTCCAAATCCTGTCTGCAGATGGCTTACCCATCACCAAATTAGAGTTTGAGCAGCATCGATGTTGGTGCTGTCTTTCCAGCAGTCATCGCGAGTTTTTGACAATTCGAGCATTGTGGGACTTGAGACACGAAGCCTCAGTCCGTTACCTTACTACAAGGCCATCTCTTTTGGTGGCGCGAACTCACCAGTGCAGTTCTTTATACATCAGATGTGAACATCAATGGCTATTGTTATTTCGTCCATTCTTCTCATCGTCAATGACTACGAGCGTAAGAACGAAACCCATGAATGCAACTGTACCGTTGTGGTCATAGGCGGCGAAAGTAAAAATTCCGCCAATCAAAAGCCATCTAGCAACATGACTGATTTTCATCTTAGTTCTCGAGAGCGATATGCGTTACACCGCGGCCGTCGTTGCTTTCGAACTTGACCATGATGCCCATCAGCACTTGAGCCTTGTATGAACCAGACATCAGCTTGAGGTTATCAATCTTGATGATGTATTGGCCGTTCACTGGACTTGTGTCGCAGATGTTCACGCTGTATGCGTTCGGAACTTTTCCTGCTTGGTCGCCGACGCGCAAAGTGATACCAGAAGCAGTAGATGCGTCGATGAACAGGTCAGGTGCGCCCAGCACGCCGTAAGCCTTCATGATTTTGTTCAGGTCGTCAGCGGACAGATTGAACTCGAAGTCAACACGGTCAGGCAGTGGCTTCTTGTTTTCTGGATAGACGAGGATGTCTTTTGTCGCTGCCATGTAAATCAGCTTACCTTTGCCATTCGACTCGTGCATTACCACGCGGTCGGACTTGAACGTCAGCTCAGGGTCGTCGAACAATGACAGGGATGCCAAGAACTCGGACAGGTTGTAGATGCCGAACTCGACAGGGAAATCTTCAACAACTGGAATACGCGCACGGACAGTCTTCGCGATATTCACGGTGTTGATTTCAGAGCCTGGCTCAATCAGCAAGTTTGCATTGATGGAAGCAAAGTGTTTCAATGCTTCAATCGTATCACGGGAAATTTTCATTTCTTATTACCTTTCATTTCAAACACACAATATACAAATGATATAGTCTTCTGTAGACCTAATCACGATTAAAAGAACGAATCCAGCGTGGAATCGCTCAGTTTTGGTAATGGAGTCGAAGGGAGATATCGACCCATATGACGCTCCCAATGGTCGAAGTCGTCGATGTTCTTTACGTCATAAAGCGCAGCGTAGATGCTTCGCTCGAGAGGTGATTTGATGAAGTTCAACAATGCTTCCTTGCTGTTCAAAATCGCATTCACATCCTTCTGGAAGTTGACAACCGAACCAGTAAACAGAGCCCATGATGTCAAAATTGGGCCAGCTAGGTCGCCTGTCGCCTTCAAGTTCTTTGATGGGCTCGTTGTCGACATTTTGTAGAAATACTCCATGTCAAACGGATATGGGTGGATGCTGTTGATGTCAGCAAAGATGCGTTCCCAAACGTAGTTTCTTTCCTTCGGGAACTGCACAGAGCCACCAGCACCACGGATGATGTCACTTCCCATGCCCATGTAGTACTTGCCCTTCTGGATTCCAGACGTGTGAGACGTCGAATCGTAGCTGATGTGCAAGTCTTTGTAGAGACCAGTCTGCATGAAGATGATGATTGGCAACAAACGACGAATCGAACCGATTCCCAAGAAGTGGATGTGTGTCGCTGTTCCGCGATAAGCAGCAGAATAAAATGCTACCTTCACATCTTCCAGCATACCAGTTCCCATCGCGGTATCAGTGAACGACACTTTGTTGAAGTCGTGGCCCATCACTTCACGTAATGTGTCAGCCCAAACCTTCAGCGAATCACCACCATGACCCTGAACAATCGCACACACTTCCGCTTTCGTTCCAAGTTCCTCGAAGATGCGTTCCTGTTCCAGAATGTTCTCACCAGTCTTCCACGCACGTTCGCGAACTATACGTGAATCGAAGTATCGTCCCGCTGTTGTTGCGACGCTAGTCTTTCCAGTTGTAACGACTGGAATTTCATCAAAGCACATTCCCATGTCGCTGTTCTTCGCTTGTTGCGAATAGATTTCCAGCTTCAGTGCAGGTGTGATTTTCTTTCCGAGTGTCATCACTTGCAAGCCACCAGAGTCTGCGTGGATGCTGTGACAGAACTCGCGATGACGCTTCTTGAACATCATGCCATACTTTGGCTCAACGAACGCATTGTAAAGAACGCCCATCTTGTGGATTGGGTCTGTGTTCATGCGAACGAATCCGTCGTTGAGATATTTCAGGAGGTCTGGATTGGTATCGATACCGTCATAGACGATTCGGGTGTTACCCATTCCCGAACCGACATACTCCAGTGTATTCCCGTGGTGTGGCTTTGTCATCATTGTCCTTGAGTTTTGATTGTCAGAACATTTATGTTAAGCAATTCTGTATTTTCCTTGTTGAGTGTTTCAAAGTCAGTTGCACGAACTGGATTGATATCCAGACTTCCACGACGACTGTAAAGCAAAGCAACACTCGCCTTCACATCAGCAGGAGCTGCTTTCTGGATTTCAACATACAGCTTCTCAGCACAGAACTCATGGAACTCGTTCACTTCACGCAGGCTGACGACTTGCTTCAACACGCTGATTGGTGAAACCTTCTTCGTTTGACTGACAACCGAGATGAATGCTGAGCCAGTATCCTTCTGCTTTGTGTGGCGGCAGCGTGAACGCAAAATGTTTGTATACATACGAACTGGCATGTAATCAGACAAATGAGGTAATTCAAACGAAACGTGATTTTCTTTTCCACTGTAGTCAGTGAACGGAACAGTTTCGAGAACGGTTGGTCCGAGCAGGTCGACAACGTTGTCGTATGCGAAGTATGACGAAACTGGATGAAAGTCTGCGCTGCCGAAGAACTTGACTTCAACTTCACAACCAAGAATTGCTTCGAGGTCTGACTTGACTTGGTTCTCATACGAGGAAACTGCTTCGTAAAGTGTGTCGCCCATCTTGCACATATCGAACGAGTTCAGATAGAGCTTCATGGACTTCGATTCGACCATGTTTTCGCTGCTTGCTGGATAGATGAACTTCAATGTTCCTGCAACTGGCAAGCCGTTGTTCAAGAGGAAAGTTGACTCATGACAATGCCAAACGTCAGCACCAACGAACTCAGTTCCTTTGATTCCCCACCCTTCACGAGCGATATGTCGTGGCATTGGATTCAACAGCGATGCGTCGAACTTGTCCGTGTAAACTGCGTATGAGGTTGAATCACCGAGCGACTTCGCTGCGATGTCATTCATTGTTTGAGTCATAATTATTCTCCGAAGAAATATGGGTTGGCAAAGGTAGTGAATTCTGCTTTCTTTGTCAACGAGATTGTGTTGGTGTCAAAATTTAGGTCGAGTTTGAACACCGTGTTTTCTGGTAATGCTTGCATGCCCAACATCTTGACGCTGCTGAAATCACCATTTTCTGCATAGAAAAGAGGGCTGATTTCATTCCTGAACACATACAAGCCAAGCGGAGTCTTCAAGAAGCATGCAAAACTGCCGTCGATGTCAGAAAGGTTCGCTGCTGTGTCGCCTCGAATCACTTCTTGCAAGAGAAGCATTGTGTCCCACTTCTCATCGCTGTTGTGCTTCTTCTGCAGACGCTTGACATCACCATCTTTGATGATTCCGTTGTGCCACAACATGAAGTCAGGGAACGAAATCACTGCTGGATGGATATTCGCTTCGCTTTGTGCGCTTGTTGTTGGTGCTTGGATGTGACAAATCTTGTAGCCAGCTTCAGCTGCTGAGCTTATCTTGAATGCACCACGTTGCTTGTCAATGTATGTCTGCAAGAACCCATCCGATGCCTTCAGGATGTTGGTTGTCGAGAACGAGTGTGAACCCCTTGCGGAGTTCACCTTTGACATCACGTCGATTGCTTGCTTTGAAAAACTTGCGAACAAACCACACATATCAAACCTTCCAAGGAATGTTGAATGCGTATGGAACTGGGTCGACGATTTTGCAATTCATGAACGCTTTGATGCGTTCCGCGCAAGATGGACACTTTCCACAGCTCACATCACCATCTGGATTGTAGCAGGTGATTGTGTTCTTCAGCATTTGCACATTGCCATCAAGTTCTTTCAGGAAGCCAATTTCATCTGACTTGCTGAGGCCTTGAAATGGAGCGTAGTATTGGATGACATCCTTTCGAGCTTGACCAGTCACACTGTTCATCGCAGCAACGAATGCTGGTGTTGTGTCCCAATATGAATACTCGTCTTGTGATTGCAAACCAGTCATGACTGCTTGTGCGCCGTGTGATTCAGCATACGCTGCTGCGATTGACAGCATTATCATGTTGCGGTTTGGAACGTAGGTGACTGGAGTTGGGTCACCCAAGATGTCTTTGATGGTTGGCATTGCAACGCCACCAACGATGTTTGCACTGACGCCTTGTACCATGTCTCCAAGGAACGAAAGGTCGACGACAGTATGTGCAGAAAGCCCGAGGAAGCTCGACACCGCCTTCGCTCGTTCGATTTCAACAGACTGCTTCTGCTTGTAATAAAACGTCAATGCTGCAACGTTTTCTCTGCCATATTTTGCAACAGCAAGACGCGCAACTATTGAAGAATCCATGCCACCAGACAGGATTACAACTGCTTTTTGGACATCGGGCATTGCCGACAGGATTGTTTGAACACTCATAATCAACACCTCATAAAAGAACCACCATTATATGTGGTTCTGTAAGTTTCAGCCAGCATTTAATATGCGGATGAGTTCAGTCGCTTGTGTCACTGCATCATCTTTTGCATTGTGATAGACGCCTTCACGCTTTGCAATCTTGCCTGTGTCAAACACTGCATGAATGGTTCGAGCGCAACGCAAGTTCCAATACTTCCACGGTTTCTCGATACCAACCCGCTCGAGGGACGTAGCAAGAATCGGCACGTCGAAATTCAATCCCCAGCAGTAGTAGGTGTGGTCTTTTGCGTCAGGTCCGAGCCAGTCAACGAACTCTTGGAGAGCTTGTTTGAGAGGCTTACCATCTTGAGCCCAAGCGAGAGTCGCTTCAATTGGTTGCTTCTTCCACCAGGCGACTGTATCTGGGTCTTTGTGTAGACCGTATCTGAGAGAGTCAGCGAGGGAGATGGCAGCATAAAACGTATCATGAATTCCCTCACCGTCCCATTTACAAGCACCAATCGACACAATCGCTGCGTCGGGATTGGTGCTCATCGTTTCCAAGTCGAACATCAATTCCATCAAATTCTCCTCAGAATCTTTGCACTGTATACGTGAAGTACACCTCGGTCGTCTTCAACGACATATCGAGTCGCGCCAGAAAGTTTTGCGAACTTGGCAATGATGACACCAACGAAGGTATAATCACCACCAACCTTTTCAACAGTATTCCATACTTCTAGGTCGATATCTTCAGCCATATCAATCCTTAGGCACTTCAGATATCAAAATTTGTTGTCCGGGATAAACATACAACTGAATCTCTTCCCCGTCAGTCAACACCTTTTGAAGCTGTGGCTCACGACCGTCACCAGACGTCGTTTCAACCTTGACGTTCTGGTGATTTGGACTCGGGCTCTGAATGATTACACGAGTCGTCATGTTTATCCCCTTGCGAGCGACATGAACTCAGCACGAACTGCTGGGTCAGTCATAAACTCGCCACCGAGCTTGCTGGTGATAGTTGAGCTGTTTCCATCTTCGACGCCGCGTGAGCGAACACAGAAATGAACGGCATCGACATACACAGCAACGTTTTCTGTTTCCAGAATGAACGCCAGCGCATGCCAGATTTGGTTTGTCAGTCGTTCCTGCACTTGAGGGCGACGAGCAAAGAAGTTGACGATGCGGTTGAGTTTACTGAGTCCCAAGACCTTATTTCCTGGGATATACGCAACCGTTGCTACACCGTCGATTGTAACGAAGTGATGTTCGCAGTTTGACATCACCTTGATGTTCTTTTCGATGACCATACCAGCGTCCATCTTGTTCTCGATGACCGTACATTTTGGGAAGTTGGCGTAATCGAGACCCTTGAAGAGTTCGTTCACATACATCTTCGCAACACGCTTTGGTGTATCAGTCAAAGAGTCGTCGTTCATGTCCAAGTCAAGTGCATTCATGATGTCCATCATCGCAACTTCGATGATAGCTTGACGTTGGTCAGCTGTTCGTGGCACTGGTGAAGAGTTCATCGGTGTTTCCATACCGATTCTCAGCAGATGTTCGTGGACCTTTTGTCCAAGTACTTTGTCGCTTTTCATGTATATTCCTTATTTCACGTTGATGAGTTCTGGTACTTCGCGGATTGCACCCTTCTGCAAACCTTCGGATACCATAATGTGGGTGACGCCCATGCCACGCAGTGCTTCATCGCTGAACTGCTGAGTCATTGCGGTAACGAGATTTTCGATAGTCGTTTCTGTATCGATAATCGCGATAGGCGTACCTTCTTTCTTGAGCTTCAAGCGGAAAGAGCCACGATTGCAAAGTGTGTTCTCATAGCCGATTGTGATGCTTGCGTCTGTTTCACGAATGACGTTCTCACGCTTGACGAAAACGATGCCGTTCATGTCGCTTGCAATCTTTTGTGCCAACATACGACCAATCAATGGTTCAGCAATGACTTCGACATACGACAGGTGTCCGTGTGCGAGATTGTTGCAGCCCCAAGATGTTGAGTCCTTCAGTCCATGGACATAGGTGAAGAACGCTTTTCCATCGCCCATTGTGTGCGCTGCTGTTGAGTTCCAAACAACTTCAA
>Ga0105164_10002623_pt1 | contig 11086 bp, 5 predicted proteins | sample VDWuncwatermetaG_FD_89674 | JGI IMG/M metagenome (GOLD analysis project Ga0105164, IMG submission 89674) | Wastewater microbial communities from Netherlands to study Microbial Dark Matter (Phase II) - VDW unchlorinated drinking water | ecosystem: Environmental > Aquatic > Freshwater > Drinking...
CAGCATCATGCCGGGCCAAGAAACGAGCATAGCAAGGCGCTGGCCCCGGTGCCGACTGAGACGTACGTTCCTGGGTACGTCGCAGGGAGTGCACCGGTGGCCATCAACGCCGCTAAGCGAATTTCATTGAACCGGCACACTAGAGGCTCCGCTGCTCCACAAGTACCTCCCGCGGCCTGCCTCCTTCGATTGGACCGACAATTCCCTCCCGTTCCATCCGCTCGACCATTCGTGCGGCGCGATTGAACCCGATCCGCAACCGTCGCTGGATCAAGGAGATGGAGGCCTGGCGCGTCATAACCACCAGATCGACCGCCTGCCGGTATATCTCATCCTCTTCATCCCCGGTCGGTTCCCGTTCCTCCTCTGCCGGCAGCAGCGCCCAGGGAAATTCCTCGGCCTTGCCCTGTGCCTTCAGAAAATCAACGACGCGCTTGATCTCGATGTCGGACACGAACGATCCATGGATCCGGAGCGGCTTGGAACTGCCAGGAGGGATAAAGAGCATGTCGCCATCGCCCAGCAGATGTTCGGCACCATTCATGTCAAGGATGGTTCGAGAATCGACCTTGGAGGAGACCTGGAAGGCTATCCTGGCGGGGAAATTGGCCTTGATGATCCCCGTGATTACGTCCACCGAGGGCCGCTGTGTTGCCACGATAAGGTGGATTCCGACGGCTCGGGCCATCTGCGCCAGCCGTGCGATGGCACCTTCCACCTCGGCGGCGGTGGAGAGCATCAGGTCGGCCAGTTCATCGATGACCACCACGAGGTACGGAAGCGGCCGGAATATCTCGCCGCCCCCCTCCCGCCTGGCGATCCGGATCAGCCGGTTGTAGGTGGCGACGTTCCTGGCCCCGAGCCTGGCGAACAACTTGTACCGGCCTTCCATGTGCGTCACCAGGCGGTTGAGTCGCTTCGCCGCCTCCTTTGGATCGGAGACCACCCGATCGGCCAGATACGGCGTTCCATCATAAATGGAGAGCTCTACCCGCTTAGGATCGATCAGCAGGAGACGCAGCCCCTCAGGCGTCGCTCTGTAGAAAAGACTCAGAATCAGCGCATTGATGCAGACGCTCTTGCCCGAACCCGTCGCCCCAGCAATGAGCAGGTGGGGCATCTGGGCGAGGTCAGCCACATAGGGCTCGCCGGCTATGTCCTTGCCCAGGGCAAGGGGAAGGAGTGCAGGTGACCCATCGAAGGCTTTTGACACCAGTAGCTCGCGAAGGCGGACAGTGGCACGATGGCGGTTGGGGATCTCGACCCCCACGGCCGCCTTCCCGGGGATCGGGGCCACCACACGCACGGTCAACGCCTTCAGGGCCAACGCCAGGTCATCAGCCAACGCGACGATGCGGTTGATCTTGATCCCAGGTGCCGGCTCAATCTCGTAGCGGGTGATGACGGGCCCCGGTTGCACCTCGGCCACCTTTCCCTCGACGCCGAAGTCGAGCAGCTTCCGCACCAATATCGCCGCGTTGGCCTCGAGCTCCTCCTTGGAGATCCCGGTCTCCATCGAAGCCGGCATATCCAGGAGGGACAACGGCGGGACCTGAAATCCTTCCTTCGGGACCACAAAGGGGAAGGACCGCTGTGTGGGTGTCTCTGTCGAGGGCTCCTCAGGCTCCGATGTTGCAATCCCCGGGAAGGGTTCCGAGAGGAAAGGAATCGGTCGGCTCTCAACCTGAGGTTCTTCCTCGGCGGGGGGGGTATAGGGTGGCCGGATCCGGCCGGGGAGCTGCGCCTTCGCGGCCCTTCGCTCCCTAAAGCGCGCCGCGAGGCGCTCAAGAAAACCCCGCCACCCGGAGGACAAGCCCACGAGCGGCCGGGTGGTCAGACACACCACGGCGAGGGTGAGGGCGGTCAGCCCGATCAGTGGCAGACCCACACGGCCAAGCAGCGGGCTAAGGATCCGCTGGAGCTCCTGGCCAACGAACCCACCGGGCCGCTCCGATGCCGGGCCAAGAGGCAGGCCCAGCTTGGCCAAGAGTTGGGCCAGCAGCCCGAGACTGGGCAACAACAGGAAGAATCCTGCCAGCTTCAAGATCACCAAGGGGGTGCCTTTTGCGGTCAACCGCCTCCAGCTCAGCACGACAAGGAAAAACGGCAGCGTCAGCGCGCCAACTCCGAGCAGCTCCAGAAGATCACCGGCAAGTTCTGCCCCCCACCTCCCGCCATAATTACGCACCTGATGCTCGAGGCCGCCCCCGGAGTTAAAAAACGAGGGATCGAGAGGATCATACGAGATGAGACTGGCCATAAGGAAGATCGCCACCGCGATCCCAAGGATGCCCAGTACCTCTTGAGCCTTGGGGTGGGTCAGGATCTGTGGCCAGGGTGATCGATTCTCCCCCTTTGTTGGGCCTTGGGCTGGCAGCGGATCCGGTTCGCCCCTTGTCACCATCAGTCGACTCCTTCGTCAGACCTCAATGATCACCGGCTCGATCATGGGCCGCCGCTCGATCCCCCTCTGCAGGTACTTCTTCAGCGCAGTCCTGATCTGCTGCTGCAAGAGGGCATGGTCGGCCTCCTCCTCTCGAGAGGCGCGTTCCAGCACTGAGGAAACCACCGCCTTCATTTCTTTCAGAAGGATCTCCGAATCCTGTTCGTAGACGAAGCCGCGGGAGAGGATCTCTGGCCCGGCGACCACCTTGCCTCGGTGGCGGTCAACCCCCAGGGTCACGACAACTATTCCATCCCGCGCCAGGTGCTGTCGGTCTCGAAGCACCTCGTCCCCCACATCCCCGATCCCCTTCCCATCTACGAAGACGCGTCCCGCGCGCGCCTTGCCAACAACCCGGCCGCTCTCACCGTCGAACTCCAAGATGTCGCCGTCATCGATCACGAAGATCCGACTGTCCGGCACCCCAACCTCTCGCGCCAGGTTTGCATGCAGGTGCAAGTGGCGGTACTCCCCGTGAATCGGCACAAAGAAGGCGGGCCGGGTCAGATTCAGCATCAGCTTCAGCTCTTCTCGGCTTGCATGGCCCGAGACGTGGACGCCTGCCACCTCTTCCGTAATGACTCGGGCTCCTTGGCGCAAGAGGCGATTGATCGTCCGCGCAATCGATTTCTCGTTTCCCGGGATGACCCTTGCTGAGAAGATGATCGTGTCGCCGGACGCCACCTGGATCTGTTTGTGTTCAGCGGCAGCCATTCTGGCAATGGCGGAAAGCGGCTCACCCTGGCTCCCTGTGGTGACGATAACTCCCTGAGCAGCCGGAAGGCGCTGCAATTCTTCCAGATCGACCAGGGTCGCTTTAGGGATGCGGAGGTACCCCAACTCGGCGGCGATCCGCGCGTTGGCCACCATGCCCTTGCCGCTGACCGCTACCTGTTTGCCAAGCGCTGCCGCAACATCCAGGACCTGTTGGATTCGATGGATGTTCGATGCGAAGCATGCCACGATCACGCGTCCTTCCGCAGATCGAAAGATCTCTTCAAGGGCCTTCCCGACCGTCCGCTCGGAGGGCGTAAACCCGTCCCGCCCGGCGTTCGTGCTATCCGACAGCAGGGCCAACACGCCCTCATCCCCTAGCTCGGAGAGTCTCCGGTAATCGGCCAACTGGCCATCCACCGGGCTCTGATCGAATTTAAAATCGCCGGTGTGGACAATCATGCCTGCAGGAGTCCCGATGGCCAGCGCGACACTGTCGGGGATGCTGTGAGTAACGTGAAGGAACTGCACATTGAAGGCTCCGATCTGGAGCCGATCTCGGGGACGGACAGGTTTGAGGTCGGCCTCAGATAGGAGATCTGCCTCTTTCAATTTCTCCGCCACCAGTCCCAGTGAGAGGGGAGTCCCGTAGACTGGAACCTTCAGCTCGGGAAGCAGGTAGGGGAGCGCGCCGGTGTGATCTTCGTGGCCGTGAGTAAGGATGACTGCCCGCACCTTCTCTCGATGCTGCAGTAGGTAGCTCATGTCGGGGATCACCAGGTCGATTCCTAGCATCTCCTCGTCCGGGAACATCAGGCCGGCATCGATGACCAGCAGGTCGTCCGCCGCCTCGACGACCATCATGTTCAACCCGATCTCCCCCAGGCCTCCCAAGGGGACGATCCGAACCGTCCGGGCGTCAGACACCGTATTGCTCCGCACGTGGGGCGTGAGCGAGGTTCAAGTGTCTCGGGGAGGCCGCCCCACGCTTTGCGCTTAAGGCCACTTGGAGGCGACGCTTGGTCTTTGTCCCCTTAGCCAAGGCGACTTCCAGCACCTGGTCCATGTGGTCCACGAAAACGAATTCCATCCCGCGCTTGACGTTGGGGGGGAGCTCTTTGACATCCTTGTCGTTCCTCGTCGGCACCACCACACTGTGAATCCCCATCCGTCGCGCTGCCAGCACCTTTTCCTTAAGCCCTCCTACCGCCAGAACCTTGCCGCGAAGGGTCACCTCGCCGGTCATGGCCACATCCCGCCTGATGGGAATCTGGGTGAGGGCAGAGACCAGCGCCGTGGCCATAGTGATCCCGGCCGACGGGCCGTCCTTCGGGATCGCGCCAGCCGGTATATGGACATGGATGTCGCTCTTGGTGAAGAGGTCGTCCTTGATTCCTAGATCGGCTGATCGCGAGCGCGCATAGCTCAAAGCGGCCTGAGCCGACTCCTTCATCACCTCACCCAGATGACCGGTGAGGGATAGGTTCCCCTTCCCGCGCAGGATACTGCATTCGATATAAATGATGTCACCGCCCGTCTGGGTCCAGGCCAATCCGGTGGCGACACCGACCTCATCGGCCTCCTGTTCAGGGTCCGGCAAAAACTTGGGCGCCCCCAGATACCGCTGGAGGACCGTCACCGTCACCCTGGTCTGTTCCCGTTTCCCCTCCGCCACCTCGCGGGCCACCTTGCGGCAGACGGTGGCGATCTCCCGTTCCAAATTCCGGAGGCCGGCTTCCCGGGTATACTCATTGATGATCTTCAGGATCGCCTCGTCAGTGATGAGGAGCCGTTTCTCGTCGATCCCGTGTTCCCGGTACTGTCGAGGAACCAGATACCGCTTGGCAATGTGGAGCTTCTCCTCCTCGGTGTAACCAGAGATATCGATGATCTCCAGCCGGTCGCGGAGGGCCGAGATGATCGGGTCGGCAAGGTTGGCGGTGCAGATGAACATCACGTTAGAGAGATCGAAGGGGACCCCGAGGTAGTGGTCGCTGAAGCTGAAGTTCTGCTCCGGGTCCAGCACTTCCAACAGGGCCGAAGAGGGGTCGCCCCGAAAATCGGTCCCCACTTTGTCCACCTCGTCAATCATGAAGACGGGGTTGTTCGACCCGGCCTGCTTGATCCCCAGGATGATCCGGCCGGGCAGAGCGCCGATGTATGTCCGCCGATGGCCACGGATCTCCGCCTCGTCACGAACGCCACCCAACGAGATTCGGACGAATTTGCGCCCCAGGGCGCGGGCGATAGAACGACCAAGGGAGGTCTTCCCCACGCCCGGCGGGCCAACGAAACAGAGGATCGGCCCTTTCATTTTCTTCCTCAGCTTCCGGACAGCCAGGTACTCCAGGATGCGCTCCTTTACCTTTTCGAGGTCGTAGTGATCCTCATCGAGGATCTTGGAGGCCTGCTTGATGGAAAGTTTGTCCTTGGTCTGCCGGCTCCATGGCAGCTCGATAAGCCAGTCTAGATAGGTCCGGATGACCGAGGCCTCGGCAGCGTCAGGGTGCATCCGGCTGAGCCGTCCTAGCTGGGCCTTCGCCTCGGCCTCCACATCGGCCGGCATCTTCGCCTTCTTGATTTTCTGTCCCAACTCCTGGAGTTCCTGGTCTCGATCCTCAGTCTCACCCAGCTCCTTCTGGATCGCCTTCATCTGCTCCCGAAGGTAATACTCCCGGTGAGTCTTATCCATCTCCTCCCGGGCCTGGCTCTGGATCCGTTGCTGAACCTCCAGCAGCTCGATCTCCTTGCTCAAGAGCTCACTGATCTTCTTCAGGCGCTGGATCGGATCAAAGAGTTCCAGAACCTCCTGCGCCTGCTCGATCTTCAGATCCAGGTGACTCGCCACGAGGTCGGCCAGACGTCCGGGGTGATCAAGGTTGTTGACAATCACCACGACATCCGGCGAGATCTGCTTCCCGAGGGTAACGCTCTTGCCCACCAACTCCTTGACTGAACGGATCAGGGCCTCCACCTCGATGGCCAAAGCCACCACATCCGTCTCATGGACCTCTACGATCCTAGCCTCGAAGTAGGGATCCCGCCGCTCGACCCCAAGGACCCTAGCGCGGGAAAGACCCTGGACCAGCACCTTCACCCGCCCGTCCGGCATCTTGAGCATGCGCATGATCATCGCCACGGTTCCGACCGAATGGATCTCGTCAACGCTGGGATCCTCCTTCTCGGCGTCCCGCTGAGCCACCAGCAGGATCAGTCGGTCTCGCGAGAGGGATTCGTCCACCGCCCGGACCGATTTCTCCCGTCCCACAAACAGGGGCAGGATCATGAATGGGTAGATCACCACGTCCCGCATCGGAAGCAGTGGGATCGTTTCAGGAACCTTCCGCGCCTGTGCCTCGGTTGTGGCTTCGGTGATCTCCGCGTCGGGGGCCGACGTCTGCTCTTTGCCTTCGAACGCTTTCTCGTCCGCCACGGCTCTCAGTTCTCCTTTTGCTCCTGTTCCCACCTGCCTTTAGACCTCGTCCAGGTTGAGGGTCCTCAGGTACGCCCGGAAACCTGGCGCCAGGTCCGGCCGCTTCAGGGCAAACTGCACGGTCGCCTTCAAAAAGCCGAGCTTGCTCCCAGCGTCATACCGGCGCCCACGGAACGCCAATCCATAGATACCTTGTGTTCTTAGCAACACCTTCAGGCCGTTGGTGAGCTGAATCTCCCCCCCCTCATCTGGAGGGGTCTGTTCAAGCGCCTCGAAGATCTCGGGGGTCAGGATGTACCGTCCGATGATGGCCAGGTCAGACGGTGCGGTCTCCGGAGATGGCTTCTCCACCAGATCCAGGATCTGATAGACCGAGTCCTCAACTGACTTGTGGTCAATGATCCCGTAACTGCTGGTTTCCTCCCTGGCGATCTGCTGCACGGCAATAATCGGTGATTGATACCGGTCGAACGCCGACATCATCTGCCTGAGGCAGGGGACCTCCGCATCGATGATGTCATCTCCCAGCAAGACGGCAAAGGGTTCATTCCCTACGAGGGCTCTGGCCACCAGGATCGCATGCCCCAAGCCAAGCGGCTCCTTTTGCCGGATGTAGCAGAAGGAGGTCAACTCCGAAATCCGTTGAATCTCCTGTAACTCCTCGTCCTTGCCTTGCCGCTCAAGGGCTATCTCCAGCTCCAGCGATCGATCGAAGTGGTCCTCGATGGCGTTCTTACCACGACCGGTGACGATGATGATGTCCTCGATCCCGGATGCCGCGGCTTCCTCCACCACGTACTGGATAGTGGGCTTGTCCACGATCGGGAGCATCTCTTTCGGCTGTGCCTTCGTCGCCGGAAGGAACCGTGTCCCCAAACCCGCAGCAGGCAAGATCGCCTTACGGATCCGCATTGGCTCGGCTGTCTCCTGCTCCCCTGAGACTGAGAGGGAGCGGTGGCACCTTTAGGGAAAACCGCTGGGGAACCTGCGGGGGGATCACGTCTGCGTTGGCCGCGAGGGGAAATCCAGGGCCGGGAATAGCGATCATCGCATCCCGGCGCATTCCAGCCCCGCCCGGATGGGCAGTGCAAAGCGCAGGTAACGGGGAGAATCGTACGATCGGACGTGGCTCCCGCGAAAGATCCTCAACTCCTCCGACTCATACGCCCTTCGACTCTGCTCCATTGTTTATAGCATTTTTCGCCAAAAAGTCAAGCCTGCAGACGGGGCCAAATGCTATCCGCAGTCGAAATTTTGACATTGACAGCTCCCATGATCTGATGTAGCGTGGGGGACCGTATCATAACAAGCGCCGCACTACTTGTGAACCGTTCGCGCCGGAACGAGTGAAGAGTCAAACGTTGGGGTGCGACAGGGGCTCTTCACCGACACGATCTGGGTCCCCTAGAGGACGAATCCGGTACGCCGAGTGGTTGCTTGGGACCGCCAGCATCACGGAGAGCCCGTGAATCTGCTGGTGACAAGCCGGACCCTTCGGGAGATCATGGGCATCCTCAGGCTCTTACTTGTCCACTGTCCCCGGGTGTGCTTTAAGTTCGGCCACGAGCCCGAATGCTGAGTGCCCGGGCTCTCAATCAACCCTGATTTTTTCGGGAGAATGGTGATGGAGAAGGAGAACAACGGCGGGATTTCACCGGCTGTGGTCGAGGAGCTCATGCCCAATTCCTCTGATTTGCAGCACCCTGTTCTGCTCCCGGAGGCGAAAAGGTACAAGGCCCTTCGGGTGGTTCTTATCAAACCCTCAAAGTACGACGATGAAGGGTATGTGATTCGGTTTTGGAAAGGGGTGCTTCCCAGCAACACCCTGAATGTGTTGCGCGGTTTAACCGAGGATATCGAAAGGCGTCGCGTCCTGGGAGACATCGACATCCAGGTTGATGTCTTTGACGAGACGACGGAAAAAATCCCCGTCAACAAGATCGTCCGGTGGAGCCGCCACCCCGCTACGAAGCTAGTGGTGTGTCTGGTAGGGGTGCAGACCAACCAATTTCCGAGGGCCCTCGTTCTGGGAAAGCAGTTCCGGTCGCATGGGATTGACGTCATCATGGGCGGATTCCACACCAGTGGCACCATCAACATGCTCAGCGAGCAAGAACCGGACATCCAGGAACTCTTTCAGGAATCCATCGTGGTCGTGTCTGGTGAGGTCGAAGGGTATTGGGAAGGCATCCTGGCCGATGTCCTTAACGCGCAATGCAAACCCCTCTACTCCTTTGCCCAAGACCTCAAGAGTCTCGTGGACATCGAGAAGGCGCCCCTCCCGGTGATCAGCCCAAGAATGATGAAGCGCTTCGCCAGACGCTCCTTCGGGACTGTCGAAACCTCACGCGGCTGCCCCTTTGCATGCACGTTTTGCACTATTATCAACATCCAGGGCCGAACGATGCGGGAGCGTTCTCCAGAGTGTATCGCCGAGCTCGTGCGGAGAAATCATCTCGAGCATGGTATCGACTTTTACTTCTTTACGGACGACAACTTTGCCCGGAAGAAGTTGTGGCGTGAGACCTTTGAAGCGATCATTCGACTGCGTGATGAAGGGATCAAGATCGCGTTCATGATGCAGGTGGACTTGGCTCGCAAGCCCAAGGATTTCGTGCGGCTTGCTGCCGAGGCGGGCTGTAGCCAGGTGTTCATCGGGATGGAGAGCGTGAACCCTGAAAACCTCAAGGCTGAGGGAAAGGGACAAAACAAGGTTGAGGAGTACGTGAACATCATCCGCGAGTGGCACGATGCCGGCGTTGTCATCCATGCCGGATACATTATCGGCCTCCCCTTCGATACGAAGGAGCAGGTGGCTTGCGATATCCATTACCTTATGGATGTGGTCCAGCCAGACCAAGCATCCTTCTTCATGCTGACCCCGTTGCCGGGATCCCACGACCACTTGGAAATGAAGAAACGTGGTGAATGGATGGACCCCGATTTCAACAAGCGGGATTCGTTTCACGCAACAATCAAACACCCCAATATGACTGCCGAGGAATGGACTCAGGCGTATGAAGATGCCTGGAAATCTTTTTACAGCAAAGAGAATCTCACCAAGATCCTGTCGCGTTGGAGCCACAACCCCAGGGCGTATTGGAACCTCGTCAACGTGTACATGTGGTACAAGAACGCTGCCCTGATTGAGAAGGAACATCCAATGATCGCGGGCTTCTTCCGTCTGAAGGAGCGGCGATCGCGAAGACCCGGGTTTTCGATCGATGCTTTGCCGGTCCATCTCTGGAAACGCACGAAGGAGATATTTCACCTATTCCTGTCTTGGACACGATTTCTCAAGGAGATGGAAGAAATATGGCTCCAGACGCGTCCGAGGAGCGAAAAAGAAAAGCGAGCTTTTGAGGAGATTCAGAGAATCCAGGGAGAGATCTGGCAAACCTTGAAGATCGCAGAGTGGCAGAAAGCTTATCGCGATGCCAAGGTCACACTTCCTGCCAGGGCCCGGGCCCTGCTCGATCCGTTCGAAGACCTCTCGTCGAGGATATTGCTCAGCCGCAAAGATTTGGACGTCTTTCTGAAGAAATGGGGAAGCCTCCAGACCCGGATTCAGAAACTCTACCGCCATCTTGCAGGGGATGAAGGATCTGCCAAGGGATGGCTCGATCAACTCTATGGCCTCCACAGAGATGCCTGGCAGAGTATGAAGGTTCAGGAATGGCAGGAGGTGTACTCTGGCTTTAGGGATAGCTTTCCGTCAAGATTGCAGCTCCTCTATGTCAGGTTCGATGCCTTAAGCAACCGAGTCGTCCATTCCCGCCAGGATCTGAAAGAGTTCTGGACGAGAACGCGCGAACACCTGCGCGGGAAACGATTTTGGAACATCCGGCCTTCGAGGCTCGCCGTGACCTTTTTCAAGGAAGTTTTTCTGACAACAGCGTTTGCTCGAAGTATTCTCGCCTCTTTTCACTCTCGTGACTGGAGTTTTGCGAAATCAAAATAGGGCCCAAAAAGGGCAGGGCACGTTCTGCTCCTCGCGCGGGCTCCTCACGTGTCTGGCCAGGCTGCAGCGGTGAGCGCCACCCATTTAAAGACGGGGCAAGGCTCAGCGGCTTGGGGATGGGAGCAAGCGTGAGGCATGTCAGGCGCTCCCATCCGGAAGAAATCATCTTAACAAGGCCCACCGACTGTGGTTATATCTCGGCGGTTTTAGGGATAGGTTTCCATGTCAGGCTCACCGATCGGCCGACAACCCCATTAGAGAACAGCCCTTACACCAATACGATTGGCGGGTCGTGAACGTGGGGACGGACAATCTTTGGCTCGCCGGGGCCTCACGGCCACGCCCATTTCCTGGCGGTCCTCAGAGAGCTACGGAAAGGTGGGGATGAAGGAAGTGCGGTTGACCGGAAAGGTGAAGTGGTTCAATGATAGCAAAGGGTACGGCTTCATTGAGCGACCGGATGGCGATGATGTCTTTGTGCATTATTCCGCCATCCAGGGCTCCGGCTTTAGGACGCTGACCGAGGGTCAAGAAG
>Ga0105164_10002624_pt1 | contig 11085 bp, 9 predicted proteins | sample VDWuncwatermetaG_FD_89674 | JGI IMG/M metagenome (GOLD analysis project Ga0105164, IMG submission 89674) | Wastewater microbial communities from Netherlands to study Microbial Dark Matter (Phase II) - VDW unchlorinated drinking water | ecosystem: Environmental > Aquatic > Freshwater > Drinking...
AGGTAGCTCGCCTGGTGGAGGATGTTGTGGAGCTTGTCGATGCGGCCGACCACGAGCGTGTCGAAGAGGAAGCCCGTCACGAAGAGGCCGGCGGTGCAGGCCGCCTCGTGCTCCCGGTAGTACGCCTTCGCGCGCTCGAGCATCAGCGCGGCGCCGGCACGCTGAAGGGCAGCCGGTCGTTCGTCTTCGGGGCGGACTTCACGCGGTCGTAGACGCTGATCTGCTCGACCATCCACATGTAGGGCGGGCGCGCGGCCGTCATCGCGGTCAGCAGGCGGCCGGTGGCCTTGCGGTCGTAGGCGAAGCCCTTCGCGGCGAGCTTGGCGACCCAGTAGCGCTTGGGCTGCTCGTTGACGTGATGGTGCCCGCCCTGGTTCGGCTGGGCGGCGGAGAGCACGAGGCGGTCGGAGAAGCGCAGGAGATTGTCGAGGAAGGCGTCCGCGAGCGGCTCGGGGATGTGCTCGGCGACCTCGAGGCACAGCGCGAGGTCGAAGGCGCCCCAGACATTCTCGAACGGCGCGGTGAGGTCGCGCTTCTCGAAGGCGACGGGATAGGCGTGCTCGGGCGGAGGCGTCACGCCGTCGATCGAGACGACCTCCACGCCGAGCTTCGCGAAGGCGTGGCCGTAGACGCCGCAGCCCGCGCCGAGGTCGACGAGCCGCTTGGGGCGGAGCTGGTCGTGGAGGACGGCGGCGATGAGGTTCGCCGACTCGGCGTACTTCGCGTGGCCCGGGCCCCACTCCGCGAAGAACTCGGAGCCGTAGATGCGGTCCAGGTCCGGCATCATGCGTCTTTTTTCGGCGCGTGAGGGTGGATCGTGCGGTACGCCTTGAGCGCGTCGTTGACGGCGCTGACGAGCGCGCAGGTCGCGAAGGCGATGACCATCAGCTTGAATTGCTTGTCGGTATCGGCGCGCGAGAGGGCGAAGGCCGTCGCGGTCGTGGCGATGTGGAAGGTCAGGATGGGCCACTTCTGGTTCCAGCCGAGCATCAGCACGTCCATCGGCATCAGCACGAAGGCGACGAGCGGCTTGATCGCCGCGCCGCCGAAGAACAGAGGGAACCACACGGAGCCCACCATGAGCAGGCCGTAGAGCACGAGGCAGACGACGAAGGCGAACGCCGCCTCGAGCAGCCGGCGGAAGTGTCCGCGCGTGTGGTGGTGCGCGTGCGCGGGGGGATGCTTGGCGGTCACGCCAGCGGCACGGCGCCGGGACGCTGGAAACGCCGCGCGAGCTCGTCGCGGTTGAGGGAGAGCATGGCGCGACGGCCGTGCGGGCAGGCCGAGCCGTCCTTGCAGTCGCGCAGGGCGTCGAGGAGCTTGTACGCCTCCTCCTCGCTCAGGCGGTCGTGCGACTTGACCGCGGCCTTGCAGGCGATCGTGGCGATGGCGTCGTGACGCAGCTGCTCGGCCTCGGCGACGGAGTCCGAGAGGCTGTCGATGACGCGGTGGATGAGCTTCTTCGTCTCGTCGGCTTGGTAAAAGAGCGCGGGCACCGCGACGACGTGCAGGCCGTTCTTGCCGTAGGCGACGACCTCGAAGCCGATCTTGTGCAGGCGGTCCGCCTTGTCGAGCACCGCGCGCACGGCGGACGCGGGCAGGTCGACGGGCACGGGGATCATGAGCTTCTGCGACTTGGCGCCGCCGGCTTCGATCTCGCCGAGAAGCTTCTCGTAGAGGACGCGCTCGGCCGCCGCGTGCTGGTCGAGGACGAACAGGCCGCCGTTGGCCTCGAAGACCATGTAGCTGCGCTCGATCTGTCCGACGTAGCGGAAGGGCGGCGTGTACCACGCGGGCGCGCCGTCGGGCGCGGACAGCGCGACGGCGGCGGAGAGCTTGATCTGCTTGTACTGCTCGGGGATGAAGCCGCGGCCCCCGAGATAGTGATCCGTTTCCGGCGCGGGCGCGTCGTTGACCACCGACGCCGCCGCGACCGGCTCCGGCTCGGGCGCGATCGTGATCGGCGCCGCCGCCTTCGCTTTCGCGAGGGCCGCCGCGACGAGGCCGCTGACGATCTCGAACATCTCGCCGTCCTTCTTGAACCGGACCTCGCGCTTGCCCGGGTGCACGTTCGCGTCGAACGCGTCGGGGTTCAGCTCGAGCAGGGCCACGCACACGGGCTGCTTGCCGGCGGGGCGATGGTCGCCGTACGCCTTGTACAGCGCGGTCTGCAGGATCTTGGACGACACCGGGCGCTTGTTGACGAAGAAGTACTGGAAGCTGCGCGAGGACGGCATCTTGTCGAAGGGGGACACGAGCATGCGCACGCGCACGCCGGGGCGCTCGACGTCGATGGGCAGCAGTCCATTCGCGAGGTCGTCGCCGAGCACGGCCGCGGCGCGCATGTCGAAGTCGTGGAAGAAATCGCCGCTATCCTCGGGCTCGAGGCGCAGGACCTGGCGGCCCTCGGACTTGTAGGTGAACCGGACGCCGGGGTTGGCCAAGGCGGCTTCCTCGATCACCGTGAGCAGGCGCGACCGCTCGGAGCCGTCGGACTTGAGGAACTCGAGACGCGCGGGCGTGTTGTAGAAAAGATCCTTGATGAAGACGGTCGTGCCGGCGACGGCGGGCGCGGGACCGTCGGTGACCTTGCCCTTCTCGCTCGTCACGCGCCAGCCGTGCTTGGCGCCGTGCGGCGCGCTCGTGATCGTGATCTTGGCCACGGCCGCGATCGCGTAGAGGGCCTCGCCGCGGAAGCCGAAGGTGTGGAGGGTGTCGAGGTCCTCGAACGCGGCGATCTTGCTCGTGGCGTGGCGCTCGAGGCACAGCTTCACGTCCTCGGGGTCCATGCCGCAGCCGTTGTCGGAGATGCGCAAAGTGTCCTTGCCCGCGCCGGTAACATCGATGTCGACGTGCGTCGCGCCCGCGTCGAGGGAGTTCTCGATGAGCTCTTTCAGGAGGGAAGCGGGGCGTTCGACGACCTCGCCGGCGGCGATGCGCGAGAAAACTTCCTCGGGGAGCTTCTGGATGATGGGCATTAGAGTTGTTTCTTGAGGGCGTTCAAAGCCTGCAGCGCTTCGATCGGCGTCATGGTCTCGGGATTGATGAGCTTGAGCGTGCGCAGGACCGGATTCTCCTCGAACAGCGGAAGCTCGGGCGGCGCGGACAGCTCGTCGCGCACGACGCGGCTGTTCAGGCGGCCGGCGCCGCTCTCGTTCTCGAGGCCGGCGAGGATCTTCTGCGCGCGCGCGATGAGCTGGGCGGGAAGGCCGGCGAGCGCGGCGACGTGGATGCCGTAGGAGCGGTCGGCGGGGCCCTGGCCGATCTTGTGCAGGAACACGACCTCGGTGCGGCCGTCGGCGCCGGACCATTCCTTGACCTCGACGTTGCCGTTGACGACGCCGGCCAGGGACTTCGCGAGCTCGGTCAGCTCGAAGTAGTGCGTCGCGAAGAGCGTGCGCGGCCCGCGCGGGCCGTCGGCCTTGCCGTCCGCCTCGTACGAGGAATGAAGGTGCTCGAGCACGGCCCAGGCGATCGAGATGCCGTCGAAGGTGGAGGTGCCGCGGCCGACCTCGTCGAGGACGACGAGGGAGCGCGGCGTCGCCGAGCGGAGAATGTGGGAGGTTTCCTTCATCTCGACCATGAAGGTCGAGTCGCCCTGCGCGAGCGCGTCCTGCGCGCCGATGCGCGTCAGGATCTTGTCGACGATGCCCACGCGCGCGGACTTGGCCGGCACGAAGGAGCCGATCTGCGCGAGCAGCGCGATGAGCGCGTTCTGGCGCAGGTAGGTCGACTTGCCGGCCATGTTGGGGCCGGTCAGGATCAGGATCTGCGGGTCGCGCGCGTTGAGCGTCAGCGAGTTGGCGACGAAGGTCCCGGACGGCAGCAGCGCGGCGAGCACCGGGTGGCGGCCGTCGACGATCTCGAGCTCATATGAAAAATCGACTTTCGGCTTCGTGAAGTCGTGCATCGCGGCGACCTGCGCCAGCGACTGGAAGCCGTCGAGCTCGCTGAGCAGCTCGGACAGGCGCAGCAGCGGCGCGTGGTAGCCGACGGCCTCGTCGCGCAGCTCGGAGAACAGGCGCGCCTCGAGGCGGAGCATTTTTTCTTCAGCGGACAGGATCTTTGATTCGAGCTCCTTGAGCTCGGGCGTGATGTAGCGCTCGGCGTTGGTGAGCGTCTGCTTGCGCGTGTAGGACGCGGGCGCCTTCGCGCTCTGCAGCTTGCTGATCTCGATGTAGTAGCCGAACACCGAGTTGTAGCCGGCCTTGAGGGAGGAGATGCCCGTCGCCTTGCGCTCGCGCTCCTCGAGCTCGGCCAGGACTAGGTCTGAGTCCGTCTTGAGGCGGCGGAGCTCGTCGAGCTCTTTATGGAACCCGGGCTTGAACAGGCCGCCGTCGGAGAGCTTTAGCGGCGGCTCGTCGACGAGCGCGGCGACGAGCTTGGCCGCGAGAACTTCGAGCGAGCGCGCGGTCTCGCCGAGGTCCGAGGCGAGGTTCGCGAGGCCGGAGGAGAACGCCGTCTCGGCGAGCCACAGCTCGAGGGCGGGCAGGCGGGCGAGCGAGCGGCGCAGCGCGCCCAGGTCGCGCGGGCTGGCGGCGCGCGTGGCCATGCGGCTCGTCACGCGCGGCAGGTCGGCCACTTCCTGGAGAATCTTGCCCAGCGACTGGCGCGCCTCGGGCTTGTCGAGCAGGTCCTCGACGCAGTTCTGGCGGTGCTCGATCTCTCTAATGTCGGTCGACGGGTGCAGCAGCCAGTTCTTGAGGCGGCGGCTGCCCATCGGCGTGCGGCTCTGGTCGAGCAGGCCCCAGAGCGTGTGGCGCTTTTCGCCGGAGGCGGCCTCGACGAGCTCGAGCGTGCGGATCGCGGTCTCGTCGAGCTGCATGACGGAGCCGGCCTCGCGATACGCGGGCTCGGGCAGCTCGCGCAGGCGGAACTTGGCTTCGTCGACGTACTGCCGCGCGGACATGGCCGCGTTCAGCGCGAGGTGGCGGTTGCGCCAGGTCGCGCTCTCGGCCCACGCCGGCTTAGGCGCGCCCTTCACGGTCTCGCGCACGGTGAGGCAGGACTTCGCGGGCAGCACCGAGCGCAGCCACAGCGCGGCCGCGGCGTCGGAGGAGGCGATGACCTCGGCGGGGCGCACGCGCGCGAGCAGGTCGTGCAGCTTGCGGTGGTCGCGGTCATTCAAGGTCTGCGTCGCCCACGATTCGCCCGTGGACACGTCGAGGCAGGCGGCGCCCCAGCCCACGAGGTCGTTCTCGATGGAGACGAGGAAGTTGGTCGCGGCGGGGTCGAGCAGCTCGTCCTCGACGATCGTGCCGGGGGTCACGACGCGCACGACGTCGCGCGCGACGAGCTTCTTCTCCTTGCTGGGCGCCTCGAGCTGCTCGGCGATCGCCACCTTCTTGCCGGCGCGCAGGAGCCGCGCGATGTAGTTCTGCGCGTTGTGGAACGGGACGCCGCACATCGGGAAGCCCTGGCGCTGCGTCAGGACGAGGCCCAGGATCGCGGAGGCCTCCTGCGCGTCGAGACCGAACATCTCGTAGAAGTCCCCGAGCCTGAAAAAGAGGATGCTCTGAGGGTGCCGGGACTTGATCTCCTGGTACTGGCGCATGACCGGCGTATCGGGCATGGCCTCGACGGGGGGCATAAGCGCGATTCTACTAATTTAGGCGCTTTACCGTCGAGCTACAGCTCGAGAATCAAGGACAAATCCGCGAAGTGCTCGCGGTCGGCCTGGAACTGGCCGAAGTACGAGTGCCCGGAGTAGTAGCCCGCCTGCACCCGCAGCGCCTTCTGGGACTCTCGCCAGCCGATCTTCACACCGGCGACGAACCGCGAGCTGGGGTTGAAGCCGACGCGCTCGTGGAACTGCAGGTCTTCGGCGGCGTAGACGCGGAGGGGAAAATTCTTGGAGACGCCCAGGTCGCGGCTCATGAGCTCGAGCCCGGACTGCAGGCTCCAGCGCTTGGGGGTCGGCGCCGTGTCGAGCAGGAAGGAGGGCCCGCCGTACGCCCGGAGCCAGTCCCACGGCTCGAGCGCGAACAGCCCGCGTAGCCCCGTCGCCGTCGTCCGCACGGGGGCGCGCCCCGCGCGGCGGATGTGGTCGTCGCCGAGGTGCGAGGTCTCGTGGAACAGGGCGCCGAGGAAGCTCAGGTCGCCGCGGCGCACGCTGAAGGGCAGCTCGCCCAACAGGTCGACGGCCTCGAGGCCGCCGTCCGCCCAACGCGAGAACGACATCGCGCGCGCGTCCCACTGCCACTGCCACAGCTGGTCGCCCGCGCGCCCGCGCAGCAGCCCCCACGCGTGGCCGAGCGACAGGTCCGACGCCCCGCGCCCGTTGACGCGGTAGGCCGAGGCGCCGAGCTGGAACTGCTTGGGGGAGGCGAGCAGCTTGGGAAAAATCTCATCGGGACGGGGGAAGGCCTCGAGGCCCTTCGCTCCCGCCGGCGCGGCGGCGAGCAGGAGCAGCAGTATTAAGCTACTTCGCAAGGGCGGCTTCGACCTCGACGGCGAGCTTCGAGATCGACTTCGAGCCGAAGATTCGCCGCAGGACCTTCCCGTCGCGTCCGATCAGGTACGCCGTCGGCAGGCCGGGGACGACCCAGCCTTTCGGCGCGCGCTCGTGGCCGTTGAGGATGACGGGATAATTGACGCCCATCTTCTTGGCGAACGGCGCGACCTCCGCGACCTCCTCGTCCATGGAGACGCCGAGCACGACGAAGCCCTTGGGGCCCAGGGCCGACTGCGCCTTGATCAGCTCGGGTATCTCCGCCTTGCACGGCGCGCACCAGGTCGCCCAGAAGTCGACGAGCACGACCTTGCCTTTGTAGTCGGACAAAGACACGGTCTTCCCGTCGAGCCCCTTGCCCGACAGCTCGGCGGCGTCCACGGCGGGCGCCGGCGGGCCCGACGGCGTGCACGCGTTCCAGGCGAGGACGGCGGCGACGAACAGGGCGCGCTTGATCACAGGAGGAACCGTTCCAAAAATTTAGGCGTGTAGCGGTTGAGCATCGAGAGCTGCCCGAAGAAGATCAGGAGGCCGATCGCGACGAGCAGGACGCCTGCGGCGATCTCGCCCTTGCGGATGTGGGCTTTATACCGCACGAAGAAGCGCATGAACTTCGAGACGGCGAAGCCCGTCAGCACGAACGGCACGCCGAGGCCCAGCGAGTACACGAGCAGCAGGGCCATGCCCTGCCCGACGGTCTCGCGCGTCGCGGCGAGCCCGAGAATGCTTCCCAGGATGGGGCCGATGCACGGCGTCCAGCCGAACGCGAAGGCCAGACCCATGAAGAAGGAGCCCGCGTAGCCCGCCTTGAACGCGCCGACATCCGCGCGCTTTTGGTAGTACAGCCACTTGATGGGCAGCAGGCCCGTCAGGTGCAGGCCGAACAGGATGACCGCCGCCCCGGCGATCTTGTTGACGAGCCACGCGTATTCGGCCAGCAGCCGGCCGACCGTCGTCGCCGTCGCGCCGAGCATCGTGAAGACGACCGAAAAGCCCGCGACGAAGCACAGGGACTCCCAGCCCGCGTGGCGAATGCGGGTTTTCTCGTCGCCCCCGGCCGAGAGCTCCTCGAGCGTCAGGCCCGACATGAACGAGATGTAGCCCGGTACTAATGGAAGCACGCACGGCGACAGGAAGGAAACCAGCCCTCCCAGCAAAGCCGCCCCGTATCCGACCGTTTCCGTTCCCATTATTTCGATCCTATCATTTGACGATTCGTTGGGGTCAGGCCTCCCGTTGTTGCATAACTCTGACTTTTGCAACAACGGGAGGCCTGACCCCAATTACTAGGGTGTAATCCCCAGGAACCAGGCTTCACTCATGAGTGCTATGATAAATAGAATGATGACACGCCTCGTTGCCGTCATGCTTTTCGCCTCGGCCGCCGTTCAGGCGGCTCCCGCCCCATCCAAGGCTAAGAAGGAGACCAAGAAGATGACCTACTCCAAGCCCTCCAAAGAGGATCTGAAGAAGAAGCTCACCCCGGAGCAGTTCTCCGTGGTGTGCAACTCCGGCACCGAGCCGGCGTTCCAGAACGCGTACTGGAACAACCACGAGGCCGGCATCTACGTCGACATCGCCAGCGGCGAGCCGCTGTTCTCCTCCGTCGACAAGTTCGACTCGGGCACGGGCTGGCCCAGCTTCACCAAGCCGCTCGACTCGGCGAACATCGTCGAGAAGAAGGACCGCGAGTACGGCATGGTCCGCACCGAGGTGCGTTCCAAGCACGGCGACAGCCACCTGGGCCACGTCTTCGACGACGGCCCCAAGGACAAGGGCGGCCTGCGCTTCTGCATCAACTCCGCGTCGCTGCGCTTCATTCCCGTGGGCAAGCTGCAGGCCGAAGGCTACGGCCAGTACCTGCCGCTGTTCAACAAGGTCGAGGCCGCGCGCAAGAAGAAGGACGAGGCGCTGAAGGACGCCGTCGCGTCCAAGCCGGCGAAGACGGAGACCGTCGAGCTCGCCGGCGGCTGCTTCTGGGGCATGCAGCACATCCTCAGAAAAATTCCCGGCGTGATCTCGACCGACGTCGGCTACGCCGGCGGCCAGGTCAAGAACGCGACCTACCGCAACCACGAGGGCCACGCGGAAGCGGTGCGCGTCGTCTACGACCCGTCGAAGCTGTCCTTCGAGGTGCTCCTGCGCTGGTACTTCCGCATGCACGATCCGACGACGAAGGACCGCCAGGGCAACGACAGGGGCTCATCCTACCGCTCCGCGATCTTCTACCACACCGACGCCCAGAAGAAAACGGCCGAGGCGTTCATCGAGCGCCTGAACAAGAAGGGAAAGTGGGGCGCGCCGGTCGTCACCGAGGTGACCAAGGCCGACCAGTACTGGAAGGCCGAGGAGGACCACCAGGACTACCTGCAGAAGCTGCCCGAAGGGTACACCTGCCACTTCCTTCGGCCGGAGTCCGTGCTGGGCGACTAGCCTGGCTTAGGCCTTGGGGATCGAGCGGCCCGCGGCGGCGCGGACCCATTCCCAGAAGCGGGGGTTGAGGCGGTAGTACTCGGCGAGCAGCGGCGGCTCGGCGAGCGTCTCGAACAGCGCGAGATAGTCGCGCGCGGCGGCGGCGTCGTCCTTCGACGGCGCGGGGCGGCCCGCCGCGAACGCCCGGCCCGCGGCCTCGGTCAGCGCGTACAGGCGTTCGGCCTCGGCGTCGAACGCCTCCGTTTCCAGCGCCTCGGCGGCCGCGGTGTAGCGCGCCCCCTTGAGCTCCACGCGCGCGCCCGGGCGCGCGCGGCACGACGCCGAAGGCTTCTCCGCGAGCTCGAGCGAAGCGTCGGCGCCGGGGGCGAACATCCGCGGTCCCTCGTCGGGCCCGCCGCCCAGCGGATAGAAAAACAGGCTGTAGCGGGCCGCGCCGGGCGCGGCCGACGGCACGGGCCAGCCCGCCGGCCACTCCTGGGGCACGACGGCGCCGCAGTTGCCGAGGTTGCGCGTCTGCAGGACCGCCTCGGCCAGGCGGCCGGTGGGCGCTTCGGGCGCGGCCGGGCGCTTGCAGGCGCCGCACAGGCCGGCGAGGACGACGAGAGCGAAGGCTCGTTTCATAGAGGCTCGAAAATGGTGCGTCCCCGGTTCTTCCACGCCTTCAAGAACTGTTTGGCGGCGATGAAGCGCCCGCCCTCGTTGGTCCCGGTGTCGTTGATATAGTAGCCCAAAGGCTTCCCGGTTTCGCGGTCGACCTCGACGCCCGTGATCGCGACGATATGGCCCTGTCCGCGGAAGCGGCGGTCGTTCCAGAGGTGCTCGGTGCTGAAGGAGGCAATCACGATGCGGCCGCTCGAGGCCGCGGTGAAGAGCTCCTCCTCCGTGGCCGCGTAGACCTTGCGCATGGGCCGGTCGAGCAGGTTGCCGACGAACTCGCCGGGCGTGCCGCCGATGTCGCGGCGGTTGGCGTCCGCGGCGGTCCCGCCGTAGTAGTTGAGCGCGACGGCGCGCGCGTAGAGCTCGTCCTCCTTGGCCTTCATGGCCTTGGGATCGCGGTCCACGAGCCCCGCGTCGGCGAGGACCTGGACCTGGGCCGCGATGCCGCAGGTCGCGCCCTCCTGGTGGTAGACGAACTTCGCGCGCTCCTCGGGCGCGCCGATCGTCCGCGTCTTGCCCGCGGCGCGCAGCGCGTTGACCTTCTTAGTGTCGTCTTTCGCGGAGTCCTTTCGCCCCCGGCCCGTGAACACGGCCGGCTGAGGGCCCGCCTCTTGCGCGGTATCGGGGGCGGGGACGGAGCCAAGGTCGAGCAAGGTCCGGGGCTTCACGGGCGCGACGGCGGCGGCGGGGTCCGCCACGCCCGGGAGCAGGTCGATTCCCACGGGCTTCATGCGCGTCCCCTCGCCCGGGTTAGAGGGGCCTTTGGAGTTCCCGCCGCCCGCGGGGGCCGCGAAGGGATTGGCGAACATGGTCTTCATGCGGGCTTGCAGCGCCTTCGAGCGCGTCTCCTCGCCGGCGATCCTCTCGCCTTGCAGGAGGAGGTCGACCCCTCGCAGGAGCGCCGCGAGCGCGCTCACGCGCGTCTGCAGGGGATTCGCGGTCAGGTGAAAGTCCCCGGCCGCGGTCCGTTCGTATTCGGGATCGACGCCCTTCTTGGCGGGCGATTTCTCGTTCACGGACCCGCCGAGGTCGTCGACGACGAGCGTCGTGCTGTGCAGATGATTCCACGCGCGCGTGCCCTCCTCGTTCAGCGCGTTGAGCCGGCGCGCGAACGCGGCGCGCGACTCCGGCTCCAGCTTCGCCGCGCGAACCTCGGCGTCGAGCGCCTTCGCGTTCTTCTCGATCTCCGTCAGCGCCGCGGCGACGTCCTTGAGATCGAGGGGGACCGTCGCCAGCGACAGCCGGTGGATGCCCATGGTCGTTTTCCACACCACGCGGAAAAAGCTCGTGTCGTACCCGAAGACCTTCGGATGCTTCTTCTGAAGGGCCTCAGCGGGCCCGATCACCTCCTGGAGGCGGCGGTTGAACTCGACGAGCGTCTCGACGGGGGCGCGCGGAGCCTCCTGTCCGGGCCCGAGCTCGCCGGGAAGAAGGGCCTCCACATCGCGGCGGAGCGACTCGAGGCTCTCCGTGAGCTGCGGAGCCTCCTTCCGCGCGTCGGCGAGATTATAGGCGTCCGCGGCGGCCGCGGCGGGGGCCGCGGC
>Ga0105164_10002625_pt1 | contig 11082 bp, 9 predicted proteins | sample VDWuncwatermetaG_FD_89674 | JGI IMG/M metagenome (GOLD analysis project Ga0105164, IMG submission 89674) | Wastewater microbial communities from Netherlands to study Microbial Dark Matter (Phase II) - VDW unchlorinated drinking water | ecosystem: Environmental > Aquatic > Freshwater > Drinking...
AGCATCATGAAGTTAAATTTCAATCCGTCGCTTCGCGACAATAGTTAGTGCTCAGCAAAAATCTTCTTCCAATGATTTTTGCCTCGCCAATTTATACATTAAAACTAAATAATTTGAAATGAACCAATAGGCGAGGTGTTCCGATATGGCTGAAAAGGAACACCGAGCACAAGATTATGCCGAAGGCGGATTGAATCTTAAAATTAACTTCAGAAAGCTAAAGTATTACAAGGTTAGCAAACATTTTTATATGCTCATAGATTAGGTTTTGGTATGAGAACTGCAAGGAGAATCACTCACAATTTTTTGAGTTTGAGTGTGGCTGAATTAACCTCAAAGTTCATACAGTTGGTTATATTTGTTTACATAGCCAGAATTTATGGTAAATCTGAGTTTGGAATATTTGGATTTGCTGTGGCATTTTCTGCTATTATTGCAATATTTGCTGATTTTGGAATTAATACTTTACTGATAAGAGAAATCAGCAGGAATAAGTCCTCTGTGAAAAAATATGTTTCAAATGCACTGACTTTCAAGTTATTTTTGTCTGCATTTACAATTGTTGCTTCAATTATTCTTATTTATTTTTTTGATAAAAATAAATCTTTAAGTGCAGCTACTATTCTGATGGTCATATTTGTCGTTCTTCAATCCTATACAGACTTGTTTTATTCTGTTTTCAGGGCATTTGAAAGAATGTATTATGATTCAAGCATAAAGATTTCAAGAATGATAATTTTGTTGTTTCTTATTTATATTTCTATTACAAATGGTGCAAGTCTTGTTGCCACAATAGCAATGTTTCCAATTACAGAATTAGTTATTTTAGTAATGTCCTTATTTATTTATTTAAAAAATTTTGCAAAACTTTCATTTAAATTTGACATGGAATTTGGCAAAGGGTATCTAAAAGAGCTAATTCTTTTCGGTCTGTCTATGACATTTGCAAGTATTCTCCTTTATGTAGATACAATAATACTTGAATTGGTACGAGGTCAAGAGGAAGTTGGGATATATTCGGCTGCTTACAATTTGCTTCTTGGCGTAACTTTTATTCCATTGATGTTTTCAAATGCAATTTTCCCTGTTTTTTCAAGGTATTTTATCAAAGACAAATCTTTGCTTAAGTTCGCTTACAAGAAAGCATTTCAATATATGTTTATTCTTGGCCTTCCTATAACAATAGGAATATTTATCTATGCCAGGAATATTGTACTTTTAGCCTACGGAGTAGAATATGCTCGATCAATCATAGCAACCAAAATATTGTGCTGGTTTATTTTGTTAAGATTTATCAACATAACATCAGGCACTTTGTTATCATCAGTAAATAGGCAAGGTGCTAGGGTATTTGGCCAAGGCACAGTCGCAATATTAAACATACTGCTAAACATAATTTTAATTCCAAAACTTGGATTTATTGGTGCAGGGATAGCAACAATCGCATCTGAAAGTTTTTTCCTGTTGACATATTATTATTTCATATTCAAGGAAAATTTAAACTTTGATTTTTTAGGCGTATTAGTAAAGCCAGTAATAGCATCAATAATTATGATAGCAATCATTCTTAATATCCCTAATCTTTTTATTGGCGCTACGATAGGATGCATTTCATACACTGGCATGCTGTTTGCGCTTAAAACCTTCAAAAGTGAGGATAATATGCTATTGATGAGAATATTGAAAAATCAGTGAAAAGGATAAATAATTTAAATTATAAGATTAAGTCTTTAAAAATGGTAGAGTCTGTAGGGGAGTTGTGGGGAATATGCTATGAAAAGCAATACGTCTACAGGGCTTGGTTTAATAAGTATGTAAGTAAATTTTCTATTTATTTAACTTGGTTGCTGCTCCATACCCCTATAACTCCAAATCAAGTTACTATTATTGAATTAGTTTTAGTTATTCTGAGTTCTGCGTTTTTCATCTTTGGTAAACTGCAGTACATATTTATCGGATTTTTGATCCTCCAATTTACCAACCTCTTAGATTGTGTTGATGGAGAGATAGCCCGCTACAGAAAAAAATCCAGTCTTGTTGGCGCACACTTGGAGAATATATATCATCAGCTTATATCCTATCTAATGTTTTTCCCTCTGGCTTTTGGAATATTTTTGTACACAAGCTGGAAATCTGTGTTAATTTTTGGTTTTTTGTGCTCAATATTCTCTAAATCAATCATAATCCCAAATATGTTCACGACAATAATAGAAAGCAGACTGCGCAACAACAACCCAATAAAAAACTTAAAACGAAAAAATATCAAAACGAAAACTAGTGATATTAATTTGCAAGGTACTGATACTGGCAAAAGGCTGAGCGAGCTTTATGACAAATTCAAGGATTTCTGGGCTGCGCCAACCAATATTGTTCATTTAACAATAATCTCAATTATAGAATTAGTAAATCAACATTATGAATTCATGCCGAGCTACATTTTGTTCTATTGGTATTTAGTGGTGTATAGCATTGTAATAATAATGATACAAATAACATCATTTGTAGTGCATTACAAAGGCAGGGCTGCAGAACAATATTATAAATCTCTGTTTGGAGAAAAATAATTTAATTTCGTCAGCAATAATATTTAAATACGAGGCGCATGAACCTATTTTATGGTTGGTAAGATTATGGAATACCCATACAAAACAACTCCTGAAAGTTTCCTAACATACCAATACTCAAAATTCTTGGGGTTTGATTTTATTGACGCATACAAATTTTTTAGAAGTGAAGCATTAAAATCATTTAAGTTGGATTTGAATAAAAACAGATTAGACAATTTAATTTCAAATTTCCTAAAAAGCCACAAGATTGTCGCATTTAATACGCACTCATTGCTACAATTATTATCAGAAAAAGACATAAAAAAAGAGGATTTAATTATGCTTTTTTTATTTCAAAATGAAAATAAAGTGAAAGATAAAACAACTAACCAAATAATTTATACATTATTAAGCAGGCTTATAAAAAAATATGAAATTTCAAGATCCATTTATTCTAACAAATATCGTGATTTAGAAAGCTATGTTCTTTTTGCTGCAAACCTGGTTATTTACTACAAGCATTCTGGTAATATTAAATTTTTGAACGCTTTGCTAAAGTTGAATGACTCATTATGTTCTGTCCATGAAAAAATAACAAAAGATTACATTGTATTGCTGTACTTTTCAATAAATGCAGAAATTGAAGAAGTCAAAAAATTATTCAATAAAAAGAGTTTGAGAATATGAAGCTTGATGAAATTGGGATCATACTGACGCCAACTTTTAGGGCTATGGCGTATTTGCAAAAATTGACAAAAAATAAGATTTACCCTAATTTTGCAATAATTATGAATAGCAAAGATAAAAATATATTTAGTTCGATAATCAAAGAGAATGAAATGAATTTTTTTGACAAGTTTAAAGATTTTAAATCAGTTTTGAAGACATTTAGTATACCATATAAAGAGGTTACAGCTGAAGATTGCAACAATGCGAAGATAGTGAAAATTCTTAAACAAAGGAATGAAAAATTCTTTATCTATACCGGAGGAGGAATTTTAAAAGAAGAGATACTTGATATTGGAAAAAAGTTCATTCATGTTCACCCGGGCATCGTTCCAGAATACAGGGGAAGCACATGCATATACTATAGCATAATAAATGAAGACAAATGCGGTGCCACTGCATTTTTTATGTCAAAAAAAATCGATACTGGAGATATCATTGCGAAAAAGAGCTTCAAAAAACCCAATACTCCAAATATAGACTATGAGTATGATGCATATATAAGGTCTAGTCTTTTAACGACTATTATTAAAAAATATATAAAACTTGGAAAATTTATATCTAAGCCCCAGAACCTTAATAAAGGCGAAACATACTTTATAATACATCCTGTCTTAAAGCATTTGGCTATTTTGAGCTGCATTAAATATGAAAAAAACCAAAACATATCTTGAATTTGGCAAAGAAGAAGGCAAAAAGAAGTTTGTTTATGATAAGCGGGAAGATCAGGAAGCTTATGATTTCTTCATGATAGCTAGATATCTTAAGGATATGATAGGTTACAGAACCGGAAATGTCAAAAAAATTCACCATAAAGAAGATTTGGAAGATAACATAAAGAAGTATTCTGCCTTAAGTGTTTGTAAAAATTTTTCAAGATATTTAGTTTACTATGAAGTTGGTTCAACTGTAATGGGTGTTATTGATTCGCTGGAATACATCAATAAAAAATTTCGAAAACTCAAGGTTAAAGATATAACTTTTATCGGAGTGGACAATTCTGACATGATGAATCGTTTGACTTTATATACTCATAAGAGTTATAAACTAAAATTATACAATAAAATAAAAATTTCCAAATGTAGTTTATTTTTTGCCAAAGGCGTCTCATTATTGTACGCATTCGATGATGAAAAGCTTTTCTGTGACGTATTAAAAATTTCAGATATTGCAATATTTGACTACACATTTTCATTAAAAGGCAATTTAAAGGATTTTGTTGGAACAGGCAAAGCTGTCACATACCTAAGCTTGGACAAGTGCAAGGAATATCTCAAATACAAAAACAAAGAGCTGTTTCTGAAACCTTCAAACAGGATAAAAAATACTGACAATAATAAGGCAACATTCGAATGCGTTTACGGGGAAAAATTGCTTATCAAAAAATATTTTGAAGAACTTGGCGCAAATTTAAAGAAATTCAGCCTACCGGTTGATGACAAATAAGCCTTCAAGCTCGTGCTTTCTATCAAGCTCAATTATTTTTTCATAATCTTCATTTGTATCAAATTCCAACCAGCCATTTTTGATTTTCATTGCATCAACCTTGATTTTTGCGCTTATCAAATAGTTTAGCAGATCAGTCATATAGGCCTTTTGGAATAATTGATTTCTTTGCCAGGGCTTGTTCCAAAAGTTTAATTTAAGCTCTTTGTAGATTTTTTTTGTTTTTTCCATTCCATTGGAAGAGAATTTAATCAAGCCAACATATCTTCCATTTATTTTCTCTTTTTTTGCATTTGATTGTCCTAACTCCAAAATCTGTCCTTTACTATTCAAAACTAAACTTTCAGTATCTGTATTGATGTTTCCATACCTTAAAATCCAGTATTTTTGCCAATTCGTGTCAACTACAACAGCCACATCGGATTTTTTATTAATAAGTCCTTTTAAAACCCTAGATTCGTATAGCACATCAGCATATGCTACTATTACATCACCAAAAAGTTCCTTCTCTGCGCAAAAAAGCGTATAAACCATATTTGTATTTTCGTATTCTTTGTTGGTATAATATTTAATTCCAGGGATGTTTATCTTTTCTGCCATGTATCCTTTAATTATAGTTATATCGTCAATTCCATTTGACCTTAATGTTACAATCTGTCTTTCAATCAGGGTTTTGCCTTTAAAATTAAGCATGCATTTTGGGATATTATCTGTATATTTCCAAAGTCTTGTTCCTTTTCCAGCCGCAAGTATTATAGCTTTCATGTTAAAATAATAGAATAAATATTCCTTTTTAATTTTAAGAAGTTAAACTCGGTTTTTTGTAAGTAATATTCAAAGCAGTCCCATTCATAAGTAATTCTGCAATTCTTGCTTGTCCTGAACTATCTACTTTAACTTTAACAGAATCCATTCTCGGAATATGAGCGTTTCTTTCAAAAAAATATTGTTCAATGCCGTACTCAACTCCTAGACCTCGCCATGATTGTTTTGCGGTTCCTCTAATAAAAACCTCGCTTTCTGGTTTGCTTAATGATACTTTTTCAGCATGCCATATTTTATCTTCTCCTTCTTTTAGTGAAACATAAACAGTGTCGCCTTCTTTAGCATCTATTGACAAATTAACTCTACTAATTTCATAATTAATTGTTAAGTATTGCCCTCTAAAAAAATCAAAAGGGTCGACAGGCTGGGTTTTCAAAATAATAGTTTTTCCCATTAATAAAGGAAATGAAAGATAAAGTATAAAACCGCCTGCTATTCCAATTAAAACTACAAGAGCTATAATAAGGCGTTTATATTGATTCATAATTATCTCGACCTAGTTTCTTGTGGCTGATTATCTGCAGTTTTCATTTGCGATACAAGATTCCTTCTCCATTTTTCTATAAAGTATCCTCCTATCAATAATATGACACCGCCAGCTACAAAAATTATACTTAGGCTGGTATACCCCCAGAAATCCATAGTAAATCCTATATATCTTGTTAAAATATCTAAGGAGAAAAATACAATTCCGAGATTAATCATTTTTGAGAGTTTCTGCCATGTCCCGTATCCAATAACACCAAGTATGAGCAAAATAAAGATAACATTCGCAAATATCCAAATAGCCCATAAACTTAAAGGAGTTTTACCTCGACTGCCAAAATAAGAATAGTAACTATCTTGTCTCCATTGACATTCGTTATGCTGCTTGCAAGTATCTTTATTGTTTGAAAATTCTTGACATGGCCTTACAACATCACAATAATTTGAATACTCATTCCATTTACATCCTTTTGCAGTCCCACAAGAACTTGCATCTCTATAATTATAGCATGATGTTTGTTGTATTGAATTGTATTGAGCATCACACTGTCCTGTTGTTAGCCACTCGCAATTTGATTTCTCACATGAATTTTGTGTTCTATAAGTATAGCAGTTTTGCTGAATGGGTGAGCAGAAATTGTTTAGCCATTCGCAATTTAAGTTTTGTGCTCCTTCACATCCACTCTGTGATGCAAATTGGCTACAGCTCTCTTTTTCAACACAATACGTTCCCATCCATTCACAGCCTGAGCTAGATTCACACGATGATTGCGATTGTTTTATATTACATCTTCTTTGCTCACATTTTGTTACAGGAGTCCATTTACAACTGTTTTGAGTGCAAGCATTTTCTTCTTTGTATGAGTAGCAATTTTGTGATTGAACATTGCAATAATTGTTTAGCCATTGGCATTTGGTTTGAAGATTGCTATTAGTACATGAAGTTTGGTCTTTGAAGTCATAACACTGCCTTTCATTGCATGTGCCGATAGATGTTGAAACAACACTCGCAGAAGCTATCAGCAGGATTAAGAAAACAATTAAGGCAAATACGCCGATAATTTCTTTACTTTGTACAGTTTGTTTATTCAAAGAAGTGATAATCCCAATAACTAAAGCCACAATAGATATTGCAGCGAGGAATAACAAAAATACAATTGCTGGGGAAAATTCTAAGTCATCAGCCCAAAGGCGGGGTAATAAAGTTTGAAAACTTAGAACATAAGTAAAAGCCATAAAATAAAATGCCGTCCAAATTAAATATAGCCTGCCGAATTTGTGTTCTGCTGACCTATGCAGCAATGCCAATCCGTACACAAGAATACCCATTGCAAGAAAGTACAAAGCAAGAATCCCATAAGATTGGTTATAATATGACATCTTCTCGGCAAAAGCGATGAACTGAATCACAAGCCACACACATACTTCAATCAGTCCGATGACTAAACTTGCAGAAGAATCAAATATATAGGCTGACGCTAGGACACCAACCCATGCTAATAACCATAACCAAGCTTGTCCTTGCCAACTCGTGCTCGTAGCAAATATTTGTGCTATCAAAAAAATGCTAAGTGTATAAAGTAAAGCGCCTAACACGAGCAAGGCTTTGCCAATTCCAGTATATTCTCTAACACGCATTATAGTACCGACCACATAAGCTGCGCTGGTTGCTCCAAGAAGAATGATAATTTTAAGTGGTGCTGGAATTTGATGCCAATTTTGTGCAAGAAGCCACGCAATACCAAGAGCAATCAATATAGAACCAAAAACTCCAACAATCGTTCCGAAAGATGCACCTTTCTTATTTAACATCATTTTCTATACTTTTCATTACTTGTTTAAATAATTTTCCAAAACAATTTTCTATTCAAAAAAGCTTTAATTAGTTTCTTATCAGCTTCTGAATCAGAATCTTTTCTTTCCGGATGCCACAAAATACCAGCAATAAGTAATTTAGGATGATAAAATCCCTCTATTATGCCATCTTTCGATACTGCAAATGATTTTAATTTTTTGGACAAAGTATTTTTGTCTATTCCGTGATTATGAAATGAGTTTACGCTGAATTCCTTCTTTTTATAAAAATTTGAAACTTCATTATCTGTAATGGTAACTTTGTGAATTGTGCCTACATGTTTAAACCCGGTTTTTTCTTCTATGTTTTGAATCAAGCTTCCTCCAAAAAAAACGTTGATGAATTGCGCACCCCTGCAATTCCCAAACAAAGGTACATTTCTTTTAATGGCAATTTGTATCAGCTTATTTTCTGTGTTGTCCCTTTGTTCAGAATATTCCTCATCTGTTGGCATTTTACCGTAAAGTGCTGGATTTATATCTCCTCCACCTGTCAGTATAACTGCTTCTATCTTAACATCATCGAAGTATTTTTCTAAATTATTAGACGCATTAGGTATAGGCAGAAGTGCGATTCCAAAACCTTCGTAGTATTGTACATAATCATTTTCAAGGCAATCCCTATTAGCTCCCTTATCCATTTTCGTGTTTCTTTGTGAAATAGCGACTATCATTTTATTCAAAAGGTATGATTTTTTTTGAGTTGCAATCCAGTATTACCGAATGGCATAAATTTAGCTTGTTAAATAATTCTCCGCATCCTATTGCAGCAGGCAAGCCAAATTCAGCTGACCTTATTGCCATGTGGGATGCAACACCGCCATATTTTGTTATCAATCCAATTGGTCCTTTAGTAAAAATCCAGTCATATCCGGGATCTCCGCTTTCTAACAACACAATCTTCCCATTTAATGATAAATCTTTGTCATCATGTTTGTGCTTTATATTTATTAACTCTCCTTTAACTGTTTTTTGTGTGATAAAATTAGGCCTTGCAGAATAATAAGATATAATATCAAAATCTTTCTCAGAAAAAATAATCGGAGGCAACAAAATAAAATCATTTAATTCTCTATCTTTGAGCCTTTCATCAATAATTTGTTTCCATTTTTTTGCTATCTCTTCTTCAGGTTCATTTAGATAGTCAAATAAGGAATTAACATCCAATTGCGCCATTTCCTTTCTAGAAAATCCCAATAAGTTTCCCGCCTCTGCAATAAGTTCGATAGAGTCGCTTAGACTCTTTGTAAATTCAAACTTGGATAATTCCCTTGATTCTATAGCAGATTTAATAAATTCAAACAATTCTTTACCATTCATTTCCAATTTGTTGTGCTTTAGTATATTTGAAATCCTCGTATACATATAATTTTTAACATTAAAATTTTTATTTACAACTTCAATATATTTTAAATTTACTGACTTTGACAATAGCTTGAAATTTTTATCATATCTCTCGCTTGTTATATCGTAGGTTCCTGGTCTAAGATGCCCATACAACTTTAGAAAATCATTCATTTTGATTTTTCTTCTGGCAAAAAGATTAAAATCAGAATTCATTTTCTTGGCTACAGTGTTGATTGAATTTAGGAAAGAATCATAAAAGTTTTTGCTTATAACTTCTTCTTTTACCATGCTCCTCAAAATTATATTTCCAATAAATGCTAACCTTGCTAGCCTCGAGAATTGGACAGTGCCATTAGACCTACAATCATCCAGAAGCCTTTTCGCTTCTTTCAACAGGAGTTTGGGTGAATTTACAGATGATTTAACTTTTAGAATTGAATCATGCCTTAAGTTTTCCATTCTAAATACATCGCCCATATCCTTTTCAATTGATATTTTCGAGTTTTTTATGAGATTATTTGTAATGTCCAGCAGACTATTCTTTAAACGCAATATTTCATCCGCAGAAAAGTTGGCATCATTCAATTCCCTGGATTTTTTGTCAAATGAAACGTCATAGCAAGTGTAAAGAACCTCAAATTCCACTTTATCTTGAAGCTCGGGATAATCCCTCAGTTTTTTTATATAAAACTCCACTAATTTTTCTCTTAGATGATCCGGCAAAGTGGCAGGAATGAAAGAATTGAATGTGCTTCTTACATCAACATAAGGCTTATTTCCAAACAAAACGACCAATCTTGCTGGAGCTACATTTTTATAGCCCTGGGAAGTTCTGGCTTTATGCCACGCGCTGTCCGTTATTATATAATCATATAAAGAATAGTCAAGATAATTTGGATTGTCTCCAATAATTTCTGCTGGATTCCAGTCAGGCATGTCACCAAAACAGTTTTCCGATCCAGAAAGGTGCGGCTTTCTTCGCGATAACTGAATAAATCTGTTTTTTAATTCTATTATTCTTTTTTTTATGTGCTCACCATTTTTATTGTCGAGTCTTAAGTTTATTGCAATTGGCCTGACCTGAAATATAGTCACATCAGTGTTCTTATCTACTGCAAATTCAACATCCAGACTTAGATTCGGCACAATAGATTCAATTTCTTTGATAGAAAGCAATAGTTTTTTGAAATGCTCAGGATAATTTTCCTGTTTGCAGAAATGTGAAATGCTTATTGTTTTATTTTCCAATCCTTTTGTAACCCTGTCTGTACTGCCAGTCTGGTCGTCATAATTTATTATGTAGTAAGGGGCATTTTTCTCCGCGGATCTGGTAAAGACCACGCCGCTCATTACAACATTAGACGTATGGCGCTGAACTAGAACCTGATTTATCATGTAATCCGATTTTTTCTTGTTGTAAGAGCATATCACATTATTTATTGCATCTTCAATTTTTTTTGCGTCTTTAGAGTTTACGTTCAATTCACTGTGGAAATTTCCTGCCATAGAGCTTTCGGATGCGTCTTCATTAATAGTAGAACTTCTTACAACTATTTTTGAAGGTGAGAATTTTTCCATTATTTTTTTAACTAGTTCATCTTTCTCCTCTTTCCAGTCCAGAACAGTGAATACAAATATATCTTCTATTCTAGAATTCTTCAGGATAGGCTGTAAAAACTTAAGCGTGTCTGCTTTTGACTGGAATATTGTATTCTTAAGTCTTCTTGGATTGTAATAGGTAAAGTCTTTTAATTGAAAGTATTTGATAAATTCTCCAAAATCTTCAAACTTATCTTTGTACCTTTCAAGCAAGCCATTGATAATTTTAAAATCCGATAGATTAGTGTAGTAT
>Ga0105164_10002628_pt1 | contig 11077 bp, 9 predicted proteins | sample VDWuncwatermetaG_FD_89674 | JGI IMG/M metagenome (GOLD analysis project Ga0105164, IMG submission 89674) | Wastewater microbial communities from Netherlands to study Microbial Dark Matter (Phase II) - VDW unchlorinated drinking water | ecosystem: Environmental > Aquatic > Freshwater > Drinking...
AGGGTCCGTGAGTTCTTTACTTTTGTACGGAAGTGCTTGAGTCGAAACCCTGCGACCAATTTCAAATACTGCCTTGATTTGTGTTGCTTTTGCTAACCCAATACCCTTGATTGCCGACAGCTCTTCGGCGCTCGCCTCGCCAAGTTTTTGAAGACTTCCAAATTGTGTGAGAAGTTTTTGAACGGTAACAGCCACTGATTCCCCCGCAATCCCCCGCCCTAAAATTAACTGCAAAAGTTCCTGCGCCGAAAGTGCGTGCTCGCCAAACTTTACTAACCGCTCGCGAGGGCGCTCCTCTACAGGAAGATCGTGGATAGTAAATGACTTAGCCATATCAACATCAATCGTACGCCGGTTGGGGGTCAATGTAAAGACAAAATGAACGTCCCAGGCGGGCGGGGACGTTCATTTTTCTACCGTCTTATGGACCAACATTTACATCCTTTATGTTGTTACTCCTAATTTCCAAACACCCTTTTCCATAAAAGCTTCTATGGTCTGCCGCTTTGCTTTATTAATAAGGTTCGCATGAGAAAGACGATGCTCTTTCGCATGCTGCGCAAGATCAACAATGGTTTTTCCCTCTAGGTAGGCCAGGCGTTTGTGGTAGCTATTGCTGATTGAGCGAGCAACAATCTGCTCCATAATTTTCGTCTTTCCCCGTGTCTGGAACTCTCGAAAAGCATCGTAGTAGGTTTCACGATCGATAAATTTAATGTTCATGGGTACATAGCCACCTCGGATCAAGAGGTAGTTATTCAGTACGCGTCCAATCCGCCCATTGCCATCGACGAACGGATGAATGAATTCAAAACCGAGGTGAAATTTTGCAATTCTTTTGACAATCGATGTTGTGCTAGAAATATTGTATTCGGTCAACACCGCTTGCAACCTACCCTCAACTTCAATAGGATTTGGGGCGATATGGTTGCCGACACGAACCCATTCCGTTGGTTGACGAAATCGACCGGCGATCTCGTCGCGGATATTTGCAATGAGCATTTTATGAAGCAATAATATCGTTTCAAAATCAAGCTCTTTCTCTTTGGCTTTTGGTTCAATATAGACAACAACACGAGCAAGATTTTTTGCTTCAAACATCTCCCGCTCCGATATGAAGCGATCCAAATCCATTTTCAAGAGAATCTTCTCGGTCTCCTCGAGAGAAAGAGTGCTGTTTTCAATCGCATTAGAGTTATATACTTGCTCAGGAATCTCTGTCTCGGCAATCAAGCGTAAAAGTGAATCCTTACCCACAGCGACGCGGTGATACCGTGCGCGAAGTTCTTCTATGCTACTTTGTGCCTTTACGATATTAGCCATATGTTCCCAGTATACACTTTTTAACGATATTGTAAACTAATATAGTTAAATATACATTAAAATGATGTTATTTTAACGATATTACTCTGAAAATGGCTTTTCTATGCCTAACTCTTCGCAAAACTGGGCTAATTTGCACCACTCAATCACCCACCTTAATCAGTCCCCCTGATCGACGATTCCTTAAACCCTGCCGACTTGATGAGTATCAACTTTTCTTCACGCGAAAGGCGCTTCACACGCGCTTCTTCTTGTTGTGCGCGCGATCGAGTTCGGTATTGTTTGGAGTAGACTAACACAACGGGTCCTCGACTACGGGTGTATTTGGCACCAGTAGTACTGGTATTGTGCTCTTGGATTCTTCGGGTCACATTCAGCGCAAACCCTGTATACAAGGTTCCATCGGCACAACGCGCAATATAAGTCGTGTAGTTACTCCCCTGCCTTGAACGGATTAAAGTTTGTTTTGTAATCATAATAATCTTCTTGCTCTCGCGTTTTCAAAAACTTCACAATCTGGTACGTGAACGGTGTAAAAAGTATTTCTACGGAGGTTTTAAAAATATAGTTTGAGATGATGAGTGTTGCCAATAACGAATTTGGGAGTACCCCAGCAAAAGCAATCACAATGAACAACAAGCTATCGACGAGTTCTCCCACAAGCGTTGAACCGATCGTGCGTGTCCATAACCATCGGCCTTGCGACCAAATTTTCATTTTGGCGAGGATAAACGAATTAGAAAACTCCCCGCAGAAATGGGAATTTGTGTCCAAAAGAATAAATCGTTTCACGATCGCAACGATGTACACCAGTAGAATCACCCACCCTTACCAGGTGGCCGGTGTCCAACCCCAACCATACAGCTTGCGTTTAAACCAATATCGCTGGGGGTTGTCGCTTATGTATTGAAAATATTGTTTAAGCATATTCATGCTGTAGTACTGTAGCTCGGTTTTTCACTTCAGTCAAAAACTGATACAATGTCCATTGAGTGTGACAACACGACTATGATGAAAAAAAAGCCGCGATGGTATTTCTCGCTACTGCGCATTCCGCTGATCGTGATTAGTGGAATGATGTTGTATCTGACTATCGAATATGTCACTGCCGGTAGTGTGTGGGCGGTTGTTCTCGCTCTCGCAGTTATTGTTGTGGGCAGCGGCCAACTCATTAAAGAAAGTATCATCTCGATGTTTAAGGGGCACTTTGCACTGGACTATATCGCAATTCTGGCCATTGCGGTGGGAGTGGCCACACAACAGTATGTCGTGGCCTTAGTGATCGTCCTCATGCTCTCCACTGGGCAAGCATTGGAAGAATACGGCATGACGCGCGCCAAAGAATCCTTGACGGCACTCGTGGATCGCATTCCCAGTGAGGTCGTGATGTGGAGTGAAGGAAAGGCGCACAGCAAACGACCAATTTCTGATGTCAAAGTTGGTCAAAAAATCTTGGTACGAAAAGGCGAAGTGGTGCCCTTGGATGGCATCTTAGTATCAGAAGAAGCCACGACCGATGAATCGTCTATTACCGGCGAACCCTATGTGATCGACAAAGTAACGGGCGATGTTCTTCGCAGCGGAACTATCAATGTCGGCGATGTCCTGGTGTTGAACGTGACCACTCCAGACAGTGATTCCACCTACCGAAAAATCATTACCATGGTACAGAAGGCCCAAACAGAAAAGGCTCCGCTTATTCGTTTAGCGGATCGCTTTAGCGCTGTTTTTACGCTGGTGACCTGTGTGATCGCAGGAGCCGCATACATTGCAACCGGGGATATTCAACGGGTGTTAGCGGTACTTGTTGTTGCCACACCGTGCCCGTTGATTCTTGCCACACCCATCGCATTGTTTGGAGGGATAAACGCAGCGGCGCGCGGCCGCATTTTAACAAAACGGATTTCGAGCATTGAAGTGCTTGCGCGGGTAACCGATGTGGTGTTTGATAAAACCGGCACGATCACCTTGGGGCATCCATTTGTGAGTAATGTGGTCGTACTCAACCCACAATTTACACAAACTCAAGTACACAGCATCGCCGAAGCGATTGAACGCAATTCACTCCACCCGCTGGCCAAAGCCATTGTTGCGGCGGCAAAACAAAAACGCGCGCCGAGACTTATTGCCCAACGCGTGAAAGAACAGATCGGCTCGGGCATTTCCGCCACCATTGCTGGCGTAGAATACACCCTCGCAAAAAGTAGCGGATATCATCGAAGCAACTCGGTCATACTCCATGCGAAGGATGAACCGGTTGCCCGCATCGAATTCGAAGATAATCTCAAAGATGATTCCGGATCCATTATCACTGAACTTCACAACGAAGGGTTATCGCTGCATATTTTTACCGGCGATCGCGAAGAAAATGCCGCAAAACTTATTCGACGACTCGGCAGAGTCGGTTCATCCATCCATGTTCGAGCGCACTGCTCCCCTGCGGACAAAAAAAACGGTGTTGCCCGCTTAAAAAAACAGGGCAGGGTTGTGGCGATGGTCGGCGACGGCATTAACGATGCGCCCGCATTGGCAACCGCTGATGTGGGATTAGTGTTCAGTAACGAAGAACAAACCGCCTCTTCGGAAGCCGCGGATATCATCTTTTTGGGAGGAGACCTTTCGGATGTGTCGCGCATTATTCGTATTGCACAACAAACCATCCGCATCGCTCTTCAAAGTATCGGGGTCGGCATCGGGCTGAGTGTTGCGGCAATGATAGCGGCAGCACTCGGATATATCCCACCCATGGCCGGAGCGATCCTCCAAGAAGGGATTGATGTGATGGTCATCCTCAACGCATTGCGTGCGAGCGCCATGCGATAACGTGCTTAGCGTTGGGTGCCCTATGGGGCATTTTTTTGTACCCACGATTTCTTAACAAACGGCAATGAGCACGTGCTCAGTAAAAAACCAACTGCTGGAACCAATGCTTTGAACCACGGGTTCACGTCACCAATCGTAACCAACCAAATCCCTGCGACCCCATACGTAAACAGCGCAATCACTATCACGCGGGTCCAACTGGTTTCCCACGCTTTATCGATCTCTACTCGTCTGTTGCGCTCTTTAAGCGCTTGGATGTCTTGATCAAGAGACATATGAGTGCTTCTGCGTTACAATAACAAAAGAATAAATTGATAGTATGCGTTGAGCACTGGGTTGGCGATGCGATCGAGAATAACATTATTCACCGGCTGGTCTTTGATAGTGGCTTCCATCCGTTTTAGGATGTCACGATCACTCACCTTCCTCAAGACAAGACTTTTTTTACGCAGTCGCAGTGTCTGTGGAAGCATACGGATGGCATCGCGGTAAGAACGGAACTTTTCCCGCCACCAGCCATTTTTTATTGAAAATGCAACCATGCCCAACTCCATCACAAAAAATATTGGCGTGATCAACAGCAGAGTCCAGAGGTGATAATATAGAAGAAGCACGACCAGACGATTTCGCTCCATGAAGTAGTATTTGTAGGGGGCCTGCTCAAACTGATAGTCATGAACAACAACACTGTCTCGCGCACAATAGCTCGTGCGACCCCGAAGATTCATGCGTTGACCCCATTCCTGATCTTCGTGGTACATTTCGAGGAGCTCGAGTAACCCACCAGACTCTTTCCAATCCAAAGCGGATACCATCATTGCCGCGCCAGATGGGTACGTGACACTCCAGAACGCGGGATATTGGATATTGCCTGCCTGCCGGCTAGGCGGGGATATTGGATATTTTTTCCCATTGCCCACAGAAAACCCAAAGCCAAGATAGTGGATGGCATTACCCAGGCAGTTGATTGAGCCGTCCGGCTTCATCAAGCGCGACTGAATGGCAGCCGCTTCTGGCTTTTGAGCACGCACCTTCAATAGTTCATCGATCCATCCCGGTAGCACAGTGGTGTCTTGATTGAGCAAAATAAGTTCATCGTATCCGGCACTCATTGCGGCAGTTGCGGCTTGATTGATGGCTTTGGCGAAATAGAGATTTGTTTTGTTTTGAATGACAGTAACTTTGGTCATTGGTAATTCGTAATTGGTAATTCGTGCGACCGTCTGGTCGCTCGAAGCATTGTCGACAACAAAAATCCCCAAGTTCTCTTTGGGGTAAGTGTCGCGGCAAATACTTTTGAAAAGCTTGTCGATGTACTGCTCCCCATTATACGCGGGGATCAGAATCGCTACTTTTTTTTGCGTGCTCTTTCCGTTCATATTCGTTCAGAGCCATATGCTGCGCTAATTTCGTGATGCGTTCGTCGATATGATCAAAATGCACGAGCATCTTAAATAGAATTACAAAAATCGTCAAAATTGAGACATACACAACAAGGTCCACACCACGACCAATGCCAACAACCGTTGCGAGCTGACTTGTCAGATCCGGCCAAAGTACGATCACGAGCGCACCCATCCACAACAAGACCCAGGCAAATGAAACATACATCGAAAGCTGGCGCTTGTGCAGGGCTGCCGCGCCTCGCCAAAGCGACAAGAGAATAACAATGGATAATATTCCTTGCAGAATCATAATCGATACATCCGTCGAATGATGAGACGAAATGCCGTGACAATGCCACGGCGCAACCCCTGGCCTTTGGAAAGTGAATATGCTGTGTATTGCACATGGATAGGAACTTCGCGCCAACGAAGATTCTTTGCTTTAATTTCGCCAAAGAATTCGCTACTCACTTCCATCCGAGCACAACGGAGTTCAATAAAAAATAATCCCGATCGATTAAATGCACGAATGCCCGATTGACTATCAGTAGCATGAATTCCGAACAACAGAAAGGTAACAAAATTTCCAATGCTATTGTAAAATTTACGTAGGAGTGGGATGCTCGAACGAGTTGTTAAAAAACGGGAACCAATAACAACATCACACTCTCCGTTCATGAGCGGTGTTAAAACGGTTCGAATATCGGAAGCGAATAATTGACCGTCTGCATCAATGGTAACAGCAAAGTCCGCATTGCGCTCGCGAGCAAGAATAAATCCTGTGGCGATTGAGGCACCCAACCCGCAGTTGACCGGATGTGATACCACAACGACTTGTTCATGCTGAGCTTTGTACACTGTACGATCAACAGAGCCATCATCAACCACAATCACTTCGTCAACTTGAGAAAGCACAGAGCGTACGACAGAATGAATTGTACGCTCTTCATTGTAGGCTGGGATAATGGCAACAGTTTTCATAACTTAGTGCAAGGTGCCTTTCTCGGCCAGTGTGTATTCAATCGAACGCTGAAGTCCTTGTTCCAGTGGGGTCAACGGGAGCCAACCCAACTCTTGTTTTGCGCGTGTGATGTCTGGGAGGAATGGATGCGACATACTCTCAAGCGGCGGGTGGAACTCAATGAGTGACGCAGAGCGTGTGAGCGTGACCACTTGAGAAGCGATTTCCTTGAGTGTGTAAGATTGTTCTCCTCCCAAATTCACCGGTGCTAACCCCAACGGCGCATTAATAAGTTTTATTAATCCATCAATGAGATCATCAATGAATAAGAGTGAGGTGTGTAGTTGTTCATCCCCATAAATAATCAATGGAAGATTCGAAAGGGCATTAATCATGAAATCCGGTACCATATGCCCTTGGTTAATCGGCATACGTGGTCCGTACGAGCGGAAGATGCGCGCAATTTTTGCATCCAATCGATACAATTGTTGATACGTCGCAACACTCGCTTCTGCAAAGCGCTTCCCTTCTTCGTAGCAAGCACGGACTCCGAGCACATCGACGCTTCCACTCATCTGCTCATTGACGACGCTCGTAGGAGCGGGTAATTTTCCGTAGACCACCGAAGAAGAAGCAAGAAGGAACCGAGCATTGTAGAGCTTGGCCATTTCTAAAATATTGAGTGTTCCCAACGCATTCGTCCAAAGCGTTTCTTTGCGAATGTGCAAAAATTCTTTTGGGGAGGTTGGACAAGCAAGGTGGTAGATATCTTGAATCCCCTGCCCCTGCAATGAAAATCGTTTAAGCTCTGGAATTTGTGCAAAATCAATCGGTTGAGTGATGTCTAGGTGTAAAAATTCAAAGTGAGGGTGGGCAAAAAGATGATGAATATTTGATTCCACGCCACCTTGGAGATTATCAATACAAATCACCCGATGCCCGTCTTTAATAAGACGCTCGCACAAATGGGAGCCGATAAAACCCGCTCCCCCAGTGACCACGACATTGCGAATATCCATAAAAATAATCCGAATACCAGTTCAGCCATAACGACCGCACGGGCATCCGAATACCACGAATAAATCCAAATGTAATAGTATCATAACTTATGGCAAAACAACAGTTGCGAGACTTGCTCCACCGCGATGCGTTGAAGGAGAAAGAATATATTGACTTTCCAATACTCCAGTCACTGACCACTGCCGAATATGCGCCGTTCCCTTTGTGGGTGCACTCAACAATAACCATTCCCCAGTATCTTCTTTTTTCCAACGCACAACAATGGGCAATTGAAATTGTTTGGGAAATGCTTGGTGCCAAGCAACGCTGCCGCTAAGATTCACCACACCAAAAAGAGAATCCCGAACACTCCCAATGGCGACTGTTTTTGTTGCGTTGTCAACCGAAACACTAACGGCATTCACCCCCCGGCGATCAACAGTCAGTGGGAGCGACTCGGTTGTGAAACGGTCAACATGAACGATAGTTGTGCTTGTTGGAGCATCGGCGCGGATGATGGCGACAAAAGAATGACTATGTTCTCCAACGACCGGCCCCATCACCCAATCCCCTCGGGTGGAACTGGGGAATAAAAATTTTTGCCGTACTACAGTTCCTGCTGAAGTAAATATTCGTAAAAGGGCTCCAGCACGTTTCTGTGGAAACGCAGCGATCTCTTGGTTTGGTGGTGAACCGACAACCTGCACACTCACCCCGCCTTTATACGGCATGGGATAGGCAGCAATGCTGGTTTCGAGCTCTCCAACGGCTGAATAAATGCGGACCTGGGCAGGGAACCCTTCCGGGCTCCCCAGGACAATGCGACCATCGCTCAATACGCTCAACGAGGGAAGCGCAGTCCATCCTGTCTCGAGTACCAATTCTTTGTCTTGCTGTGTCGCACCGTAGTGAAATTGAACCACCGTACGCCCCATGGGAGTGCTCCATGCCGCGACCACAGTGTCCGCAGTTGGAAGCTCCTGAGCAACAACTGTTGCAGAAACCACTGGAGTGCCTTGCGAAAGGAGATCAAATGAACGAACAAGGTCGATACGCCCCGCTCCCATGCGATTTCGAAACAGTGGGTTCAAATCGTCTACTGAGTGCGCACCATCCACGAGCGCCTTGCCGATCGATCGCATAGTGGCTGCGGGAAACAATGTTTTTAATAACGCCGCAGAACCACTGACGACCGCAGCCGACATGGACGTGCCCTCGAGCGGAAATCCGTACGGTCGCACCGTGCCAAAGTCGGGGTTGGTCGCACGGGTGGAGATAATGTCTTGTCCAGGCGCGGAAACATCAATGCACCGAGAACCAAAACTCGCAAAAGAGGACTTCACATCTTCTCGATCCGTTGCCGTGACACCGATCACCCAATTTTCTGAAGGGGGTCCATCGTGGCAAATGGGGAACAATTCTTTAGCGTCAAGATCAAACACCTTCTTTTCTCCTTGTGCGTCGCGCACCTCATTGCCGGCAGCAGCGACAACTAATATATCATTCTGGGCCGCCTTTTTGATTGACTTGAGAAGCTCTGGGGTACTGGCATCCCCTACAAAACTAAGATTGATAATGTTCGCTTTGTGGTCAATGGCATATTCAATAGCCTTCGAAACGGTGACCGCATCCCCGGTACCATCAGAATGAATGGCACGCAATGGCATGATGCTCGCTTGCCAAGAAACACCCGCGATCCCCTGTTGATTATTCCCGACGGCTCCGATAATTCCCGCAAGAATGGTACCGTGATGCACACCAAGCGGCGATGTTTTTAAATCTTCCTTCTTATCAAGCTTCGGCACGGGGCTCGCTGAGTTAGAAATAAAATCCCATCCATGAACATTGTCGACATATCCATCGTGATCGTCGTCAATATTATTATCGGGTATCTCACGCGGATTGGTCCAGATATTTGCTTTGAGATCCGGGTGCTCGATATCGACTCCGGAATCGATCACGGCAACAATCACATCGGCAGACCCTTGACCGAGACTCCCTCGTGTTACTGCCCCTTCTTCCCACACACGCGGCGCACCAATGGTCTTCAAATACCACTGCTGGGTGAACCCAGGGTCATTGGGGATGCGTTCGTCAGCGCCAAACACCGGCTTTGCAAGCGTAAGACTCAACGCTGTGATGAGACAAATAAAACGCAGAGAACTCATATCATGTACTCCAATAAACTCTTCCCAGTCATTTCTTGGGGTGCAGGAATCTCCATGAGCGCTAAGAGTGTTGGAGCCACGTCCGCAAGAATGCCAATGGGAGTGGGGTTGGCCAACATGCCTTCGAGTTCTTCGGGTGTTTTTTCTCGACGACGCGCTTCATCCATAATAATGAACGGGACGGGATTGGCCGTGTGCTCTTTCGCCGGTGCCCCACTCGTAGGATCAATCTTTTGTTCTGCGTTGCCGTGGTCTGCTGTAATCGCAAGAATTCCGTTATTGCCTCGCACAACTTCCACAATTTTTCCAATGCATTCATCCACAACGGTCACGGCCTTCACAGTTGCCTCAAAATCTCCCGTGTGCCCCACCATGTCAGAATTCGCAAAATTGACTAAGATAAATCCATACTTAGCTCCCTGATACTCTGTGATAAACCGCGCCGTGATTTCGCGCGCGCTCATCTCAGGGACTGCGGCATAACTCTCGACTTTTTTGGAAGAAATGAGGGCATGCTCTTCGCCCGGAAAGGGCTCTTCTTGGCCACCATTAAAAAAATATGTCACATGAGCATACTTCTCCGTTTCGGCCAAGCGTAGTTGTTGCATTTCACTATTTGAAATGACTTTCCCTAGTGGTGTCGTAATATGCTGGGGCGGGAAGGCCACAGCCACTGGAAGACCTTTTTCGTATTCGATCATGGTGACAATCTCTAAGTGTGTGTATTGAACGCCACGGACAAATCCTTTAACATCGATCGGTGCAAACGCTTGCGCTAACTGGCGCATACGATCTTCACGATAATTAAAAAAGAACACCGCATCTCCATCTTGGATGACGGTAGCAGGCTTACCCTCTTTCAGAATCACCGTCGGAACAATCTCTTCATCATATTTCCCCGTTGCGTAGGATTGTTCAACCGCCTCTTTCGCGGAGGTTGCTGTTTGTCCTTTCCCTTCGGTCATTGCTTCATAGTGTTTTTGAATACGATTCCAATTATTGTTGCGATCCATACCCCAATAACGGCCGCCCACAGTAGCGATTTCGCCCACCCCCAACTCCGAGCATTTTTTTTCAACGATGTTGACAAACTCCAGAGCTTTTTGGGGTGCCGTGTCGCGGCCATCCGTAATCATATGGACAAACACCCGGGTACATTTTTGTTGAGCGCATAGCTCTAACAATTTCTCGAGGTGTTCAATGTGTCCGTGGACCCCACCGGAACTCGCAAGGCCCACCAGTTGTATTGCGCCATTGTTCTGCTTCGCTTGCTCAATCGCTTTAAGGAATTGTTCATTCTTAAAAAACGATCCATCTTCAATGCTCATGGCGATGCGCGGAAGGCTTTGATACACCACCTGCCCCGCCCCAAGCCCTAAATGCCCAACCTCAGAGTTGCCCATTTCACCCCACATCAC
>Ga0105164_10002631_pt1 | contig 11073 bp, 12 predicted proteins | sample VDWuncwatermetaG_FD_89674 | JGI IMG/M metagenome (GOLD analysis project Ga0105164, IMG submission 89674) | Wastewater microbial communities from Netherlands to study Microbial Dark Matter (Phase II) - VDW unchlorinated drinking water | ecosystem: Environmental > Aquatic > Freshwater > Drinking...
GGGCCAAGCTCGCTGCCGCCGGCGCCAGCGGCCCGCCAGGGTCCTCGGGACTCGCAGGTGCCACCGGATCCCAGGGTCCGCAAGGTCCGCAGGGCAGCACTGGCCCGACCGGGCCCTCAGGCCCACAAGGCCTCACCGGCCCGCCAGGGTCCTCGGGACTCGCAGGTGCCACCGGATCCCAGGGTCCGCAAGGTCCGCAGGGCAGCACTGGGCCGGCCGGGCCCCAGGGTCCACAAGGTCCCACAGGTCCCATCGCCCTGCTGCCCCCGACGGTCAACTACAGAGCAGGGACGGTCACTATGGCCGTCGGCAGCAGCAGCGTGACCGCTTCCTGGACTACACCCCTGATCGACACAAATTACCGCGTCTCGATAAACACCAGTGCCTCCATCACAGGTTATTCCCCGGACGACAGGTGCTATACTTTCGACGTTGGTTTGAAAACGACGACCAGCTTCGATATCACGTTTAGGAGATGCAATAACGGGGCTGCGACCCCCGTGAGCCCAGCCGTTACTCTGGACTGGATAGCCATAGCGGACAACAACCCTTAGTCGCCGAGCAGCTCCCGATAGCCGGGTAGTCAGAGAGGCGCCTCCGGCGTCACTGGCTCGCAGTGACCATTGAGTCATTCATTAGCGGCGGCACGGCGAACACACGAGCTGCGTCAATCTTAAGCATTTCGCGGCCCATTTGTGCTGGGTGTGAGCTCGAGTCGTTTGTGCTCAGAGTTGCCCGGTCTCGCTAGAGAGTCCCGGTGAATTTACCGAGGGAGGGCTTCTCCGAGTTAGCACTGAGATGCTGAGCAGCGCAGTACGTGGTCCACGCTGCCCTCACCTTGGCTGGTCACCTCATCCTCCAGGAGGCCCTCCAATAGAGGCTTGATGCCCCTGGGAGGAGGCGTGTCGAAATCGGACTCTACACCACAGGGTGGACATCCTGCGCGAGCTCCCTTACACTGTTGGCCGTTGGGGGGTTGTTTCGCACCTCTCATGACGGGGTGTTCTCCTTCGTTAGAACTGACCCGACACTTCCCTGCAGGGAGCCATTCCTCTCGATTTTCAACAGGAAAGCATGTGTGAGCCTATTACGCCCCTGTGGGCCGAATTACGATGACGAAACGACTCACTGACAGACTCCGCTTTCTCCTCGTCATTCACAACCACCAGCCCCTGGGCAACTTCGATGACGTGATCCAGGCGCTGACGGACAGGGCCTATCGGCCTTTTCTGGAGGCGATCCGCGCCCGGCCCTCGCTCAAGCTGACGCTGCACCTCAGCGGGCCTCTCCTGCTGTGGATGGAGCGCCAAGCCCCTGATTACCTCGACCTCGTCGGCGAACTGGTCCAGCGCGGGCAGGTGGAACTCCTGTTGGGAGGGTTGTACGAACCGATACTGGCCGCGATCCCTCACGACGACCGGGTGGCCCAGATCACCCTGATGGGCGAGCGCCTCCGGTCTCGTTTCGGGGTGCGTCCGCGGGGCCTGTGGCTGACCGAGCGGGTCTGGGACTCAGCGATCATTCCGGCGCTCGCCGACGCGGACGTCGCGTACGTCCTGATGGACGATCGAGCCTTTCTGGCCTCCGGGTTTGCGTCTGACCGACTGCATGACTACTACCTCACCGAGGCGGATGGGCGGACGGTCGCAGTCTTCCCGATCGATAAAGCGCTCCGATACCTCATCCCTTTCCGCCCGACAGTAGAGCTCGAGAGCCACCTGCGCTGGATTGCGCAGGCAGGGGGGCGGTTGGCCATCGCAGCCGATGACGGCGAGAAGTTCGGCGGCTGGCCAGGGACCTCCAAGTGGGTGTACGAGGAGGGGTGGTTGAAGGGGTTCCTGGACCTGCTCGAGGGGGCGTCGGACTGGCTCGTCTCGCAGACGGCCGGAGAGGCGCTGGAGGCCCTTCGCCCCGCCGGGCTCTGCTATTTGCCCACCAGCTCATATATGGAAATGGAGGAATGGACCCTCGGCCCAGAGGGAGGGTGCCGATTTGCAGAGCTAAGAACCCGGCTCGGCACCGATGCCGAACGGTTCGCCGCCCACATACGGGGGAGCCATTGGAAACACTTCTTGGTCCGGTATCCCGAGGCCAACCGGGCGCACAAGAAGGGTCTAGCCCTCAGCGGGCTGCTCCCTGACAGGCGTCGAGCCAAACCGGCGCGCGACGAACTCCTCGCCGCCCAGTGTAATGATGGGTACTGGCACGGGATATTTGGCGGCGTCTATCTGCCCCACCTCAGACACGAGATCTGGCGCCGTCTCGCGAGGGCCGAGGCCTGGGTCCGCCGTCGCCAGAGGCTGGAGGTGGAAGCGAGAGATCTCGACTGCGACGGGTCGCCAGAGGTCTGGGTCCACGGCAAGAGCTTCTCCGCCCAGGTGCAGCCACATAAGGGCGGCCGCCTGGTCGAGTGGACCGATTTTGCCGGGGAGGTCAATTTCCTCAATACCCTCACCCGGCGTCCAGAGGCGTATCACGACGCTATCCGGCGCTTTGCAGCCCAGCCGGGCGGGGAGGCGCAGGCCGGCATTCCAGGCATCCATGATCTGAAGCGGGAGGCACCGGCCGATCTAGCGGATGCCCTGGCTTACGATCCCTGGGAACGCGCCAGCTTCCTCGATCACTTCTTCGTCGATCTCCATCCACTGCCCTCTTGGGTGGCAGGGCGCCTGGATGAGCGAGGGGATTTCGCCGACGGGGCATGGGGCTGGCGGCCGACCGCCTGTGGCGTCGCTCTCGACCGATTGGGACGCGTCCGCACCGATTCCGAAGGGGACCATCCGCTTCAATTACAGAAAGAGTATACCTTTACAGAGAAGCGGGGCCTGACCGTGTTCTATCGCATTCTGAATCAGGGGAGGAGTGCGCTAGCCGTGCGCTTCGGTGTTGAGCTGAACTTCTTCCTTCCTGGCCTAGCCTTCGGCCGTTCTCTGGTTACAATCGGCGACCGGGAGTTCTCACTTGATCAGCCCACCACGATAGCAGCAGTCGATCGCTTCACGCTGTCTGCCCTGAAGGCGCCCCATCGCCTGACCGTCAGTCTCGCACGCCAGGCAACGCTGTGCGGCCACCTGGTGGCGACACTGTCCCAGTCGGAGCAAGGCTATGAACGAACAGTGCAGGAGGTGGCCACCATGCCGAGCTGGGACCTTCGCCTTGACCCCGGTCAAGAGTGGACAGGCACGGTGAGCGTGCAGGCGGGGTAATGGCAATCGATAGGCCGTCTGCCCGCTAAGTTAGGATCGCGCGATGAGCAAAGGCGCATTTGAAGAGATTCTCGGCTGGCTCAGGACCGGCGGGCTCCGCCTGGCGATTATCGCCGGGGGGAGCCTGCTGTTGGTCCACCTCCTCAGGCTCGCCGCAGATCGTGTGGTGCGAGTGGTGGTGGAGGGAGGGGCTGGCGTCGGCGAACGGGAAAAGCGCGCCCTGACGCTGGCGGGCATCGTAAAGACAGTAGGGACGACGGCGATCGTTGTCATCGCCACGATGATGGGACTTCGGGAGCTCGGTCTGGACATCACCCCCATCATTGCGGGCGCGGGTGTGGTGGGGCTGGCCGTCGGCTTTGGGGCTCAGAGCCTGATCAAGGATGTGATCGCTGGTTTCTTCATCATCCTCGAGGGGCAATTCGGAGTAGGCGATGTCATCAAGACCGGCGAGATCAGCGGCCAGGTAGAGCGGCTCAACCTTCGCGTGACGGTCCTTCGAGATGACAACGGCGCGGCGCATTTCATCCCGAACAGCGAACTCAAGGTCGTCTCAAACCTGACGAAGGAGTGGTCACGAGTTGCCCTGAATGTCGGCGTGACGTATCGTGAGAACATCGATCGGGTCGTAAGCGTCTTGGAGCGGATCGGGCAAGAGTTGGCGGCGGATGTGCAGATTGGCGCGATGATCCTGGAACCCCCTGAAGTCCTCGGGATCGAGGCACTGGGCGAGTCGCAGGTCACCATCAAGATACTCGTGAAGACCCTACCTCAGAAGCAATGGGAGGTGGCGCGGGAACTAAGAAAGCGGATCAAGGCCGCCTTCGACAAGGAGGGGATCGAGATCCCCTATCCCCATCAGGTGCACCTGACGCGGATCGAGAGCCTGCCCCCCACTTCTCACATCTCTTGAACCCCATCGAAAGAATCTTGACCGTTTGGAAGGCCAGAATTAGAATGGGCGAGTATCTGCATTGCTGTTCTGGTGAGGGAGGAGGTCACGATGCCGCACAGGATGTCGGAGGAGATGATCGAGAGCGCTCGTAAGGCGGTCGAGCAAGACCCCGGGAACATCGAGGCGAGGTACCAACTTGCGCTGGGATATTATCATGCCAGGCGAGTGAAGGAAGCTATCGCTGAGATGCAGCGGGTGATCATCCTCGATCCCAAGAAGGTCGATGCCCACTTTCAACTGAGCCTTTGGTATTATGGGCGGTGTATGTTCGGGGCCGCCATCGAGGCCTCTCAAAAGGTCCTGACTTTGGACCCCGATAACCCCGGGGCCCACTATCGGATGGCGAGGTCGTATTTCCATCTGGGGAAGTTGGATTTGGCCATACAAAGTTTCCGGAAGGTCCTGGCAGCCGACCCCACCCATATCATCTGTCATTACCACCTTGGTATCCTGTATGAGCGGAAAAGGATGTGGCATGAAGCGATCCACGAGTTTTCACAGGTGGTGTCGGAGAGCCCCAATGACGCCGCCTCGCATTTCCATTTGGGGCTCGCCTACAAGCGACTGGGAATCCGCGATCTGGCCATTGGCGAGTTCATGATGGCCCTGGACCTCGACCCCGAAGACAGCGCATCACTCGAACAACTCCAAGGCCTCCAGGGGTAGCCCGACGCACAAGCCAGCCCCTCCAGCTACTTCACCGGCACGATGAATTGTTGGCCCTTCTCGGTGACAAAGAACGTTATTAGCTTGGCTGGATTGGTCGCGCTGGCGTTCTTAAAGCTGTGCGCCTGCTTGGGCGGCTGATAGTAGCTGTCCCCCGCCTTCATGGTGACAGGCGGCTTCCCCTCTACGTCTAAGGTCGCTGAGCCTTCCAGGAGGTAGACAAACTCATGCCCGGGGTGATGGTGTTTCTCGACAGCCGCACCAAGTGCGTACTCTGCATGGATCAGGCGCGCTTCTTTCCCCTTTATACCCGCCAGATCCGTTTTGATGAGCACAGCGCGCTTGATCGGCTCCTGCTGAGCGTTTAGAATCCGGTCCCCGATTACCCCCACCGCGATTCCCACTGCCAGGGTCATACCGAGCAATATCACCGTTCGCTTCATGGTTGGCTCCTTGCCGGACTACAGAATGTCTCCGACATCGTTGCACTCCTTGCCGGCCGATGTGCCAGCGTTAGCCTCTATTCATCGTGCGCCCCTTCTATCACACGCTCCCGTCGGGGTCAAGTCACAAGGGCAGCTCCCATGGAGGCACCTCACCCGGATGACCATGCGATGAGCACGCGGCGGCTTGCGGTGGAGGATGCGATCACAAACCTCGAAGATGCCAGGGCGCAACAGGGGGGTGTCGCAATTAAGGCAGTACGGTAGCAATCAAATTTCGGACAATACCGTGACAAAGAACCGCTTTGTCCCGCCTTCGTGTTCGCGTATAATACGCTAGTATGTATCGTGTCTTGACCCAGCGATGTCGCATGAAGGTAGCTGCGCAGGGAGTCCTGCCACTATTCTTTCCCCTCCCCCTCATCTTCGTCCTCTCTCCCGGTGGGGGAGAGGGCCGCGGTGAGGAGGCATGACGGTGAAGATGCGCGGCTATGTCCTAGCAGGAACGAAAGGGGCGCGATGAGCAAGCGAACCCCGCTGTACGGCGCTGAGCTCGAAGCCGGAGCCGTGTTCGAACAGTGGTTCGGCTGGGAGTTACCCGCTTGGTTCGCCGATCCCACTCTCGAGCATCGTGTTATCCGCGACAGTGTGGGGCTGATCGATCTTTCTTACCGCGGCATCCTGGAACTCACAGGCAAAGACAGCGCCCGTTTCCTGAACGGGATGGTCACAAACGATGTCAAATCCCTGAAGCCAGGATCCGGGCAGTACGCCGCGATGTTGACCGCCCATGGCAAGCTGCTAGCCGACATGCGGATCTACGCGCTTGCCAATGGGTACTGGCTCGATCTGCACGAAGAGCTGATCCCGAAGGTGCGCGAGGTCCTCGAGCGGCATGTGATCGCCGACCAGGTTGAGGTCCAAGACCGGAGCTCACAGTTGGTCCTGGTCGCCGTCCAGGGTCCAGTCAGTGCCGAGCTGCTTGCGGGCCTGGGGATTGGGGGGGCGAAGGGCCTTGCGGAATACCAGCATCTCGAGGCAACCATTAAGGGGACACCCGTCCAGGTGATCCGGGCCAGCGAAACCGGCGAAGAGGGGTTCGTCGCGGTGACGCCCGTTGCGACCTCCGCGGCGGTCTGGCTCTCGCTGCTCCAGGCGGGCCGTGACCAGCACCTCCGGCCGGTCGGAATGAAGGCCCTCAACAGCCTCCGGATCGAAGCCGGTATTCCTTGGTGTGGCATCGATATGGACGAGACCAATCTCCTTCAGGAGGCGGGGTTGGAGCGGGCCGCCAGCTTCTCCAAAGGGTGCTACATCGGCCAGGAGACAGTGGCGCGGATCGCCCACCGCGGCCATATCAACTGGCATCTGGTCGGGCTGCTCATCGAAGGCGGCGAGGCGCCTGAGGTCGGTGCGAAGCTCCTCCACGAGCAGCGAGAGGTCGGCCGGATCACCAGTGCGGTGCACTCACCCACACTGGACCGCCCTATCGCCCTCGGCTACGTCCGCCGCGAGCGGATGACACCCGGGGCCACCCTGGAATTCCAGACTCAGAAGGGTGCGAGCTTCGCCGAGATCGTCCCACTCCCTTTCTACAAGCGGAAGTGACCCCATTTTCAAGTTTCCGGAACAAGGGGAGCAGCCACACAACCCCTTGGACGCTCTCATCAGATCTAAAAGAGAACGTGGAGACAACGCTCTATGAAGATCTATACCAAGACAGGCGATAAAGGTGAGACCGGACTGATCGGTGGCACCAGGGTGTTGAAATCCGCGCTCCGAGTCGAGGCATATGGTGAGGTTGATGAGCTGAACGCTGTCCTGGGCTGCATCAGGGCCAAGTTGACGGACGGGAAGATCAGGGATATCCTTCTGGGGATCCAGCGTGACCTCTTTGCCATCGGCGCTCAGCTCGCTGACCCGAGGGGTCAGGTTGAGAAGAAGGCCGAGAAGGTGGCCGTCAATGAGGGGCGAGTTCGAGAGCTGGAGGAGATCATTGACCGGCATGATGCCATACTGCCTCCGCTCCGCTCCTTCATTCTCCCGGGCGGTACAGAGGACGGCGCCCTACTCCACCTGGCCAGGGCCGTTTGCCGGCGGGCAGAGCGGCGGATGGTGGCGCTGTCCCAGGAGACGTCGCTCTCTCCCATCCTCATTGTCTATATCAATCGGCTCTCCGACCTCCTCTTCACCTTGGCCAGGGCAGTTAACCGGGAGGCAGGAATCGAAGAGATCCCTTGGTAGAAAGGACGGAAGGCGTTGGCGATCCTGAAGGTGGCGCGTCTGGGGCATCCGGTCTTGCGGCAGTTAGCGCCGCCCGTCGAACCGGATGCGATTCAGGGCGCCGAGATTCAACGCCTCATTGATGACATGATCGAGACCATGCGGGAGTACGACGGCGTGGGCATTGCTGCCCCTCAGGTCCACGTCTCAAGGCAGATCGTCGTGATTGAGGCAAAGGGGAATCGGCGCTATCCTGACGCTCCCGATATCCCGCTGGCGGTCTTGATCAATCTCGAGGTGACCCCTCTCGCCCCGGAGCTTGACGAGGACTGGGAAGGGTGTCTCAGTTTAATCGATTTCCGGGGAAAGACACCTCGCTACCGCCAGGTACGGGCAAAGGCTCTCGATCGACAGGGGGGGCCTGTCGAGTTTGTCGCCACGGGGTTCCATGCTCGGGCGCTCCAGCATGAGCGGGACCACCTCCTCGGCAAGCTCTTCATCGATCGGATGCCCAGCTTTGAGACCCTCTCGTATCTTTCCGAGTTCGCGCGCTACTGGAGCGGCTAGTTCCGTGGCCCAAGATTGGCTTTGCGAGGAACCCGTTCGGGCTGAGCCTGTCGAAGCCCAGATTGTCCACCCGCCGACACGCTCAGGGTGAACGTAACGGTTAAGGCATTGAGAGTTACTTTGTTAGGTGAGAGGCGAGGATGGACGGGAATTTGCTGGCGCGACAGGGCTTTGCGACGATGATGACCAAAGGGGAGGAGGCGATGAACCTCGCCGAGGCCGCCCTCCTGATTGCCCAGGAGGAGTACCCCGACATAGATATCGCGGCTTATCTCGATCGCCTGGACCAAATGGCCGACGAGATCGGAAAGCGCTCCCGGGATGAACAAGATCCCCGTAGCTGCCTGGAGGCCTTGAACCGGTATCTCTTTGACAACGTCCGGTTCAGGGGCAATGCCGAAGAGTACTACGACCCGCGAAACAGCTTCCTGAACGAGGTGCTCGATCGGCGGACCGGGATTCCAATCACCCTCTCAACGATCTATCTGGAGATAGGATGGCGTCTAGGAATGCCACTCCAGGGCGTTGGTTTCCCCGGCCACTTCCTCGTAAAATACTGCCTCTCGGAGGGAGAAGTCGTCATCGATCCGTTTCATCAGGGCACGGTCCTGACTGCGGAGGATTGCCAGAGTCAGCTGGATCAGTTCTATGGCGGGCGAGTCCGGTTCCGGCAAGCCTTCCTGGCCGCGGCGACCAAGCGCCAGATCCTGACTAGAATCCTGACCAACCTCAAAGGGATTTACCTGGCTGCAAAGGACCACCGCAGGGCCCTCGCTGCGGTCGAGCGGATCCTGCTCATCGACCCTGATCTTGGTCGTGAGATCCGGGATCGTGGGATGTTGCGGATACAGCTTGAACAAACCTCTCAGGGCATCACCGATCTCGAGCGCTATCTGACCATGAACCCCCAGGCAGACGACGCCGAGGAGATTCGGACGCGGCTGCGGGATTGGCGACAAGCCCTAGCGAGCTTGAATTAGTGGAGCAGGAGGCAGGCGATGGAACCCCATGCGTTCATCAAGGAGTTGGAAGATTTGAACAACAAGCTGCTGGATCGCCTTGAGCCTGGCGATGCGCTCACGGCAGAAAGCGGCGGGAGTCTTGACATTGGTCGCCTGCTCAAGATCGCCTTGAAGAACGAGCTGGAGGCGTTTGAACTTTCAGCCCGATGGATCGAGAGCACACCGGAGGTAGATGTGAAGCTCGGCTTCGCCCGGCAGGTGGGGGATGAGGCCAAGCACTACCGGATGATCGAGGATCGTCTGAAAGAGCTGGGCGTTGATCTCAGCGGCTTCAACCCGATCGGCAATGGGTATGGGGAGCTATTTCAGTACCTGACCACCCTCACCGACACGGTGGAACGGTTGGCGGCCGGACAGTTCACGCGGGAAGCGATCGCGCTCGTCAAGAACCGGCAGTTCATCGAGCTCTGCGAGGCAAAGGGGGACCAGATCACCGCCAAGCTGTACCATGAGGTGATCCAGCCAGACGAGACCTACCATCACAAGCTTGGCCGGAGTCTCCTGTTGAAGCATGCGCTGACGGACGAGCAACAGGAGCGGGCGAGGCAGGCTTCTCGCAAAACGCTGGAGCTGGCCGACGAACTCTCGGCGTTGGCCTTAAAGAAAGCCGGGATCCATCACGCCCCGGGCTGCTGAGGGGCCGATCTCCCCCGAGGCGATCCGGCGGACCAAGGGTAGGTCGGCCGGCGGAAACGGGTAGGCGCTGATCTCTGCCGGGGTGACCCAGCAACACGCTTTACACCCGAGCGGTTGCGGTTCACCAGCCAGGATGGTGCATCGGTAGAATCGCAGGTGGACCCGGCGTTCGACATCGCAATGCTCGGCGGAGGCGACCTGCTCGTGAACAGCGATGGTCAGCCCCAGTTCTTCCATTACCTCTCTGGTCAGACAGGCCTCGAAGCTCTCGTGAAGCTTTCGCTTGCCGCCGGGGAACTCCCAGAGGTCACCCAGGTGGGCAAGGCTATGGCGCTGGGCGATCAGGATCCGGCCCTCCCTGATGATGAGGCCAGCCGCTACCTCGACTGTCGGCACAACCTCTCGCACTAATTGCTCCCGTCCCTGGCGGAATGTTTTGATCGGCTCGTCCGCCTGCGAGAAACCCGAGGCAGCTCCCAGGGATAGGAGACGCAGATCCGCTGCATCGGGCAGACAGGACAGGCCGGCTTGCGAGCGGTGCAAATGAGGGCGCCGAAGTCCATCATGGCCTGGTTGAAGTCGTACGCTTTCCCCTTGGGAATCAAGGCGGCTGATAGATCCCAGAGGCTTCTGGACGCCCTGGACTGCTTGGGGCTACGGGGGCCCAGGAAGACCCGATGCAGCAGCCGCATGACGTTGGTGTCGAGGATAGGGGCGTCCTTGCGGAAGGCGAAGCTCATCACTGCACCGGCGGTGTAGCGGCCGATCCCCTTGAGAGCCTGAAGCTCCTCCAGCGAGTCGGGGATCTTACCGCCATGGCGACGAATAGCCTCCTGAGCGATAGCGTGAAGGCGGACCGGCCGGATGTTGTAACCCAAGGGCCGCCAGGTTGCCTCGACCTCATTCACCGAGGCGGCGGCGAGCTCTTGAATCGAGGGGTACTTCCTGAGGAACTCATGGTATTTGGGGACGACCCGATCGACTTGGGTCTGTTGCAGCATCACCTCTGAGACCAGGACCTTGTACGGGTCGGAGGTGTTCCGCCAGGGAAGGTCGCGCCGATGGCTCGCATACCAACGCAGGAGTCGTCGCTGGAATGTACGCCTGCTGGCGGGATCCGGGAAGTCATCATTGCCGCGCGGCATCGGCCGTAGTGTAGTGCGTTGGGGGATCGATTTCAATAGCATTCAGCTATCAGCGTAGGGGCAGGGCTTGCCCTGCCCAGAGAGGGCGCAGCAAGCAGCGCCCCTACATCGCTGATGGCTGATCGCTGAGCGCGTAGATGAGACTGAGGACATAGATGACGAGACAATTGGTGAAACCGGAGCGGTTTTTCCTGGAGAAGTTCGGCCTGA
>Ga0105164_10002633_pt1 | contig 11068 bp, 7 predicted proteins | sample VDWuncwatermetaG_FD_89674 | JGI IMG/M metagenome (GOLD analysis project Ga0105164, IMG submission 89674) | Wastewater microbial communities from Netherlands to study Microbial Dark Matter (Phase II) - VDW unchlorinated drinking water | ecosystem: Environmental > Aquatic > Freshwater > Drinking...
TCCTTTTAGAAACTAAAGAAAATGAAAAAGACAAGGACATCAACAGCTTAAAGGTTAAGCTAGATACAATTTCTTTAGAAAAGAATACTTTCTCTGTTGAAGCTAAACAACTAAAAGAAAGTTTTGATTCACTCAAATTAGATCAAAAAATCATTAATTCTGAGAACGATACCCTAAAAAAACAAGTTAATGCTTATGAATTGCAAAAAGATAATTACGAAAAACAAATTAATGAAAAAATAATTCAATTAGATAATGCAAAAACAGTACTTGAGCAAGAACGTGTAAGAGTAATTAAAAATGATGAAGAAAAAAGAGAAAGAGAACTTCGGGAATTAGACCGCATGTGGAATGAGCATGAAAACAATGTAATCTCCTATCTAAAAGACCTTTGTAAATCCCCTGAACTAAATTTCACTAATTATGACAATAAAAATCTTCCTGAAGGATGGGTAGTAAAACCTTACCCGGACTTTATGATTGAGTTCTTGAACCAATACATAATTTTTGATGCTAAAGTTTCTAAGCAGGATAATCTACAGACTTACATAAATAATCAGGTCAAATCAACCTCAGATAAAGTAAAGAATAGCACTAACATTTATCCCCTGATATTTTTTGTTGTTCCAACCGGAGCAATAAGAGAATTAAATAAAACACATTTCTTTGAGCAGAGTATAAGCTACTATGTCGTTTCACCAGAAGCATTAGCACCAATCCTTGCTTGTTTAAAGAAAATTACCACTTATGAGTTAGCTGAACATTTTGATCCACAGCAAAGAGATAATATTGTTAATCTTTTAGCAGAATTAGATTATCATATTAATTTTAGAAATTCTTACGATTTATGTGTTACAAAAATGGGTGTAAACATTCTTCAAAATATCAAAAAAATAGATGTGAATACTCAAGAACAAATCACACAAAAAAAAGACAAAAAGAGACTGGAACTCCCTAGTAAAACAGACATGAAAAAACTAATGAGTAGTCCTGGAAAGCAAGAGGAAGAGATAGTAAAACTATCTACTCCAAAGGCTGAAGTTGAAGTAATAGATATTAATAATGCAAAAGTACTTATATCTAAAAGTAATAGTTTAGAGGAATTATAAGCAGGGTTGATTACATACTAAAATAGTTGGTTTTAAATAATGAAAGGTAAAATGTCTCACACAAATATTACAAAAGAAGAAGCAAGTAAAGAAATCTCTCAACGCAAAAATGAAGGAAGAGAAAAAGTTGTGAAATTATCAGAGAATGAAAAAAGAGATGCCATAAAGTTGATTCAAGAAGGTAAGCAGCTACCTGAAAAGTATCGTTTTCTTTTGTTTGATGATGACAGAGAAGTTGAACTGGTATGGAATGGAAAAACTCAGGAAGTCTGTAATCTTGTCTTGCCTTTTCAGACTATTGAACATATTGATGAGCCAAGAAGTGAGAGAATTTCTAAAGATACTCAAATAAGTTTATTTGATACATCTGGTAGGCAGATTCGAGGATGGACGAATAAACTTATCTGGGGTGACAACAAACTGATCCTTTCATCCTTAAAGAATGGTCCTCTGCGACGAGAGATTGAAAAACAGGGTGGTTTAAAACTCATATACATAGACCCGCCGTTTGACGTGGGAGCAGATTTTTCTATGGACGTAGAAATTGGGGACGAATCCTTTACTAAAAAACCATCGGTGATCGAAGAATTTGCTTACCGAGATACATGGGGCAAGGGTGCGGACAGCTTTATTGCTATGATTTACGAACGTTTAAAACTGATGCATGGACTCTTGGCAGATGATGGTAGTATTTATGTGCATTGTGATTGGCGAGTGAACCATCATTTGAGACAAGTACTTGATGAGGTTTTTGGTAGAGAACTTTTTCTTAACGAAATCATTTGGGGATATTTCTCTTTTAAGCGGAAGACTGCCAAAAAATTTCCTCAGAAACATGATGATATAATCTCCTATCGTAAAACAAAAGACCAGTTTATTTGGCAAACACAATTTCGTCCCCATAGCGAAGAATACCTTAAACGCTGGAAAACAGATAAGAACGGACGCAAATATCGAGATGATGTTAACCCAACTGGCGGTGGTACAAGAATCATCTATTTGGATGAAGTCGAGGGAGATATTGTTGATTCTGTTTGGGATGATATTCCACCAGTTAACCCCCAAGCTAAAGAACGAGTCAACTACCCCACTCAAAAACCAGAAGCCCTACTGGAACGTATCATTCAAGCATCCTCCAACGAAGGAGACCTGATCGCTGACTTCTTTTGTGGCTCAGGTTCAACTTTAGCAATAGCTGAAAAGTTAGGAAGAAAATGGATAGGATCAGACCTCGGGCGTTTTGCAATCCATACTTCCCGAAAGCGTCTTATTCAGGTTCAGCGGGAGATGAAAAAAGAAGGTAAGAATTTTCGGGCATTTGAGATTCTTAATCTTGGCAAGTACGAGCGGGAGCAATATATCAATGTTGATGTTGATATTCGAGAGCAGGAAAAACAACAGATTTTAGAAAATAGAGAAAGACAGTTTGTTGAACTAATTCTTTCTGCCTATAATGCTCAAGCCGTGGATTCTTATAATTCATTTGTCGGGAAGAAGCGTGATCGGCTTGTTGCGGTTGGTCCTGTCAATGTGCCAGTGTCATCCGCTTTTGTTGATGAGGCAATTAAGGAAGCTCGAGAAAAAGGAATTACGAAATTCGATATTTTAGGTTTTGATTATGAGATGGGAATTGATTTTTCGGAACTCAGCAGTCAGGGAATTGATGTACAATTTAAGATTATTCCACGAGAAGTTTTTGACCGCCGTGCAGTTGAAAAAGGGCATGTGAAATTCTATGACGTTGCTTATATCGAAGTGAAACCTATTATAAAAGGGCGTGGGAATAATAAAACGGTAGCAGTTGAACTATGTGATTTCAGCGTTTTTTATAATCAGGATAGTGTTGAAGAAACAGAGGGGTCACTTAGAGAAGGAGCAAGCAAAATCGTTATTGAGAGCGGACAGGTTATAAAAGTTTCTAAAGACAAAAAGACATCTCTTGTGACCAAAGAGGTTTTGACAAAAAAATGGACAGACTGGGTGGATTACTGGTCAGTTGATTTTGATATGGAAAGTAAAAAAGAAATTGTTTGCTCCGTTAATCCTAAGACTGGGGAAGAAAACGAAGAATGGACAGGTGGATATATTTTTGAAAATGAATGGCAGTCATTTAGGGCGAAGAAAAATAGAGAGCTTGAGCTTACTTCAGCTGAGAGAGAGGTTTCCAAAGGAAAGCGAAAGATCGCCGTTAAGGTGGTAGATATTTTTGGTAATGATACAACAAAAGTAATTGAGGTCAATATTTCATAATGGCACTACATCAAAATTTCCCTAAAAACAAGTTTGCAATTTTAAAGCCAGAGATCCGCTGGTTTCCAGCGGAAGAGGCTTTACGTGAACAAGGGTATGAAAAACTGCTTCCGCCGTTTGTACCTGAGTTAAGGAAGCGGATAAAGGAATGGCGAGATAAAAATTACGAAGGAGCAAGTGTCACTTCAAAAGCTCTTCTTAACTGGTGGTTTAAAGAAGAACATGTTGCTTATGGTGTAGATGGTAATAGATTCTCTTTTCAGTATTATTTTGCTCAACGAGAAGCTGTTGAAACTATAATTTGGTTATATGACGTTGCTGGTGTAAGAAACAAATATGACCTTCTGCCGTTTGATTCTTTAGGTCGTGTGAGTCCGAATATGTTTGATGAGGATTGGCTTCGTTTGGTTATTAAGATGGCGACAGGGAGCGGTAAGACAAAGGTGATGAGTCTACTTTTGGCGTGGTCATATTTTCACAAATTGTATGAACCAGAATCAGAGCTTTCTCGTAATTTTCTTTTGATCACACCGAACATTATTGTTCTTGAGCGAATAAAGACAGACTTTGATGGATTAAAAATATTCCATGAGGATCCCATTTTGCCGGACAACGGATATGAAGGTAGAAATTGGGCAGATGATTTTCAAATAACTTTGCATTTACAGGATGACCTAACAACTATTTCTCCAACTGGAAATATTTTTCTTACCAATATTCATCGTGTGTATGAGGGTGATGTGAAAGACCCTTCCTTTGATGATGAAGATTTAACCGATTATTTCTTGGGAGATAAGCCAGTTACAAAAACAAATCAGTCAATGGTTGATTTGGGGAATATTATTCGAACCATTGACGAGATCATGGTTATCAATGATGAAGCTCATCACATTCATGATCCCCAGATGGCATGGTTTAAATCCATTCAGGACATCAATAACAAACTACTCCAAAAAGGAAAACGGATTTCTTTGCAGGTTGACTGTACAGCAACACCAAAACACAATAATGGCGGAATATTTGTTCAAACGGTTTCAGATTATCCGCTGGTTGAAGCAATTCATCAAGGTGTTGTAAAAACGCCAGTGCTGCCAGATCAGGCGAGTCGTGCAAGGTTACAGGAAAAACAGAGTGCCTTGTTTACAGAAAAATATGAAGATTATATTAATCTTGGTGTTGAAGAATGGCGAAAAACTTATAAAGAGCTTGAACCAATGGGGAAAAAAGCAATTCTGTTTATTATGACGGATGATACAAAAAATTGCGATGAAGTACAGGAATATTTAGAGAGAAATTACTCTGATTTAAATGGTAAGGTTTTGACAATTCATACTAATAGAAGCGGGGATGTTTCGGAGACGGCAACGGGTAAGGCTAAAGAAGAATTAGATCGTCTGCGAAAACAAGCAAACGAAATTGATAGCTTGGAGAGTCCTTATAAAGTGATTGTTTCTGTTTTGATGCTAAAGGAAGGATGGGATGTTAAGAATGTAACAACGATTGTTGGTCTGCGAGCATATACAGCAACATCAAATATATTGCCAGAACAAACTCTTGGTCGAGGTCTAAGAAGAATGTTTTTTGGTCGTGAAGATGTTGAAGAATATGTCAGCGTTATTGGCACACCTGCATTTATGGATTTTGTTGAGTCAATTAAGGCAGAAGGAGTAGAGTTAGAGAAGAGAACAATGGACGGTTCAACAAAGGCGGTAACACCTACTGTAATTGAGGTTGACCATGATAATCCGAAGAAAGATATAAAAAGAATGGATATCGAACTCCCAATTTTAACACCAAGAATTCAGCGGGAATATAAGAACTTATCTGATTTGAATGTGACAAATTTTAAACATAGCAAAATAAAGATTAAACAGTTTACAGAGAAGGAACAAAGGGAAATTGTATTTAGGCATGTAATTGAAGAAAAGGTTCATCATACGACTATTTTGGAAAGTAATATTGAGCCGAATTATCAAAGTGTTGTTGGTTTTTTTGCCCAAAGCATAATGAGAGAGCTTAGGCTTTTTGGTTGTTACGATATTTTGTTTGGCAAAGTTAAAGAGTTTATACATTTGTATTTATTTGAAACAGAAGTTCAGCTTGATGATAAAAATATCTTGAGAAATCTTTCAGAGCTTGAAGTTACAAAAACCATTATTCACACATTTAAAAAAGAAATAAATACTTTAACGGTTAAAGATGTTGGAAATACTGAGATCAAGAATTACATTAAGGTTAGCGATAGCCGTCCGTTTGTAGTTAATGACCAAGCTTATTTGATACCAAAGAAAAGTGTCTTTAATAAAATCGTAGGGGATAGCCAGTTTGAACTTGAATTTGCAGATTTTCTTGAACGCTTGGGTGATAATGAAGTAATTTCTTTTGCAAAAAATTATTATGAGGTGCATTTCAAGATTGATTACAAAAATGCAGATGGAACTATTGCAAATTATTACCCTGATTTTTTTGTTAAAACAGATGAAAAGACAGTGTGTATAGTGGAAACAAAAGGGCGGGAGGATTTGGACGATCTTTTGAAGATTAAAAGGCTAGCTCAGTGGTGTGAGGATGCTAATAATCGTCAAAAAAAGATTACATATAAAATGCTCTATGTAAAACAGGAGGATTGGGACACGTATCATCCAAAAAGCTGGAAAGAGCTTGTCGCAGTCTTTCAGCAAGAGGACAAATATGCAAATTCTGGGAAAATAAATTGAAAAATTTCAAGAAAAATCATACTAAATGTATATAGAAAAATAGTTAAGAGTTACTATGGAAAGTATGACTACTAAAATTGTTACTAAAGAATGTATTTGTCCACCTGGATCACCAGGAATTGATGGAATAAATGGTTTACCTGGTATGGATGGCTTACCAGGAATCAATTGTTGGGATTTAAATCAAAACAGGATTAATGATTTACTTGAGGACATCAATATGGATGGTTTATTTTCTGTATCAGACTGTGTCAGTCAATCTCATATTCAACCAGAGTGGTTTTACTCATCTATTTCACAGTCATCTGCTGCCATTGTAACTCTGGTTGTAGCTTTTATAGGAGCTTATGTAAGTAAATGGGTTGAAAAAACACGCAATCCTAGTATGGATACTTCCAATTGTATAACCTCTATAGCCTTTCACTTGAATCTTAGTAGAGTTAAGCTATTTAGTGAAACCATTGAAAAATATAATTCTGAAATAAGTAGATGTGAGGCTCAGCTAAAAAAAGAAAGTTACACAGACAATTATTTGCTTTTTGATTGGAATGCATGTAATCGAATAAATCAACAAGGGAGACCAATTACAACACATATAAACTATTCAAAAGAAACTGTCGCAGCATTACAGCAATTCACACAGTATTACAAACAGTTGCAAGGTAAAGTTAAAATCACTCAGATAGAAAATTATATTCACTCTTTGAATAATCTTAAAAACAAACTAATTCCTATTCCAACCGAGGGGGAAGAAGCAAAGCGTATGGAATGCATTAAAGGTGATATAGAAAAACTTGAAAGAACATTAAAAATAATTAAAGAGTTCAATTCTAAAATAGCACCGTTAAGAATCACATTAATACTTACAATAGTTTTGGTTTTATTTGTTTCAATTGGGGGAATTATCTACCCACTAACAGAGCTAAAAGTTTTTAACGAACAAGCTCTTGGTAAAACAATAATGTTAATTAGCCTTGGGTTTGGCTTATTAAGTATGCTATGTTACTTTATATACTATTTTTGCCTGTTTAACAAATTAACTAGTTTTTACTGGCAACAGGATACTAACACCCAAAATTATAGTTATAGTGATTAATTTTTATATATACAAACTATTTAACTTCTAATATGATGAATGGTGAAAGAGTTCCATGCGACAAATCACGACATCAATGAAAAACAAAATGAGAAAAAAGAAAGAAAATAAGCCTGAAATTAAAGAAGAATTGATCCCTATGACAGAAGAGCAGTTACAGGAGTCTATTGAAAAACTAACCCAAATCTATGCATTGGTTTATGGATGGGTGCCAAAAAAGACTTTAAAAGGAGTAAATAGAAATGGGTAGAAAAAAGAAGGAAGAATTACCAAAGGTTATTTTTAAACCTGTTCCTTGGACAGAAGAGCAAAAAGAAACAGCCATTAAGAGATTAGCTTTCATAATGGCAACGGATATGGGCTGGGTACCTAAAGAAATTAATCATAAATGTAATCTAAAACACACTGATTCTGAGCATTAAACACCTTTTAAAAGCTTTCATGCACTGTATTACAGCTAATAACTAGAAAATGGCTTTAAAATTAGATAAAATAATTATAACAAATTACTATTACAAAGGAAATTACAATGTCTCCTGAAAATGAATATACAGAAGAACAACTAGAAGAAATTAACAAGAATATAAATAAAAAAAAAGATGAAGCCTTATGCAATCTTTTTATAGAAAAATTTGATTCTCAAATAAATTCTAAAATGTTAGAAGAAAGACACGCAGGTTGTTATGTACTTATTTGTTGTTCTAATAAACTCGCAATTCTTTTAAAGGTATTTTTGCTTGGAGAATTAGCAATTGTCCCAGACTCTTCGCTTAATAGTATTTATATTGATCTGACAACCCATATAGAATCTGTTTTAAAGAATAATCCATTTATCAAAGAATCTGATTGCTATGAAAAACTTAAAGAACTTTATGGGAATTTACCCCCAGCTTTATCAGACAACACGATTAGATTTACTGATTGGGAAAAAGTTCTTGAATCTGGATGCATGCTTCAAGCAATTATCTCTAAGTATTTTGGTTCATGGAGCATATACACAATGTCAAATGATGATCCTTTCAATGAACTTTTGAAGAATGCTGGTGTTATTGCTGATAATCATTTGGAAATAAGAAAGAAAAATACAAATAAAGAAATAGTTAGTCAAATTAATGAAGAAAATCTATTTTTTAAAGATATAAATAGTTTGTTTAAAAAAGATACATTTGAGGATAAAAGAAAGGGAGAAGCTGCAAAAGTAGTTGTAACTAATTTTCCTGATTTAAAGTTTGACGAATTACAATACTTAGAAAATTTAAAATATTTTAAAGAGCCTTCAAAAATTGAGGTTATTAACCAATTGGATGTAAAAGGACTAGAAGAAAAAGTGATTTTACAGAAGCCAAAGAAAGAGATTGTTCTTAGTAAATTTCCAGATGGTCTTAAATGGGCTGAAACAACTTTAACCTTCTTAAATGAACAAGAGGTTCATATAAATGCTAAAGGTAAAGTAATTCAAACAGACTTTGAACAAATGGGGTTTAAAGATGAAAGAAAGAAAGCTCCTAATGTTCAATGGTCTTTCCTCGTATTATTAGCAAAGAAAGATGGCGAATTATCTTGGGATAATAACAAGAGTATTCCTATTAAAGAGATTAACAAGTTCAAGAAAAGGAAGGAATTACTATCTAGTAGCCTTAGTCATTATTTCCAAATAACAGAGGATCCATTTTTTGATTACAAAGAGGTCAAAGGGTACAAAATAAAAATGACACTTGTTTACAGGTCTTAAAACACTACATTTTAGTTGACTCTTTAAGAAATCGACGATTGGGTGAATTCACCCAATTCACCTAAAGTTTTTTAATGGTTAGCTCCTTATAATTTGTGATTCTTTTAAGGTTTCATTTCTTCACGGTGAATTTTCGCCATATATAGGTGAGAGCCTTGCTCTTCATGGCAGAAAATGACTATACAGAAAATAAATCAAGACAAATATTTCCAGACCTTCGACATGGGTTTAAGTGCAGCTTTAGTATCAATAGGATTTGAACTTGAAAGAGTAGATCGAACAAATCCAAAAAAAGTCCAATTTAATTTTTTAAACACTACTGGCATTGACTCAGCTGTTAGAGATTATTTTTCTGACAAGCTAGATGTTAATGCCAGAACTTATTTTGACAACATCAAAATGCTTAAGAATCTGATTTACTCAGGTTAATAGTGTTTTTTAGGAGGAGATAGCAATTTTTGAGATATCAGAACAGTATTTAGAGAGATACAAAGCTTTGTTCAAAGCTCGCTTTGACAAAGAACTTGATGATAAGACTGCTCATGATCAATTGCTGAGACTTTTGGTGTTAGTCTCCGAGACGTATAAACCAATGACAGTGGAAGAGTATGAAGAAGTACTAATGGACAAGGAAAGGATTAGAAATAAAAAGAGGATTAAAAAATGAAAATGAATAAGGTATTTGCAGATGTTTTATCTGAGCTAGATCCGAACAAATTCTATAAAGACTATGAATTGGACTTGTCAGAGAGAGGCAATTTTAACTGCCCTTTCCCAGATCATGAGGATAAGAATCCTAGTTTTTCTGTTGATCGTAATAAGGGCTTATTTTTCTGTCATAGTTGTGGCAAAAAAGGTTCTATGATTGATTTTGAAGCTCTCTATCATAACTGCTCAAAACAGGAAGCAATAAAAAGAATATGCATAAGGCATAACATAAAAAATCCACTTGATATTGATACTTCAACAGAAAATAAGAAATTTAACCCAAGGGAAGTAGATATTTGTCATGATGAACTTACAGATGAAATGAGGTTAATTTTAAATTCATTAGACATTAAAGATGAAGTAATTAATGAAGCAAAAATTGGCAAAAAGCTATTGAGGGGAAAAGAGTGGTTTTCATTCCCAGTTAAAAATCAAGCTGGAAAATATATTGGTTTAAAGCTAAGACATGGTTTTGGAGAAGGAAAGCAATTTTGTTATTACCCAACGGGTATCCAAACTGAGTTATACGGATATGAAATTATAGAAGAATGCGGGGAAGAACTTCTTATATGCGAAGGTGAAATTGATGCTCTTGTAGCAAGGTCAAAAGGTATCTATGCTGTGGCAGTACCTGGAGCTGGAATCTTTAAAAAGGAATGGATTGAACCTATTAAAAATAATCCAGAAATAAAAAAGATTGGTGTTTCCACAGACAATGATCCTGCGGGGGAAAGAGGAGCTGAAAAAATCCTTCAAATGCTACACGAAGAACTGGAAGATAAACAGCTTTTTAGAATTAAGTTGCCAGAAGAAGTAGGTGAAGGTGGAGATATAACAAACTACTTCAACGACTTAAAAGGAAACTCTGATGATTTGTTTAACAAATATGCAAAAGTGTATCCTGAAAAGATTGATATCTCCAGATTTAAAGAACTAAGCAGTAATGAGCTTTTAGAAATACTTGGACTTACAATTAAGCATGATGAAATAAATAAATCTATAACCTTTTACGCTAAGCTCTTAACTTACACAGAAGATTCACAGCTTAATATAAGTTTCAGTGCCCCATCTTCCACCGGAAAATCGTACATTCCAACCGAGATAGCTAATCTTTTCCCAGAATTAGATGTAATCCAAGTTGGATACTGTAGTCCTACAGCATTTTTTCATGATGCTGGTAAATATGAAAAAGAAACTAACACTATAAGAGTTGATCTTTCTAGGAAGGATCTAATATTCCTAGATCAACCTCATACACAGCTTTTACAGCATTTGAGACCACTGCTTTCTCATGATAAAAAAGAAATTCTTATAAAAATTACAGACAAATCTCAAAAAGCTGGACACAGAACTAAGAATGTTCTTCTTATTGGTTACCCTACTGTATTTTTTTGTACTGCAACTTTAAGTATTGATGAACAAGAATCAACACGATTTATTTTGCTAAGTCCTGAGA
>Ga0105164_10002635_pt1 | contig 11066 bp, 11 predicted proteins | sample VDWuncwatermetaG_FD_89674 | JGI IMG/M metagenome (GOLD analysis project Ga0105164, IMG submission 89674) | Wastewater microbial communities from Netherlands to study Microbial Dark Matter (Phase II) - VDW unchlorinated drinking water | ecosystem: Environmental > Aquatic > Freshwater > Drinking...
AAGGCCCAGCATTTCTCCCCGCTGCCCCGGAGGCAGCGGGTGCGGCGTTGGCGCGCTCGCGCGCTCGCTGCGGCGTACCCGGCGTACGCCTCACTCGGCACTTCGCGCGCCGCCTTGCATCTGGGCCCTTTTGAGCAGCCTGCAGACAACACGAAGAGCGTTCGGACGTTCGGATGTTCGTCCGGCCGGAGCGCCCACGAGACCGCCCGAAGGCCAATTTCGGGAATTCCCGAAGTATCGAACTTGCCATTGCCCAGCCGTCCCGGAACCCTATTCTCTCTCGAACGTCCGAACAGTCGGACCTGCGAACTTCCGAACAGTGTGTCAGGCGAGCCAGGCCACCACGAGGCCGCCGAGGCCGGCCAGGGCCGTGAGGGCCAGGCACGGCCCCAGGGCGCGGCGGATCACCGCCCCCTCCTGGCCCTGCATCCCCGCCGTGGCGCAGGCCATCAGGACCTTGGCCGGCGTCACCATGCTGCCCAGCGCCCCGCCGGTGGTCTGGAGCGCGGCCATGAGGACGGGGTTGACCCCCAGGAACATGGCGGCGTCCCGCTGCACGGCGCCGAAGAGCACGTTGGAGGTAGTGTTGTTCCCCGTCACGAAGCAGCCGAAGAGGCCCACGAACGGGGCCAAGAAGGGATAGGCGCGGCCGGCCACGTCGATGGCGGCCCGGGCCAGCACGAAGGTCATGCCCGTGCCGGACATCACGGTGGCCAGCGTCATCATGCAGAGGATGGCCCCCGTGGTGGTGAGGCCGAGGCGCGCCGTGCGGCGCGCGATGGCCCGCACGTCCAGCCGCCCTCCGCCGACGCGCCGGTACCAGACGAGCGCGACGGCGCAGGTGTCGAGGATGAGGGACCCCGGGTGCGCCAGGAGCTGGAACCGGTGGGTGGCCGCCGCCACGGTCCAGCCGAAATCCGTCGTGGTCTCCGGCAGCGGGATGGGCACGTCCCCCAGATGCAGCAGCCACCGAAGGGGCGGGAGGAAGGTGGCCGCGGCCACGATCACGATCAGGGCGTAGTAGGGGGCGAGGGCGGAGTGCAGCTCGCGCGTCCCGCCCCTGCGCTCGCCCTCCGGCCGCCGCGCCGAGAAGCGGGTCATGGCCACGCCCACCAGGATCCCGGCCAGCCCCCCGGCGAAGCTGGCGATGATCCAGTAGTCCAGCCATGCCAGCACGAATTGCACCGCGGCCATGCTCCCGCCGATGACGGCGGCCTCCCACCAGTTGCGCCGGATGCCCTTCCAGCCGCCAACCAGGTGCGCCACCAGGAAGCCCGTCCCGATGCAGATGAGCCCGAGCAGGCCTGCCGTCCACAGGCCCAGCTCGTGGCCCGGCAGCCCCGTGACGGCCCGGAGGGCCAGGAACGAAGAGGCCATCCCGCCCAGCGTCACGGACCAGGCGTGGCCGATGAGGGGGGCCAGCGTGGCCTGCATGGGCCGGAAGCCGAGCCCCAGCAGCAGCGGCGCGCCCACGGCCACGGGCACGCCGAAGCTGGCTACGCCCTGCAGGAAGGAGGGGAAGGCGAAGCCGAGGATGAGGAGCTGGAGGACGCGGTCCCGGGTGAGGGCGCGGATCCCGATCCCGATGCCGCGGGTGGCGCCCGCCTCCACCACGATCTGGTAGAGGAACAGCGCGGGCCAGATGATGTAGAGGACCTCGAGGCTGAAAACGACGCCCCGCAGGCTCCCGAAGACAAGATCCTCGGCATCCGCGCCGAAGAAGGCCCAGCCGAGGAGCAGGCCGGCCGACCAGCCCAGGAAGCCGCCCAGGGCGGCGGACCGCCGGAGGGCCAGGATGGCCACCAGCAGGACGGCGATGGGCGCCAGCGACGGCACCCACTGCCAGGAGCCCAGCGGCATTCCAGCCATGTGCGTCCCGTGCGGCGGCCCGGGGCCCCGGCAGGCCGCTGGAAAAGGCCCATCTTCTCTCCCCGCTGCCCCGGCGGCAGCGGGTGGGGCGTTGGCGCGCTCGGGCGCTCGCTGCGGCGTACCCGGAGTACGCCTCTGACCCACCTTTGGTGGGTACCCCCCCTTCGCGCGCCGCCTTGCATCTGGACCTTTTTGAGCGGCCTGCGTGGAAGCGGGCGCTTCGCCGGCATGCTACGGCGCGGACGGCGGCCGGTCCAACACGACAACTTCCTCCGCGGGGCCCGGCGCCCCGGCGCCGCCGGGCCCGGGGAGGTGGCGATCGTACCACTCCACGATCATGGGCGTCACCACCGGCCCGTAGTCCGTGTACGCCTTGTAGTGCATCGTGTTCCGCTGGATCACCAGCTTCTTGGGGGCGCCGGCCCGTTCGTACATCCGGATGGAATGGTCCTCGGGCGTCACCGCGTCGCGCTCGACGCAGATGAACATGACGGCCCGCGGGGCGATGCGGTGCACCACCTCGATGGGCTTGCACGCCATCACGGCGTCGGCGCAGGCCAGGGGCGCCTGGTCCGTGAGCTTGCTGTCCACGTCCTTCTTGGCGCCGGTCTCCCGGCGCTCGGGCGTCTGGATCATGATCTCGTCGCGGGGGTTCACCAGGCGGGACTTGCCGGTGAGGACGCGCTGCCGCCGGTCTTCCTCCACGGCCGCCAGGAACTCGATCCACTCGTACTCCCGGCGCATGCGCCGGAGCCAGTCCTCCCCGTCGGCGATGCCCACCTGGCAGACGGCGACCTTGACGCGCGGGTCGGTGCCGGCCAGCGCCACGGCGTTGCCGCCGCCGCTCCCGCCCGAGCCGAAGGCGCCCAGCCGGTCGGGATCGATCTCGGGCCGCGTCTCCAGGTAGGTCAGGGCGTTCCGCAGGTCCTCCACCTGCCGCTGCGGCAGGAGCAGCCCCCGCTCCCCCTCGCTGTCCCCGAAGCCGCGGTAGTCGATGATCAGCACCGCGTAACCGGCCGCCGTCAGAGCCGCGTGGTACCGCTCGTAGAGGCGGGCGGTGCGCAGGCCCAACCAGCCCGGGCCCTGGACGATGCCGGGCATGGGCCCGGCCGGCGCCGCATCCGGCAGCTTCAAGGTGCCGCGGACCTTCACCCCCTCGCTGTAGAAGCTGATCTCCTCGGTGCGCATGCCTCCCCCGCTTTCGGCGTGCTATCGTCCGATGAAAAAGGATCCCCGAACACCAGCCCCGCAGGCTGCTCAAAAAGGCCCAGATGCAAGGCGGCGCGCGGTGCGAGGCGCGAGGCGTACTGGGGCCGTACGTCGCAGCGCCGCGCGAGCGCGCCAACGCAGCAGATGGACCTTTTTCAGCAGCCTGCTACGGCTCCAGCCAGCGCAGCAGCCGCCGTTCCAGGCGCTGCACCGCCCCGATGGCCAGGGCGCTGGCCGCCACGATCACGGCCACGATGGCCAGCACGGCGTCGATCCGGAACTGCCCCCCGAACTGCATGACGAGGCCGCCGATGCCCACCAGGGAGACGAGCATCTCGCCCAGGATCACCCCGTTGAAGGCGCGGCCCACCGCCTGCCGGATCCCCGCCAGGATCAGGGGGAGCGCCCCCGGCAGGATGACCCGCCGCAGGAGCAACCCCTCGGAGGCCCCGAAGGACCGGGCCATCTCCACCAGCCGCTGGTCCGCCTCCCGCACGCCGGTGTAGGTGTTCACGGCGACCACGAAAAACGAGAAGAGGAACACGGTGGCCACGATGCTGGTGGCGCTGAGCCCGAAGAGGAGGATCAGCAGGGGAACCAGGGCGGCCAGCGGGGCGGCCAGAAACAGGTTGAGGTAGAGATCCAGGAGGTACTCCGCCGGCCCGGACCGGCCCATCAGCGTTCCCACCAGGAGGCCGGCGGCCACCGCCAGGAAGAACCCGACGGCCAGGTGGAGGGAGGTGCGGCCCGCGTGCTCGGCGAGGAGCCCCGACTGCAGCAGGGTCCAGAGGGCCGCGAGGACGGCTGACGGCGGGGGAATGGGGAGGCCGGGGACGAGGCGCCCCACCGCCTCCCACGCGACGGCGGCCGGGGCGAGGGAGAGCACCCAGGGGGCGTGGTCGTAGAGCCAGCGCACGGCGCGCGCCGCCCCCCGCATCATGCGGCCCCGCCCTCCGGAGGGGCGGGCCGCTGTGCGGCCCCCAGGGCCTTCAGGCGCTCCCAGATCCGGGCTGTGAGGCGCGCGAACTCGGGGTCCCCGCGCACCTCGGGCCCGCGCGGCCGCTGGAGCGGGATCTCGAGGACTTCCGCCACCCGGCCCGGCCGCGGCGTCATGATCACCACCCGGTCGGAGAGGTACACGGCCTCGTCCATGGCATGGGTGACGAAGATCACAGTCTTCCGGTCCCGCTGCCACAGGGCCATCAGCTCCTCCTGGAGGACCTGGCGCGTCTGCGCATCCAGGGCGCCGAAGGGCTCGTCCATCAGCAGGATCTTCGGGTCCACCGCCAGGGCGCGGGCCAGGCCCACCCGCTGCTGCATCCCGCCGGAGAGTTGCCGGGGGTAGTAGTGGGCGAAGCCCTCCAGGTCCACCAGGCGCAGCGCGGCCCGGGCCCTGGCCTCCCGTTGGGCCTTGGGGACCTTCCGGATCTCCAGGGGGAAGGCGACGTTGGTCAGCAGGTCGACCCACGGCAGCAGGGCGAAGTCCTGGAACACCATGGCCCGGTCCGGCCCGGGGGCGTCCACCACCACCCCGTCGATCACGACCTGTCCCGTGTCCGGCGGGATCAGGCCGCCGAGGATGCGCAGCAGCGTGGTCTTGCCGCAGCCGCTGGGCCCGATGACGCTGACGAACTCGTGGTCCTGGATGGTGATGCTCACGCCCTCCAGCGCCGAGAGCGGCCTGCCGTCGCCGCCCGCGCCCCCGCCGGCGAAGGTCTTGGTGATTCCCAGGACGCTGATCATGGGCGCGCCACGGCCATCAGGTGGTCGTGCGAGTCGACGGGCGGGCGTGGAGCCCGCCCCGACGTCCCGATTCGGTCCCCGGTGTCGGGGAGGGGTTTACCCGCCGCAGGCGGATTAATCCCCTCCCGCAGGGGCTCCACCCGTGCCCAGGCGATTGTTCTGGCAGACTGTGAGGGACGGATTTCCATCGAGCCGTCAGCCTTGCCAGCGCAGGAGGCGCCGCTCCAGGGCCTGCCAGGAGCCGATGAGCCCCACCCCGACGGCCAGCACCACCAGGATGACCGCGAAGAGCGGCGCCGCCTGGAAGGAGTCGCTGTAGCGGGTGATGAGACGGCCGATCCCCGTGGCCAACAGGATCAGCTCGGCCACTACCATCCCGATCACGGCCCGTCCCGTCCCCAGCCGCAGGCCGGCGATCACCGCCGGGGCGGCGGCGGGGAGCACCACCCGGCGGAAGATCAGGGGGTCCGAGGCGCCGAAGGACCGGGCCATCTCCACCAGGCGCGGGCTCACCCCCCGCACGCCCGCCGCGGTGTTGACGACGAGGACGGCGATGGAGAACAGGAAGATCACGGCGGCCTGGGCCGTGCGGTTGATCCCGAAGATCACGACGAGGACCGGGACCATGGGCGAGACGGGCATGCTGAGGAGCAGGCGCAGGTACACATCGGCCAGGCGGCCCGCCGGCCGGTACCAGCCGATGACGAGGCCCAGCGGGATCCCCACCAGGATCGCGGCGCCGAAGCCGAAGGCCAGGGCCACCAGAGTGGTGCCCAGCGCCAGCCAGAGCTCGGCCGTGACGAGCTGGGCGGCTAGCGCGGCGGCCACGCGGGAGAAGGGCGGGACGGTGAGGTTCGATCCCCAGATGCGCCCGCCCACCTCCCAGGCGGCGGCCAGCGCCACGAGGGAGACGACCCGATACCGCCACGCGCCCGCCGACCGCGGCAGGCGCCGGAACGCCGCCTCCTCGCTGCCGGCGGCACGGGGGAGGGCCACCGCTTACCGCCTGCCCGCGACGCGGCCGATCTCCCGCAGGACGTCGTCCAGCGGAGCGAGCGTGGCGTAGATGGCCGGATCGCGTTTCACGTCCTTGGGGAGGTCCCCGGTTTCGGTGGCGAGGAAGTCCACCATGGTCCGGACGGAGTCGGGGGTGAGCGACCCATCGGGGGGCCACATGCCCCGGTTGATGTAGGCATCGAGCGCGGCCGAGACGAGGGCGGGGCTCTCCGTGGGATAGATCCGGGCCACCCGGGCCTTGGCATCGGCGGGGCGCACGGGGATCCAGCGGTAGGTCTCCAGCAGCGTCCCGATGATCTCCCGCATCTCCCGGGGGTGCCCGGCCAGCCAGTCCTTCCGCACCAGGAGCACGGAGTCGATGGCCTCGGTCATGGGGGCGAAGTCCACCAGGATGCGGAACTTCCCCGGGTCCGAAAGGTTGAGCCGCACGGCGTCGGTCATGTACAGGGCGGCGGCCTCGATCTGCCCCGTGCGCAGGGCCTGGGCGCGATTCAGCGACCCGGCGATGAAGAGGATGCGGGCGTCCGGGATGTTCTGCTTCTTCACCAGGTACTTGGTCACCGAGTTGGACATGGACGACTCGCTGTGCACGGCGATCTGCTTACCCGCGAGCTGCCGGACGTCGGCGATCTCGGCGCGGGAGACGATGGTCCAATCGTTCAGGACCAACCCGCAGACCGCGGTGATGGGCGCCCCCTCCACGATCGCCTTGAAGGCCGCCGTGGGGTTCGTCTGGACCATCTGCACGTCCCCCCGGAGGAGCGTCTGCACGGCCAGGGGCGAGGTGCGCATGAAGACCGGCTGGAGCTTGACCCCCTTGAGGTCCTCCCAGGCCACGAGGGTGCCGGCGTAGGGGATCTGCTGCGGCGACGAGTAGCCCATCTTGGCGCTCACGGGCTGCTGGGCCGGCGCGCCCGCCGGGAGCGCGAGGGCCCCCAGGAGCGCCAGCGCGGCCAGGGCCACCACCGCCCGTCGTGCCATCGGCGTCATCGGCGTCCCTCCCTTCTGCATCGTCCGGGATGCCCTCAGCGGAAGGCCGGCAGGACCTCCCGGCCCAGGACCTCCACGCTCCGCTCGTAGTCGGCGAAGCGCAGGCGCAGGTCGAACACCACCACGTCCATCTCGCGGTCCACCAGCTTCTGCACCTCGCGGACGCAGTCCCGGGGACTCCCGGCGATGAGGATCCCCTCCAGGTCGTCGGCCGTCGCGAAGGGGCCCTGCCAGGCCGGGCGGCCCCGCGCCTCCTCCAGCAGGCCCGCCACGTTGATCTTGTCCAAGGCAGTTTCCCGGTCCCGGTCGATGCTCACCACGGGGATGATGGCGGCGGCCATGCGCTTGCCAACCGGGGCCGCCCCCTCGCGCAGCATCTGCAGGCGCGCATCCAGCGTGCGCAGGGGGCAGCGGCCGGGGAACCAGCCGTCGCAGTACTCCAGGGCGCGGCGCACCGAGCCCACGCTGGAGCCCCCGTACCAGAGGGGGGTGTCGGCCGGGGGGCGCGGGTCGATGGTCACGTCCTCGAAGGCGAAGAACTCGCCCCGGTAGGAGACGTGCGGGCCGCTCCAGGTGAGGCGCAGGATCTCGGCCATCTCCTTGCACAACTGGAACCGCTTGGCGTGGGGGACCCCGGTGGCGGTGAAGGGCTTCTTGACCCCGCCGGCCCCGATCCCGGCGATGACCCGCCCGCGAGCCACGTAGGCGAGCGTGCCGAAGAGCTGGCTGGTGACGAGCGGGTGGCGGAAAGGGATGATGACGCCCGTCCCCAGCACCAGGCGCGTGGTGCGGGCGGCGATGGCCGTGAGGGTGGTGAACGGCTCCAGGAAGGTGGAGCTGGTGCCCTCGAAGCCGTGGGGCTGGAAGCTGAGGTGGTCGCGCACCCAGACGGAGTGGAACCCCAGGTCCTCGCTGCGGCCGGCCAGATCGAAAACGCGGCCGTAGGTGGCGTGGTCCCCGAAGTGGGGCAGGAGCAACCCGAACTGCGTCTTGACCTTGGGCATCCCACTCCCCCCTGTCAGAGGTGCGCGGCGTACCAGGCCAGGGCCTCCCCGCAGATCGCATCGAAGAGGGCCAGGTAGGCCTGGTAGTGCGTGGCCCCGCGCAGGCGCACCAGGCGCTTGGGCTCGCCCGCCCGGGCGTACATCATCTCCGAGTGCTCGGGCGGGACCACCGCGTCGCGCTCCACACAGGTCCAGAGGATGGCGCGGGGGGCGATCCGATGGACCACGTCCACCGGGCGGTAGTCCAGGATGGCCTCGGCGCAGGCGAAGGGCGTGGCGGAGGCCGCCTTCCCCGCCGGCACGTTGCCCTTGACCGTGGTCTGCCGGCGCTCGGGGGTGGGAATCATGATGGCCTCGGTGGGCTCCACCGGGGGCGAGGTGCCTGTGCGGACCCGGGCACGGCGGTCCTCGGCGACCCGCTCGAGGAACTCCACCCACTCGTACTCGCGCCGCATCCGCCGGAGCCAGGCCTCGCCATCGCCGATCCCGGAGACGCTCACGGTGCAGCGGGCGCGGGGATCCACACCCGCCACGTAGGAGGCGTTGGCCCCGCCGAAGCTCACCCCGAAGAGCCCCAGCCGCCGGGGGTCCACGTCCTCGCGGGTCTCGAGGTAGGTCAGGCCGTTCCGGATATCCTCGACCTGCATGAGGGGATAGAGGAGGCCGCGCTGGCCCTCGCTGTCCCCCCAGCCGCGGTAGTCCAGGATCAGGACGCTGTGGCCGGCGCGGGTCATGGCCTCGATGTAGGGCGTGTAGAAGGCGGCGTACTTCGTCCCGGTGAAGCCGGGGCAGAAGACGATGCCGGGCCGGCGCCCCGGACCGTCGCCCGGAAAGAACCAGGCGCTGACCTTGCTTCCCTCGCTGAAGAACCAGACGTCCTCGCGCGGCATGGATCCCTCGGGGAGCATACGACCGCGGAACGGGGCGACAATACCCTTTGGCCCGGCGCGTGTCAACGCGAGGGGCAGTGCCGCCGCCGGGAGGGCCGGGGGCCGCGGAAGGTCCCTTGCGCGCGTTCATCCCGGCATGCCGTCACCACGCGGGATGAGAATCGTGTCCAGCGGTCGGCCCGGGCGGGCATGAAGCCCGTCGCTACATCGTGAACCGAATGTCTGCGTAGGGCCAGGGTTTGTCCCTGGCCGTCCGGGGACCGATGCCCAGGGCATTTGTTTGCCAGGGTCAGCGCAGGGCGAGGACGACGTAGTGGTGCGGCCCCATGCGGCAGGTGCGGATGCGGCGGAACCCGGCGGCGGCCAGCGCGCGGGCCACCGCGCGCGGCGGCACGCGGCGGCGGGGCGGCGGGCCGGGCTGGCCGCGCCGCTTCCGCCGGATGGGCCGCCATTCCAGCACCAGGCACCGCGCGCCGGGGCGCAGGACCCGATGCATGTCCGCCAAGGTGCGGGGCGGGTCCGCCAGGTGGTGGTACACGTTGGCCAGCAGGGCGGTGGTGGCGGAGCGAGCGTCCAAGGGGAGGGGATCCTCCTCGCGGACGCGGACCAACTTGAGCTGGCGCGGGATCACGCCCCGAAGCTTGCGTCGGAAGCGCGCCAGGATGGGCGCGCTGGTATCCAGGGCCCACACGATGCCGCGCCGCCCCACTCGCGCGGCGAAGGGGATCGCGAAAAAGCCGGTGCCGCACCCCAGGTCTAGGCAGCGGGACCCGGGGCCGAGGCGGAGCAGCCGAGCGATGGTGGGCGGGGGGAACCAGGCGAGGCGCTCCGGGTGATCCAGCAGGTGGGCGCGGCGCGGGTCGAAGGCGAACGGAGCGGAGGCGCGGGCTCGGGCCATGGCGTCTTGGAGATCTTCAGGGCTGGACGGGGCTCTGCATGAGCAGGCGCTGCACCGGCTTCCCCCCGATGAGGTGCTGCTCGATGATCTCCCGGATGTCGTCCGGCTTCACCGGGCCGTACCAGATCCCTTCCGGATAGATCACCAGGCAGGGCCCGTTGGCGCAGGTGTCCAGGCAGGTGACCCCATTGACCATGGCGCTCCCGAAGAGCTGCCGCCGTTCCAGTTCCTCCCGAAACTTTTCCAGGAGGTCCCGGCTGCCCTTGCTGGCGCAGCACCCTTTGGGGTGGCCGGCGGGGCGCTGGTTGATGCACAGAAAGACGTGGTGCTTGATGTTGAACACACCGCGCTCCTCGTGGCTTCTCGCGCCGGACGGCGCGCGGCAGCCGCCCCCGCGGCCGCCGCACCCGGCCGACTATAGGGAAGCCTCAGCAGCCTGTCAAACCAAAAGGAAATCGTTCCGCTGTTCCCCTGTTCCGCCGCTCCCGGGGCCCCCGACGAACTGCCGAACGGTCGAACCGCCGAACGCTCTTTCTCGAAACTCAGGTTCCCATGGACCTGTAGAGTTCGGCGTGCAGGATGCGGGCGTGGTCCAGGAAGGCGCTGGACAGCTTCATCGCCCTCTCGCGGGGCCGCGGCAGCGCGATGTCCACGACGCGCTGCACGGTGCCGGGCCGGGGCGTCATCAGGACGACGCGGTCCGAGAGGAACGCGGCCTCCGGGATGCTGTGGGTGACGAAGAGGACGGTCACGCGGGAGGCCGCCCAGATCTTGAGGAGTTCCTCGCCCATCCGGTCCCGGGTGATCTCGTCCAGGGCGCCGAACGGCTCGTCCATGAGGAGCAGGTAGGGATCGAGGACCAAGGTCCGGGCAATGGCGGCCCGCTGCCGCATGCCGCCCGAAAGCTCGTGGGGGCACTTGCCCTGGAAACCGTCGAGGCCGACGAGGCCCAGCAGGTCCCGCACCCGCTCGGGCGCGGGAGGCCGACCGGCGAGCTGGCCCAGGAAGGCGACGTTGCGCTCGACGGTCATCCAGGGAAGGAGCGTGGCGTCCTGAAAGACGAAACCGATCCGGCCGAGGCGGCGCACCTCGCCCGGGCTCCGCCCCTGGATCCGGATGGTGCCCCGGGACGGCCCGATGATGTTACCCACGGCCTTGAGGAGCGTGCCCTTCCCACACCCGTTGACCCCGAGGATGGCCACGAACTCCCCCTCGGCCACCTCCAGATTGAAGGCGAGGGCCGCGGGGACGGGAGGCCCGCCGCCGGCGGAGGCATAGACCACATCGAGGTCTCGGCCGCCACGAGATAGCCGACCAGGATCTCCTAGCCCGGATTATTCACGAACGAACGAGCGATCATGGATAGCCCCTCTTCCGACGGCTTCCCGAGCGTGAGATGGGTCTCCAGTTCCCGTCGGCAGCGTGCGTCGGCGCCGGGAGACCCCC
>Ga0105164_10002636_pt1 | contig 11065 bp, 10 predicted proteins | sample VDWuncwatermetaG_FD_89674 | JGI IMG/M metagenome (GOLD analysis project Ga0105164, IMG submission 89674) | Wastewater microbial communities from Netherlands to study Microbial Dark Matter (Phase II) - VDW unchlorinated drinking water | ecosystem: Environmental > Aquatic > Freshwater > Drinking...
GCGGTTTTTCTTAATGCCGTTAAGTTTGCAGCAAGAGAACTTTCCAGAAAGATAGTTTTGGACGGAGAAGGAGCCACGAGGTTTATAGAGATTATAGTAAAAGGCGCAAAGACAGAAAATGCGGCAGAGCTGGCTGCCAGAAGGATTGCTAACTCAAGCCTTGTAAAGACAATGATAGCGGGCGGGGATCCTAACTGGGGTCGTATTGCTGCGGCTATCGGATCAAGCGGAGCTGATGTAAATCCATGGCGCATGGATATTTATTTCAACAGAGTTCCGGTAATGAAAAACGGGGCCGGGACAAATGCGTCAAGGAAATTACTTTTGAATATATTTAAGAAAAAAGAGATAGAGATAGCGGTCGACCTTAAATCAGGCAATAAGTCCAGCAGGGTATGGACATGCGATTTAACCGAAGAATATATAAAAATAAACGCGGAGTATGAGACCTGATGGAAAAAGCCATTAAAAAAGCAGATGTGCTGATAGAGGCGTTGCCGTATATAAAATCTTACAGCGGAAAGATATTTGTCATCAAGTACGGCGGAAGCGCTCTTATAAATCCAGAGATTAAGAAAAGGGTGCTTGAAGACATAGTTTTTATGAGTTATGTCGGCATAAGGCCCATAATTATCCACGGCGGAGGGCCTTTTATAAACGAAGAATTCAGGAGGTTGGGGAAAAAGGTTGAATTTACAGAGGGCCTCAGGGTAACTACCAAGGACGATGTGACCGTGGTTAACAGGGTTCTGAACCAGGTGAACGAAAGCATAGTCAGCGAAATTAAAAAAATAGGCGGCAGGGCGCTCGGCATGAATACAGCCAAAAAGAATGTCATGAAGGCAAGGCCTCACGAAGAATCTGAAAGATTGGGATTTGTGGGAGTAATAGATACTGTAAACGCAGACGTAATAAGGAATGCCGTCAGGCCCAGGGCTATACCTGTCATATCCCCGGTCAGCATCGGGGAAGATAATGAGCTTTATAATATAAATGCGGACGATGCGGCCGCGGAGATTGCAATGGCTTTGAAAGCGGTAAAGCTTGTTTTATTGACAGACGTAAAAGGCATAATGAGGCATAAGGGGGACGAAAGCACTCTTATCTCTACCCTTGCGATGAAGGACGGCCGCACTCTCATAGACAGGAAGGTTATTCAAAGCGGAATGATCCCAAAGGTAAAAGCATGCATGAATGCTTTAGCCGCGGGCGTATCAAAAACGCATATTATAGACGGAAGAATCCCGCATAGTCTGCTGCTGGAGATCTTTACGGATAAAGGAATAGGAACAGAGATAGTAAAGGATAAATAAGATGAATACGAAGGAAGTAATAGCGCAATATGATAAGTACGTGATGTCTACTTACGCCAGGATTCCTACTGTGATTGTCAAAGGAAAAGGCCTTAAGGTATGGGATCTGGACGGGAACGAGTATCTGGATTTTTTCCCAGGCTGGGCAGTTACCGGGCTCGGACACTGCCACCCAAAAGTAGTAAATGCCGTAAAAAATTACGTTAAAAAGATAATACACGTGTCGAATAATTATTACAATGTGCTCCAGGGCAAACTGGCGCAAAAAATAATAGAAAACTCTTTTGAAGGAAAGGTTTTTTTCTGCAATAGCGGGGCAGAGGCGAACGAGGGCGCTATAAAATTAGCAAGGGCTTACGGCAACGCTAGAGGCTCTAGGTATGAAATCATTACGATGGAGAATTCGTTTCACGGAAGGACGCTGACTACCATAACAGCCACTGCTCAGCCAAAATATCAGAAAGGTTTCGAGCCGCTGCCGTTAGGTTTTAAATATGTGAATTTTAATGATTTAAAAGCAATCGAAGCCGCTATTACGGATAAAACAGCGGCTATAATGCTGGAGCCGATCCAGGGAGAAGGCGGTATAAATGTCGCGGCTGAAAGCTATATAAAAGCGCTCAGGGACATCTGCGACAAAAAAGATTTAGTTTTAATTTTTGACGAAGTTCAGACCGGCATGGGCAGGACGGGAAAGATGTTTTGCTTTGAGCATTATGGGATATCGCCAGATGTCATGACACTCGCTAAAGCCCTGGGCGGGGGATTGCCCATAGGCGCGATGGTCGCCGGTAAAAAATTCGCAGATGTTTTAAAACCTGGCATGCACGCGTCCACATTCGGAGGAAGCCCTATTGTCTGCAGCGCCGCGCTGGCTGTTTTTGAAGCTATCCGGAAAGAAGGCCTGCTTTCAAATACAGTTAAAATGGGAGAATATCTTGTAGAGAGGCTCGGCGAATTGAAAAATAAGAAGTCTATTATAAAGGAGATAAGGGGCAAAGGCCTTATGCTGGGGGTGGAACTTACTATTCCGGGAAAAGAGATTGTGGAAAAATGTTTCAAAGAAGGGCTTTTGATAAACTGCACGCACGATAAGGTGCTGAGGATAATGCCCGGCATGATAGTTACTAAAAAACAAATAGATACGGCAATAGCTATTCTGGATAAGGTGATGATATGAAAAAGGATTTGTTAACAATTAATGATTTGAACTTGAGCGAGATAAACGAAATACTCAAACTGGCAGGCGAATTGAAAGAAAAGAGGCATACCTTTGGCAAGCCTCTCAAAGGAAAGACGCTGGGCCTTATATTTGAAAAACCGTCTAACAGGACCAGGGTTTCTTTTGAAGTAGGCATAACAGAGCTGGGAGGCCATGCAATATATCTAGGCTCATACGAAATAGACCTCGGGAAGCGAGAATCTCCAAAGGATGTGGCAAAGGTACTTTCAAGGTATTTGAACGGCATCATTGCCAGGACGTTTTCGCACAAGACAGTTGTAGAGCTCGCGAAATATTCTTCAATACCTGTAATAAACGGGTTGACCGATTACCAGCATCCTTGCCAGGCGTTGAGCGATTTGTTTACCATAAAGGAAAAAAAAGGCCTGGAAGGTATTACAGTGGCTTTTATCGGAGACGGCAATAACGTGTTGAACTCACTTTTATATATATGTCATAAGACTGGCATAAAGATTCACGCTGCGTGCCCTAAAGGTTATGAACCGGGCAAGGATACATTGAAAGACGTAGCAGGTTCCGCGTCAATGTTTAGTTCCCCGGCTGATGCCGTAAAAGGCGCGGACGTGATCTATACAGACGTATGGACCAGCATGGGCCAGGAAAAGGAATACAGGAAAAGATTAAAGGTGTTCAAAAAATATCAGGTAAATTCAGAACTTGTGAAACTTGCGAATAAAAATGCGATAGTAATGCATTGCCTGCCTGCGCACAGGGGCCGGGAGATCACGGACGAAGTAATGGACAGCGCCGCGTCCATAGTCATGGACCAGGCAGAAAACAGGCTTCACGTGCAAAAGGCGATATTGATTAAGTTGTTGAAAAATTAATTGTGTAATCACTTGGTAGGGGGTGGTCGCGACCGCCCCCTACAAAAGCTATGGAGATCTAATGAATAAAAAAGTCGTTCTCGCGTATTCAGGCGGACTGGATACATCTGTCGCAGTATCGTGGCTTGCCGACAAGGGCTATGATGTAATTGCATACATGGCTGATGTGGGCCAAGGCGGAGATTATGATAAATTAAAGAAAAGGGCGCTGACAGCAGGCGCTTCAAAAGTTATCATCGAAGACCTCAAAGAGGAATTTGCAAAAGATTTTGTATTTATGTCTTTAAAGGCAGGCGCGGTTTATGAGTCCAAATACCTTCTAGCGACCGCTCTTTCCAGGCCCATTATCGCAAAAGGCCTTGTGGAAGCCGCTAAGAAGGAAAAGGCTGATTCTGTTGCGCATGGCTGCACGGGAAAAGGGAACGATCAGGTAAGGTTTGAGGTTACGGTCATGGCACTCGCCCCTGAATTAAAGATAATCGCTCCCCTCAGGGAGTGGCACATGTATTCAAGGGAAGAAGAGATAGAATACGCCAAAGAGAATAATATACAAATAGATACTACGAAGAAAAGCCCTTACAGTTTGGATAAAAATATATGGGGCATGAGCATAGAGTGCGGTATCCTGGAAGATCCGTGGAACGAGCCGCCCGAAGACGCTTATCAGATGTCAATAGATCCGAACAAGTCGCCTTCAAAACCGACGTACGTAGAAATAGAGTTTGAAAAAGGCGCGCCTGTTAAGCTTAACGGGAAAAAGCATAATCCGGTCGATCTGATATTAAAATTAAATGAGGCGGGCGGCAGGAACGGAATCGGCAGGACAGATTTGGTAGAAAACAGGCTCGTCGGGATAAAATCAAGGGAGATTTACGAAGCCCCCGGGGCATGGATTTTATATCATGCCCATAAAGATATTGAAAGCCTTGTGCTTGACAGGGAGCTTCTGCATTTCAAGGAAACAATCGCTTTGAAATATGCGGAGCTTGTTTATTACGGTTTATGGTTCACGCCTTTAAAAAAGGCATTGGACGCGTTTATAAACAGTACGCAGAAGCAGGTGACAGGCGTAGCAAAAGTGAAATTATTAAAAGGCGTCGCAAGCGTTGTTTCCAGGAAATCCCCGTATTCATTATACAGCAAAGAAATGGCGACATACGATAAAGGCGATAAATTTGACAGGTCAGTGGCAGAGGGATTCATAAAGGTGTGGGGCATGCCTTATAAAAAGGGAGTTTAATATGGCTAAATTATGGGGCGGAAGATTTAGCAAAAAGACAAATCCTTTAGTCGAGGAGTTTACAAAGTCCATACAGTTTGATAAAAAGTTAGCTGAGTACGACTGCGTGGGCAGTATTGCGCACGCCAGGATGCTGGCCAAGTGCAACATCATACCTAAAAAAGACGCGGCTAAGATTGTCTCAGGCTTAAATTCAATTTTGAATCAGATTAAAAAGGGTTCATTCAAAGCGGATAATTCCGTAGAGGACATACATACCGCTATACAGAATGCATTGGATAAAAAAATAGGAAATCCCAGCGCCATGCTCCATACCGCGAGGAGCAGGAACGACCAGGTATCTCTTGACACCAGGATGTACTGCAAAAAAGAGATAGATTCTATCCTGGCTCTTTTAGCCGGGCTCAAGGCATCTATAAAAGAATTTTCAAAAAAGAATATAGATGTCATAGTGCCGGGTTTTACCCATCTTCAGAATGCCCAGCCTGTATTATTGAGCCATCAGATGCTGGCTTATTGTCAGATGCTGGCAAGGGACATGGACAGGCTCAATGATTGCAAGAAAAGGGTTGATGTCCTGCCTCTTGGTTCATGCGCGATAAGCGGTACCAGCTTGCCGATAGATAGGAATTTTGTCGCTAAACAACTCGGCTTTTCAAAGATATCTTCAAACAGCATGGATGCCGTGAGCGACAGGGATTTTGTTATAGAAATTATCGCAAGCCTCGCGATTATAGGAATGCATCTTTCAAGGCTTTCAGAGGATCTTATCATATGGAATTCCCAGGGTTTCGGCTTTCTGGACATAGGGGATGAATTTTCTACGGGTTCGAGCATGATGCCGCAGAAAAAAAATCCGGACGTGCTGGAACTTATCAGGGGAAAATGCGGAACGCTTTATGGCAGCCTCGTAGAGGTCATGACCATGATGAAAGGACTTCCGCTTACATACAACAGGGATATGCAGCTGGACAAGGAACCTTTATTTAAATCAGTAGAAACCATAGGAAGTTCCCTGAAGATTCTGACGCCTCTATTTAAAGGCTTGAAAGTTGATAAAGAAAAGGCAAATGAACTTTTAAATGACGAAGCCATTTATGCGACGGATATAATGGAGTATCTTGTAAAAAAAGGCGTTCCGCTGAAGGAAAGCCATGATATTGTAGGCAAGATCGTGGCATACGGCCTGCAGAGGAAATTAAAGTTATCCGAGATCTCTTTGAGGGAATACAGATTCTTCAGTCCGAAGTTTAATAAAGACGCTTATGAACTTCTGGACGCTAAAAAATCAGTGAGCCTGAAGAATTCCTTCGGCGGCACGAGCCTGAAACAGGTCAGGAGACAGTTAAAAAATGCATGATTTTAATTACAGGCATAATAATCTTTATTGCGAGTCGGTAAACATAGAGGAGCTTGCCAGAAAATACGGCACGCCGCTTTATGTCTATAGCCGCAATACGCTTATAAGCCATTACAGAAAAATAAAAGAGGCATTCAGTCCGATTAAGCCTCTGGTGTGTTTTTCAATGAAGGCTAATTCAAACTTGGCCATATGTAAAGCCCTGGTGAAAGAAGGCGCCGGTTTGGATATTGTCTCAGGAGGAGAACTTTATAGGGCATTTAAAACAGACGTGTCCTCTAGAAAAATTGTATATGCGGGAGTCGGAAAAACCGAAAAAGAGATAGAGATAGCTATAAAGCACCATATATTTTTCTTTAACGTAGAGTCAATCCCTGAGCTGGAACTGATAAATAACGTAGCGGGAAGATTAGGGATACGGCAAAAAGTAGCGATACGCATTAATCCTGACATAAAAGCCAGGACGCATAAGTATATCACTACAGGCCACGGCGGGAATAAATTCGGCATTGATTTTGAAACGGCAAAGAAAATATTTCTGGGAAAAAGCAGATATAAAAATCTGAATATATCGGGCATTCATATGCATATAGGATCGCAGATAGTTGACGCCGAACCTTTTATCAGGGCTATGAAAAGAATAGCGGGTTTCATAAGAGATCTGCAAAGACGCAGAGTGGCTATAAGATGGCTTAATATAGGCGGCGGGCTTGGAATAATATATTCCAAAGAAAGGCCTCAAACTGCCAAAGAATACGCAAAAGCAGTTTTACCTGTCCTTAAAAAAGTGAATGCTAATATTATCCTGGAACCGGGAAGATTCATTGCGGGTAACGCAGGCGCGCTTATAACAAGGGTTCAGTATATCAAAGAAACCCCTAGCAAGAATTTTGCAATAGTGGACGCCGGAATGAATGATCTTATAAGGCCAAGCCTTTACGGGGTATATCATGAAATATTGCCGGTGAAATCGCGTTCCTATTCAAATTCGAAAGAGATCAGGGTCTTTGACGTGGTCGGGCCCATATGCGAAAGCGGGGATTTTTTAGGCAAAGGCAGAAAATTTATAAGTCTTAAAGAAGGGGATTTATTGAGCGTTATGGGGGCAGGCGCGTACGGCTTTAGCATGTCCAGTAATTATAATTCAAGGCCTCGGCCTAGCGAGGTTATGGTAGAAGGTTCTAAAGCAAGGCTTATAAGGCGCAGGGAAACGTACGAAGATCTGGTACGGCTAGAAATTTGAACCAAAGGTTACACTCTGACATTGTCAGAGTGTAACCTTGCATAATGGCGGATTCATGGAAAAAATGAATTTTACAAAAATGGTAGGCGCGGGGAATGATTTTATAGTAATCAACGCCGGGCCCAAAGGATTGAACGCGCTTGCAAAAAGATTGTGCAATAGAAAGACGGGAATCGGGGCTGATGGGATATTGGCGCTGGAGAAATCAAAAATAGCGGATTTCAGGATGTGCATATTTAATGCGGACGGAAGCGAGGCAGAGATGTGCGGCAACGGATTGCGATGCGCTGTTTTGTTTTCGGGAATCAAAAGAAAAGCGAAAGTAGAAACAAAAGCAGGGATATACGAAGGAGAAATAACCGGAGAGGACAGGGTTAGAGTCAAGATGGAAGAACCAAAAGATTTAAAATTGAGCTTTCCTCTGAGAGTGAATGGCCGTAAGATAAAGGCAAATTTTATAAATACAGGCGTACCTCACGCAGTGGTATTTGTAGAAGGGCTGGATAAAATAGATGTAGAAGGGATAGGTTCGGAAATAAGGTATCATGGTGAATTTAAGCCAAAAGGCGCTAATGTAAATTTTGTAGAAATAATAGATGATGATAATATAAAAATCCGGACGTATGAAAGAGGTGTGGAGAGCGAGACGTTTTCTTGCGGGACAGGGTCCGTGGCTTCGGCAATAATAGCAAATTACAAATCACCCTGTGACTGCGCCAAGGGCAAGCAAATTACGGATTCAAAAATAAACGTTCATACGCAGGGCGGGATTTTAAAAGTAGAGTTTAAAAGGGTTATCAGCGAAGTCAGGGATGTTTATTTAGAAGGGGAAGCTAAAATAGTATTTGAAGGTCAGGTAACTTTATAAGGAGGTCCCTCGCTGCCTGATGAAAAACCTATGGCAGCTCGGGATCAAATTTTGCTTCGCAAAATTTGGGAGGCGTTTATGTTTGAAGGCTCTATGGTGGCACTGGTCACACCGTTCAAAAAAGGAAAAGTTGACGATAAAAAATTAGCGGAACTCGTAGGATTTCATATAAAAAATGGGACAAGCGGTATCGTGCCTTGCGGTACAACAGGCGAATCAGCGACCCTTTCTTATGAGGAACATGAAAGGGTTATAGAGGTTGTAATAGAGGCTGCCAATAAAAAGATACCTATCATAGCAGGGACAGGTTCAAACAGCACCGCTGAAGCATTGATGCTCACAAAACATGCAAAAAAGGCAGGCGCAGATGCCTCATTGCAGGTTTCTCCGTATTACAACAGGCCTACTCAGGAAGGGCTTTATCTGCATTTTAAGACAATCGCGGAAGAAGTAGATCTTCCCATGATCGTGTATAACATTGCTTCAAGAACAGGCGTGAATATTGAACCTGAAACAATGGCAAGGATAAGTAAAGTAAGAAATATAGTCGGAGTCAAGGAGTCGAGCGGAAGTTTGGAGCAGATGTCCAGGATACGTTATTTGTGCGGCGATAAATTTGATCTCATATCAGGGGACGATGCCCTTACCCTGCCTTTACTTGCAATAGGAGGGACAGGGATTATTTCAGTCGTAAGTAATATAGTGCCCAAAGACGTTGCGGATATGGTGGCTAAATTCAAAAAAGGCGACTTAGAAGGCGCCAGAAAACTGCACTATAAGCTTTTGCCTTTAATAAAGGCAATATTTATAGAAACAAATCCAATACCCGTTAAAACAGCGATGAGCCTTATGGGTATGATAGAGCCGGATTTAAGGCTGCCTTTATGCTCAATGTCTGAGGTAAACTTGGAAAAACTCAAAGAAGCCCTTAAAGACTATGGCTTGCTATAAATAAGGTTACACTGTGACATTGTCAGAGTGTAACCTTTGGTTGGTTTGAATAAAGGATAAGGAGAAGAGAAGATGATTAAAATTATCATAAGCGGGATATCGGGCAAGATGGGGTCCAGGATAGGGGCGCTTGCCAGCCAGGATAAAAATATTGAAATAACAGGCGCCCTTGAGGATTCTTCAAGCCCTGCAATCGGAAGAGATATAGGAGAATTTATCGCAATCGGAAAGATAAATAAAAAGATAGAATCTGATTTTAATAAGGCTGTATCTTTTTGCGACGTTTTGATAGAATTTACAAACCCTTCCGCAACGCTGGGGCATCTTGAAGCCGCGGTTAAAAATAAAAAAGCCATGGTAATAGGGACTACAGGGTTTTCCAAGGACGAGACCGGGAAAATCAAAGAGGCATCCAAAAAAATACCTATTGTATTTTCTCCGAACATGAGCATAGGCGCGAATCTCATGTTTAAAATTACTGAAGAAGTAGCCGGCGCATTAGGAAAGGATTACGAGGCAGAGATAATAGAAGCTCACCACGATCAGAAAAAAGACGCGCCGAGCGGGACCGCTAAAAGGTTAGGAGAAGCTGTTTCTAAAGTAAAAGGCAAAATGCCTCCGATGCATTCTGTGAGGCTGGGCGATATAGTCGGCGACCATACGGTTATATTTGCGGGCAAGGGTGAAAGGATAGAGCTTACGCACAGGGTTCATTCCAGGGATGCGTTTGCAAAAGGCGCGTTGGATGCGGCAAAGTTTTTAGCCGGCAAAAAATCTGGGCTGTATGCCATGGCAGACGTTATAGGAATATAACTCGAAGGGTTAAAATAAGATGGAATTTAATTTTACTGAAAGATTGCAGAAATTACCCCCTTATTTATTTGTTGAGATAGATAAGGCAAAGAGAAAAGCTCGCTCCGAAGGCCGCGATATCATTGATCTTGGCATAGGAGACCCTGACGAACCTACGCCGAAAGAAATAATAGAGTCTCTTTATAAAGCTGCCCAAGATTCAAAAAATCATCACTATCCTTTAGACCATGGGAGCTCTGTTTTCAGAGATAGGATTGCGAGGTGGTACAAGGAAAGATTCGGCGTTATCCTTGATCCCGAAAAAGAGATACTTCCTCTTATAGGCTCAAAAGAAGGCATAAGCCACATGCCGCTGGCATTTATAAATCCCGGGGATGTTTCATTGATTCCTGACCCGTGCTATCCTCCGTATAAAGGCGGGACTATCCTGGCGGGAGGTATTCCATATATCATGCCTTTAATAGAAGAAAATAATTTTCTGCCGGATTTAAATAAGATAAAAAAAGAGGCGCTCAATAAAGCAAAAATCATTTATATCAATTATCCCAATAATCCAACAGCAGGTATCTGCGAAAAAGGTTTTTTTGAAGACGTGGCTCTTTTTGCGAAAAAATACAATCTTATCGTAGCCAGCGACGCCGCGTATTCTGAAATAGCGTTCGACGGTTACAGGCCTGCAAGTTTTTTAAAAGCCCAAGGCGGCAAAGAAACAGGCGTGGAGTTTCACTCTCTTTCGAAAACCTGCAACATGACCGGGTGGCGCATAGGCTTTGCGTGCGGCAACGAAAAAATCATATCCGGCATAGCCAAGGTGAAATCAAACATAGATTCCGGGGTATTTAACGCAATTCAGATGGCAGGCATCACTGCTCTGGATATTGCGGATGAACATCTTGAAAAGATGAATAAGGTATATCAGGAAAGAAGAGATATCCTGGTGGACGGATTGAATAAATTGGGCTGGGTTATTAAAAAACCCAAGGCCACGTTTTATGTATGGGCAAGGCTGCCCGGGAAACATAAATCATCCATTAAATTTGCAGGGCTAGTTCTTGATAAAACAGATATTATAGTAACCCCCGGCGTAGGTTTCGGAGAAAGCGGCGAAGGTTACGTAAGATTTGCGCTCACTGTTTCTAAGGAAAGAATACAAGAAGCGGTCCGGAGATTGGAAAAAGTGCTTTAGATATGCTTTGCTATATAGGTA
>Ga0105164_10002637_pt1 | contig 11065 bp, 15 predicted proteins | sample VDWuncwatermetaG_FD_89674 | JGI IMG/M metagenome (GOLD analysis project Ga0105164, IMG submission 89674) | Wastewater microbial communities from Netherlands to study Microbial Dark Matter (Phase II) - VDW unchlorinated drinking water | ecosystem: Environmental > Aquatic > Freshwater > Drinking...
AAGTCAACATAAATTTTGACGCAACGCATTGAAATTACGTAAGTTATGATTTTTCATAAGTTACATAAAGACAGTTTTTGAAAATAATCTGGAAGAAAAATATTTTTTAACAAAATAATGTAACTTACTCACACTATCGTGTTCGTAAGTTATGTGCTCATTAATAAATGCTAAATCAAAAACAGATTAAAGAATTAGAAGACGCTTATCTTGCACCATATGCAATGAAAAGCTTCAATACAAGAGGAAGGGTTTATAAAGAAACAGAGCACCCTTACAGATCCTGCTATCAAAGAGACCGTGACAGGATTATACATTCTGCAGCCTTCAGGAGGCTGGAATATAAAACACAGGTCTTTGTAAACCATGAAGGGGACTATTACCGCACGCGGCTGACACATACTATAGAAGTTGCGCAGATTGCCCGCACCATCGCCTCATCCCTGCGGCTGAATGTTGACCTTACTGAAGCGATTGCCTTGGCGCACGACCTCGGCCATACCCCCTTCGGCCATTCAGGGGAAGAAGCCCTTAATGAGTTACTATCAAAACAGGGCGGCTTTAATCATAACCTGCAAAGTTTAAGGGTCGTGGATTACCTTGAAGAAAGATATCCGGATTTTCCCGGCCTTAACTTAAGCTGGGAGGTAAGAGAGGGCATAGTAAAGCATTCTTCTGCATTTGATACCGCCGTAAAGATCAAGGATCTTGCTCCTTTGGAATTACCTACGCTTGAAACTCAGATCGTAGACATCGCTGACGAAATCGCCTATGATAACCACGATTTAGATGACGGCCTTACTTCGGGCCTGATAAATGAATCAGAACTAGAAAGCCTGCCTGTCTGGGATAAAATTAATGAGGATATCTCTAAAAAGTATGCTAAAATAAAAGAGGATAAAAAGAGATACCTGGCCATAAGGAGCTTGATCGACATTCAGGTTACCGATTTAATCAAAGAGACAGAAAATAATTTAAACGACCTTAAGATAAAATCTTGCTCCGACGTAAAAGTAGCTAATAAAAAGGTTGTTTCCTTTAGCAATAAATTACAGGAATTACGAAAACCCTTGCGCGGCTTTCTTATGGAACGGCTCTACCACCATTACCGCGTAATAAGAATGAGCACAAAGGCAAAGAGGTTTATCTTAGAACTATTCAAAGTTTACATCGAAAAACCCAAACAGCTGCCTCCTGAGACGCAAAAAAGGATAGCCGCTGACGGAGTAATGCGCGCTGTTTGCGATTATATCGCCGGAATGACCGATAGGTACGCTTTAGATGAATACAAAAAACTATTTGACCCCTACGAAAAAGTATAAATCACTTGTTTCCGCCAGCCACAGTATCTTTCGGTTGGTTAATTCAACTTATGAATTAAAGGACCTGGTGAGCCGCCTGGCAAAACTTATCTGCCAGATATTCAATGCACAAAACTGCACAATTCTTCTATTAGACCAGACTAAAAAATACTCGGCTTTAAAATGTGTTATAATCCACAAAAAAAGATGCATTATCGATAAAAAAATCAAGATAACAAACAGGATTGAAAAACGGATCCTAAAGAAATTGTCAGCGCTAAAAAAGGGCAATATACTGGGAATCCCGCTGATCTGTGAAGATATAATAGGGCTGATTGTATTAAAGCGTAATAAAAAGGATGCGCCTTTTGAACAGTTTGACCAAGAAATGCTGATGACCATATTTGAACAGGCGGTAATAGGGATAAAGAATTTGCAACTTTACGAAGAGCAGCAAAGAATAGTCCTGGGGAGCATAAAGTCTCTTGTGATATTATTAGACACCCGCGTCCCTCCGGAATATACGCATTCACCATACTTTAGCAAACTAGTAAGCCTGATAAGCGAGCAGATGCACTTAGATACAAAACAAATAGAAAGCCTCAAATACGCAAGCCTTCTCCATGACACCGGAAAAGCGGATATCCCTCCGGAGATCCTTACAAAAACCAGCAAGCTTACTCCCAGAGAGTACGATATTATAAAACGGCATCCGGTTAAAGGAGCGCAGATACTTCGCCCATTGCAAATACTCAAACCGGTTATTCCCATAATAATGCACCACCATGAAAAATACGATGGTACGGGCTATCCTTCAAGATTAAAAAAAGACCAGATCCCGCTGGGCGCGCGCATTATGTCTGTAGCAGACGCTTTTGAAGCTATGGTCTATGGCAGGCCTTACCGGGAGAGAAAAGATATAAATTCAGCTATAAAAGAAATAAAGAAGAAAAGCGGCGCTCAATTTGACCCTAAGGTAGTTGAGGCATTCCTAAGAGTGCTAAAGAAAATAAAAACAAAAAATTACTTTAAACATTAGTAATAAACCCCCACACCAATTTTACTTTACTAAAGGTAACATAAGAAATTAGTGTGGGGGTAAAGGGCATACAATTAGTTACTATGGATAAAGAAAGCGCTTTACAACTTGAATTATTTTCCAGGGCAGATAACGGGCCTCCGTACGCTTCCAGGAAAAAAAATTCTTCGCACTTGAAACATTTACGCAATTACGAAAGAGTAATCCTAATGATTATAGGAATCGCGGTAACCGCAATTATTTCTTTTTCTTTTGGCGTCGAAAAGGGCAAAAAAATAAGCCTGCTGCAAAATCAGGTTTTACCCCAGCAGGAAATAAAAAAGGGCCCCCTTGTTACTATTCAACCAAGGGGCAATATAAAAATTGATGAGGCGCTAAAACCGCCGCAGGAAAAAATTGTCTTTACGGTCCAGCTAGCCAGTTATAAAACCAAATCCTATGCAGAAAAAGAGGCTCAGGGCTTAAAGAAAAAAGGCCTCATCCCGCTGATTTTAATTAAAGGAAAATATGCTGTGCTTTGCGTAGGAAGCTTTACCAACAAAGAAAATGCGCAATCGCTATTAACGCAACTTGAAAAAAAGTATAATGATTGCCGCATAAGGAGGTTATAAGAAAAATGTCTATTCATCCGTCATTATCTATTTCTGATAAGGATAAAAAACAGAGATCAGTATTAAAACGCACTGAACGCATAAGGATGATGCTGGAAAAGGGCCAGTGGAAGGAAGGGGACAAGGTCTACGGCCTCCCAAAAATAAAGAGCTTAAGGATAAAGATCAAGAAAGAAAAGGTTGAAAAAGCAGCTGATACATTAGGCGCCGAAGCAACTGCTGCAACTGCCGCCCCTGCCGAAGCAAAAACTGCGCCGGCTGCAAAAGCTGCTTCAGGAAAATCACAGGAAAAAAATAATTAATGCGTTTTTTACCTCTGCATAAAGTATTTGCGTTATTAATGCTTTCGCTGTTTTTTTTCCTTGATACCTCTTTCGCTCAAAACACGACTTTGTTTCAAGGAGAAGTTAACGCCGATAACATAAATATCCGCTCGGATTCAACTTCAAGCGCTCAAGTGATATGTACTGTTAACAGGGATGAACGTTTAGAAGTTACTTTAGAGCTATATGACTGGTATAAAATCAGGCTCCCTAAAAATTCTCCTTCCTACGTAAAAAAAGGCCTTGCAGAATGTTTTAATTTTGCGCAAGATTCTAAAACCTGCCTGAATGCCAAAATATTAAAAGACAGCGTCAATGTCAGGCTTAAGCCCAGCGAATCATCTCCCATAATCGGAAAGGTTAATAAGGATGAGGTGATTAATGTCCTTGAAGATACTGGGGGCTGGTTAAAAATCGAGCCGGTTGCAAATAGTTCAGGCTGGATACATAAGAAATTTGTCCAAAGAGTTTCTGCCACTCACTCCAAAACAGAAACAAGCAATAAGGGTATCAGTGTAGAAGGGATAATAAAACCGTACGGAAAGATTATTAATCGAATCGCTACTCATAAACTTGTCACCTCCGATAATAAAGTATATTTATTAAGAGGTAACAAGCAGTCACTCGATAGCCTTAATTACCATAGGGTAAGAATTGAAGGGAGGCTTATCGATGCAAAAAAAGAAAAGTGGCCTGTAATTGAAATAAGGATACTGGTTGCTGTAGAATAAATATGGCGGGACTACTTGCATCTTTTGCTATCTCTTTCGGCTTGCTCATCATTGCGATGAGCGTACATGAGTTCTCCCATGGCCTAATGGCTTATAAATTAGGAGACAATACCGCTAAATTTTCAGGCAGGTTAACGCTTAATCCTTTGGCGCATATGGACCCCGTATGGACATTTATCCTGCCGTTATTCCTGTTCATAAGTTCAGGGGGAAGATTCGTTTTCGGAGCAGCTAAACCTGTGCCTATAAATTACTGGGCATTGAAAAATCCCAAAAGAGATATCGTCTGGATAGGCTTGAGCGGGCCGTTAGCTAATTTTATCCTTGCCCTCTTATTGTCTTTTTTGATAAAAATTCTTCCCCTGCCCGAAAAGGTTAGCTTTTTAATAGTTAACCTGATAGTTATAAATGTTATTTTGGGAGTTTTTAATCTTATCCCGCTGCCTCCTTTGGATGGCTCGCGAATATTAATGGGCCTTTTGCCTGAACCTTTAGCCAGCCGGTATGCCCAGATTGAACCCTACGGCTTTATAATTATGGTTATACTGATATGGTTTGGAGTTTTTAATATCGTGGTCTGGCCCATGGTGGAACTCATCTTAAGGCTGCTCGGAGTTTAAAAAGATTTGCAGGGTGAGGCTATCTTTGCGCAGTAGTAAGCTTTAGGATTTTGCCATCCACCTCGGCCTCCACCCCATCCACAGTGATATGCTTCACAGTAGCCCCATTAACCACATCTCCTTCTTTTACGATATGGTTATTTACCAAAGCATACCCTTCATTCCCAGAGAAGAATATTCCGTTTAAAATCAGCAGCCCCTCAGAAGACATCTTAACAGGAGAGCCGCTTGAAGCGGACTGTTGCGCTGGAGGATTAGCCTTGTTTTGAGGAGAGGCTTCTTTGGCTAAAGCCTGCGCGGTATTATCAGCTCCAGAAATTTTCTTTGAATGAGTTAAAAAAGCAAAGAAAATATTTACCGCAAAAAGCCCGGCACAAACGGCCAATACATATAAAAGATAGGTCTTAAATTTATGTTTAGAATGAAGATTGCCCAAATCCTGCGATTTTATATCCTTAACACCGGACTGTTCAACCTTTTTTAAGGCATCGTATATTATGCTCAAAGATGTGCCCCCACGAAATAACTATCCAGCTCCTCAATGCATTTATTTATGATGGTTAAATCTATTTTTTTAGTCTCGGAAACAAAACCCGCTAAAAGCGCCCGGTCACAGATCATATTTATAAGGCGAGGGGTGCCGGATGAAAAATTTGCTATAACTTCTATTGCCCCTTCGCTGAATTCAATATCAGCGCTTGCCCCGGCAACCTTTAAGCGGTGATAAACATAATCCCTTATTTCATCTTTTTCAAGAGGCGAAATATGATACCTGACCATTATTCTCTGCCTCAGCTGCCGCAGGTCATACAGGTTTAGTTTGCGGTTCAATTCCGGCTGTCCGGCCAATACAACCTGCAGTAATTTCTCTTTTTCTGTCTCTAAATTTGAAAGCAGCCTTACCTGCTCAAGCTGCCCCGGTTTTAAATTCTGCGCCTCATCAATAATCAGGACAACATTACTCCCTGTTTCGGATTCATTCAGCAGGAATTTGTTTAAATCCCAGACAAGGCCTAGCCTGGTCTTATTTTTTGTGGTGATGCCGAAATCTTTTACAATTGCCTCCAAAAGCTGTGTTTCTGAAAAATGCGGGTTAAGAATGAAAGCGGTCTTTACATTTTTTACTAACTGGCTAAGAAAAAAACGGCACAAGGTTGTTTTTCCGGTGCCGATTTCGCCTGTTAAAACAATTATGCCTTTGCGCTGGGAAGCTCCGTAGAGCAGGTGAGAGAGGGCCTCTTTATGCTTCCTGCTTAAGAAAAAGAAAGCTGGGTCGCTTGTTACATTGAAAGGCCTTTCTTTTAATCCGTAATACTGGCAATACATAAATTCATCTCCTAATGTATTATATCAAAAATACTTAGTTTGTAAAGGATTGACATATTTATAAATATATGTTATATTCACGTTTAAGAGGTTGACAGGCCACGGCTTCCTCTTCTAAAAGGCGCAAGTTATGCTATCTAATTTTAAAGAGAAGAGAAATTTTACCAGGTTTGGCCTTCGCGCTCCGGTACGTTATCAAATAAGGGGGCAGCCTCAATTTGAGAGCACCATCAGCAATGATATCAGTTTAGGGGGTATAAGTTTTACCAGCAACAGTTTTATCCCCCCGCAAACTCCTGTAATGCTTGAGGTTAATATCCTCTCGAAAGTATTAAAAGCCGTAGGAAAGATTGCCTGGGCGCAAACGATACCGCATTCATACAAAAACGTAATGGGCCTTGAGTTTGTAGAATTTCCGTATGGAGAAAGAGGGTATCTTGAGGATTATTTGAACACAAAGCTTTAGTCAATCTTAAGAAAGGAAAAATTTAATATGGCAACGCAACAAACAGCAGCAACAACAATCGCAACTACGCAAGAGAGCAAACCCAAAGAGGAAAAGCAGGCAAATTGTTTAAGTTGCAATAAACCGATAAAAAAATTAAAGCGCTATTACCGTGACGGAAAATTCTATTGCAGCAAGAAATGCTGGCGTGACTTTTTAGCTAAATCAAAAGAAGAAAAGAAATAATGAAGAAACGAGGCTCCGAAAGAAGAAAACATCCCCGCATAAATTTAGAGCTGCCTTTAAAAGTAGCGGCAAACGGTTATGATTTTGCCACTTCCAGCATGAATGTATCGTGTTTAGGCACTTACTGCCGCATAGCCAAATACGTTCCTCCTTTTACAAAGGTGCTGGTAAAATTGGCCCTGCCTATTACGACAAGCTCCGGAAACAAAAACTACAATGTGGAGTGTAACGGCGTGATAGTGCGCACTGAAGATGAACTTAGCGGCGGATTTAATATCGCTATATTCTTTAACCATATCAAAGAAGGCCAGCGTAAGAAAATATCCGAATATCTAAACCAGTTCCTACCTTCAAAATCCCCCGTCCTTTAAAAAGACGCAGCGTCCTCCTTTGCCAAGGCTTCGTTAGAGAAGTAGGGCGCCCAAATCAACAATATGGATAGAATATTAAAACCCAACCCCGTCAAGCTTATTTTTGCTTTTATTTTTAAAGAACGGGGTTCGCTGAATTTAGCTAAAAACCTTTTGAAAAAACACTTCGGGGAAATTGATTTCGTAAGCCCTGTATTTAGCTTTAACTACACTCGCTATTACGAGAAGGAATTCGGCCGGGAATTAAACAGGCTTTTTGTAAGTTTTAAAGGATTAATCAACCCCGGAGAACTTCCAAAAATAAAAGTTTTCTCCAATAAAATTGAAAAAAAACTTTCGAATGACAATAACCGTTTGATTAACATTGACCCGGGTTATATCGACCTGGCAAAACTCATACTCGCTTCAACAAAGGACTACAGTCACCGTATCTATTTAGGAAAAGGAGTATTTGCCGAGACAACCCTTGTATTTGAAGGCAAATCCTATAAACCCTGGCCGTGGACATATCCGGATTATGGAAGCGAAGAATATATTTCAGTATTTAATAAAATAAGGGGTATTTATGCCGCGCAAATTAAAAATATTTAGCACCGTTTCCATCGTTTTATTATTAAGCGGCTGCACCACCATTTATAACCCTGCAACCCAAAGAAGAGAAACTCATTTTATAGGCACGCCTAGCGAGATAGCGCTAGGCCGCGATATGGACTTAGAGATACAAAAGAAGATGAGAATAGCAGGCGACCCGCAAATGCAACTCCGGCTTGCAAAAATTGCAACAGGAATAGCCGCCGCATCAGACAGGCAGGATATAATTTACACCTTTAAAATTATTAAGGATAAAGAACTTAACGCCTTTTCCATTCCCGGGGGGTATGTTTATGTTAATACCGGGCTTATGAACATGGCAAGCGATGACGAGTTAGCATCCGTATTGGCCCATGAAGTAGGCCATATTGCTGCAAGGCATAGCGTCAAAAAACTACAGGCAGTTATGGGTTATGAGATAATAATGAGCATTGCCTTAGGGGTAAGCGGGCAAGAGTCGGTTGCCCAAACAACGGATATAATTTTTAATATTGGGAGTTTAGGTTACAGCAGGAAGGATGAACTTCTGGCTGATAGGCTTGCGGTAAGATATTCAAAAAAAGCCGGCTATAATCCCTACGGTATGGTAACTTTTTTTGAAAAGTTAAAAGACGAGGAGGAAAAAAGAGGGCCGAATTTAAAAATACACTTCTTAAGTTCTCATCCTGACTTAGGCTTGAGAATAACAAAAGTTAAAGAGGAGATTGCTTCGTCGCTACGCTCCTCGCAATGACAACCTTATAAAAATGAATTATCCATCATACTTAAATTCATATCAAAACGGCGGACTGGAAAAAGTCATTGAGCAGGGCTTTAACATGCTTGAGTGTTGCTGCATCTGTCCGCGTAAGTGCAAAACAAACCGCTTGAAAAATGAGCGCGGTCTCTGCAAAACAGGCCTTAAACCGATGGTCTGCTCTTTTTTGGCGCACCAGGGAGAAGAACCCCCCATTTCAGGCACAAACGGTTCGGGAACAATCTTCTTTACTAACTGCAATATGGGTTGCGTCTATTGCCAGAATTACGAATTCAGCCAGTTAGGCCAGGGGAGGGAAGTGGATTTTGAGGAATTAGCGGGATTTATGCTTGAGCTTCAAAAAATAGGATGCCATAATATCAACCTTGTTACCCCTACGCATGTAATGCCGCAGATATTAAAAGCGCTTAAAATAGCCATTTCTAAAGGCCTTAAGATCCCGCTTGTTTACAATACCGGCGGATATGAATTGCCGGAAATCATCAAGCTCCTGGATGGTATTGTTGATATATATCTGCCTGATATGCGTTACGTAGATGAAGTGATCTCCGTTAAATACTCCTGCGCGCCTGGTTATCCGGAATACAATCAAAATTCAGTAAAAGAAATGCATAGGCAGGTTGGTATTGCCAAGATTGATAATGCAGGTATAATAAGAAGCGGGTTAGTTATAAGGCACCTCGTTTTGCCGAAGAATATTTCAGGAACAGAAAAAATAATGAAATTTATAGCAGAGGAGGTCTCGCCTGATACTTATATAAGCTTAATGAGCCAGTATCTACCTTACCATAAAGCCTCTGAATTTAAAGATATCTCCCGGCGCCTTTTGATGAAAGAATACGAAGAGGCAAGGGAAATAATGCATGAATACGGTTTATCTAACGGGTGGATCCAGGAGTCCTACGGTTCAGAAAGATTTGCAGGCATACACATAAAACCAGCGCTAAAGAAAGATGATTCCTAAAAATTTAGGCGAATTATTAAGCGCCAGCGCGCAAAAATACCCTAATCGCATAGCCATTGTATTCGGCCAGAAAAAAATATCCTATAAAACACTCGATGATCTAACTGGCCAGATAGCAGCCGGGCTCTTAAAACTGGGGATTCAAAAAGAAAACAGAGTAGCGATATTCTTAGATAACTGCCCTGAATTTGTGATTAGTTATTATTCAATACTTAAGGCAGGCGCGATTGTCGTGCCGATTAATTATATGTTCAAGATAGAAGAGGCAAAGTACATCCTTCAAGATAGCGAAACAGCAGGCATTATTACTTCGCGCGCCTTTGTGGATATGGCGGAAGAACTACGGCTTAGGGTTGACAGCCTGAAACATATTATCAGCACAACTCCTTCAAGAGAAGGAATAGTTGATTTCAACTCCCTGAAGGAATATAATACGGAAACCCTTAATAAGATTTCCAGCGGCCCGGATGAACTGGCGGTAATTTTGTACACCTCTGGAACAACCGGTTTTCCTAAAGGCGCGGCTTTGTCGCATTACAATCTAATCTCTAATGCGTCTGATTCCTCCCTGGCTATAAAAGGGACGCAAAAACACACCTTTATCTGCATACTGCCGCTGTTTCATTCCTTTGCCGCCACTGTCTGCATGAACCTTCCGCTATTTATCGGCGCAAAAATAGTAATCATGAAATCATTGAGGCCTTTTAAGCGCGTAATAAGGGCAATAAGGAAAAACAGGGTAAGTGTATTCGTGGGTATTCCTTCAATTTATAATATCCTAAAAGATATTAAACTGCCTAAAGTATTCGAAACGCCTTTGATTAAATTATTTAACCCGGTAAAATTATGTATATCAGGAGCCGCAGCGCTTCCAGCAGATACCTTCAGGGGGTTCGAAAAAAGGTTTCGTGTTCCTCTGTTAGAGGGTTACGGACTGACTGAGGCATCTCCCGTGGTTACCTTAAACCCCATAAACGGAGTAAGGAAACCCGGTTCTATCGGCCTTCCTCTTTCCGGAAATATTGAATTAAAAATAGTAAATGAGAAAAACGACGCGCTTGCCCCGGGAGAAATAGGCGAACTTTTAGTAAAGGGCCCGAATGTAATGCAGGGGTATTATAAACACGCGGAGGCGACAGAAGAGGTTTTGAAAAACGGCTGGCTTTATACCGGAGACATGGCAAAGATAGAGCATAACGGTTATGTCTATATCGTAGGCAGAAAAAAGGAGATGGTCAATGTTCGTGGCTTAAATGTCTATCCGCGCGAGATAGAGGAGGTGCTTTACCAGAATCCTAAGATAAAGGAGGCGGCGGTTATAGGAATTACCGATACGCATAAAGGGGAAGTGCCAAAAGGATACGTGGTGTTAAAAGAACAGGTATCCGCTACCGAGCATGAGATTATCCAATATTTAAGGGAACGGCTGGCTGCATATAAAATTCCAAAAAATATAGAATTCAGGGAATTTCTACCCAAAAATACCACCGGGAAGATTTTAAAACGCGTGCTTAAAGATGAAGAAGGGAAAAAATAATAAATTCTCCAAAATAATCAGCTGGCTGTATCTTAAGATTTTTAAAATCAATGATACCCCGCAAAAAATAGCGCTTGGGTTAGGTTTAGGGGTATTTGCCGGAATCTTCCCCGGAATAGGCCCGGCGGCGTCGGTATTCCTGGCATTTATCTTCCGGGTAAACCGTGCAAGCGCGCTTATAGGAAGCCTGCTCACAAACACCT
>Ga0105164_10002638_pt1 | contig 11063 bp, 5 predicted proteins | sample VDWuncwatermetaG_FD_89674 | JGI IMG/M metagenome (GOLD analysis project Ga0105164, IMG submission 89674) | Wastewater microbial communities from Netherlands to study Microbial Dark Matter (Phase II) - VDW unchlorinated drinking water | ecosystem: Environmental > Aquatic > Freshwater > Drinking...
ATGGATTCAGAAGAACGCGGATGCGCTAAGAGCGTTCATCACGGCCTTGAACCGAGGGATTGACGCCCACAATGCCAACCCTGAAGAGGCGAAAGCAACGATCGCCAAACATACAGGACTGAAACCCGATTTTCTTAAGCTGATGGCGCTGCCGGCCTTCGAGAAAAGGATCCTGGAATCTGACCTGCAGCCGATGATGGACGCGGCCTTTCATTACAAACTCATTGACCGGAAATTCCCGCCTCGCGAGGTGATTTCCAAGGCCGCTCTAGGGTAATTCCCGTCTGGCTCACTGCAGGGTCAGCAGGACAAGGATTTCGCCTTCGCCTTCGGTCAACGGCTCCAAGGCCTTACCTATAATCGTCCCCGGTCGATGCATGGGAACTCCGTTGACATCCACCGGGTTCGAACGCATGGCGTCGCCAGAGGTAGCGCTGGTCACTAAAAGATCCCCCACTCCAATCGCCCCGTAGCGAGCGTCGGCTCTTACTTTGACCCGGCCGCTGTGGGCCACCTTGACTTTATTTTCCCCCTCTTCGCCGAGGAGGATACCCGGCTGAGGGGAGACCACCCCTGCAACCCGCGTATCATAGGCTTGCGAGGCGGGAAGGACTCCGTTGCCTTGTAGGGGATCAATCACCACAACTGTTCCGTCCGGCAGGGAGGTTTTCGCCGGCACCCACTCGGCGACATCCTGGTACTTGGCGGCAATGTTACCGTCCGTCGTAAGATCACCTGTTATCCTCGCATTCCCGGCAACATGGAGCTTTGACGACGGGCTCGCCGTCCCGATGCCGACATTGCCAGAATTTGCGACATGGAGACTTTGGGTACCATCGCCAAAATGGACATTCAAAGGAGGAGTGGTTCTACAAGCAGCACCAGTACATAATATGTCCAGCAAAGCCCCTGGACTCGTCGTCCCGATGCCGACGTTGCCAGCGGTGTCTAGTGTTACTTTTGCCACGTTATTTATGCCAAACTGAATCGGATTAACACCGGTAGTACTTAGAACCAAAGCATGAGCGATACCACCCCCTGAAGATAATAAATGGTTGGAAGTCCCTTGAATACCAGCATAAGAAGAAGTGGTTCCGTTTTTAAAGAATATAAACGGACTTCCTGTAGACGAGGTTGTTTGAATGGCAAGACGCTCTTCTGCCCCTGTACCAGAGAGATGAAGTGGAAAGATTGGACTCGTCGTCCCGATGCCCACGTTGCCACTGCCAGGAAACATGTTCGATTGGGCAAAGGCAAGTGACCCTTCGCTCAACACCATAAGGCAGATGAGTAACCATACTTTAAAGAGTCGAATAGTTCCCATAAATTTATCCTCCCTTACTTTTGACTTGGGTTAACTTTAAACCAGTTTTTTGTAGCATTCAATCTGTACCTTGGTAATTACTCCACAGCTCTAACGTTGCTGCGAATCTCGGCAATGTGGGCCTTTTTGATCGTTGTCTGCCCAGGCGTTATTGTTGGATTCGTGTAAGTGGGGAGTGCACGCCCCAGGGCAGTATAAACCCCATTCAGGGCAGTCCGCAGCTCTGTGATATGGACTGCTAGAATTGACGTTGCACCTGGGGTTAACGTCGGGTGTGTCCAAGGGAATGCTCCTACTCCGACCCTACTCCGCAGGGTGTCGATGGCAGATCGGAGCTGAGTCATGTGCGTGGCCCTCACAGCTGTCACCTGTGGAGTCAGAACATTGTCATCAAATGTAAGGGAAAAGGTAGCAGTGACTGACGTGTTGACATTTATGGTCACTGTACAGGTCGGGCTGGTTCCACTACAAGCCCCACTCCACTGCCTGAAGCTCGCCCCAGCGGCGGGACTAGCCGTAAGGGTGACCGGTGTACCGCTGTTGAAGGAGGCCTGACAGGTTGCCCCGCAGCTGATCCCCGCAGGCGATGAGGTCACTGTCCCGTCGCCTGATCCTGCCCTGGCAACAGTGAGGGTGAAGGACGGCGTCACATACACCGCCGTCATCGTATGGTTGGCATCCATGGTGAGGTTGGTGCTCTGAGTGAATGCCCAGTCCACCCCGTCACGCTGCCACTTCTGGAAGTTATTCCCTCCCGCCGTTGAAGGCGCCGTCAAGTTCACGACTGCGTTGTTGTTGTAGGTCCGAGTAAACTGCGTGCTGCCGTTGCCCTGCCCATTGTTGTCGTTGGGACTGACTGTGATGGATACTCCGCTGCTCGGGTTGGAGGAGGCTACTGTCAAGGTGCGTGTCACCACCGGCGTCACATACACCGCCGTCATGGTGTGGCTTGTGTCCATTATGACCTGAGTGCTCAGGTTGGTACTCCAGTCCACCCCGTCTCGCTGCCACTTCTGAAAGTTGTTCCCACTCGCAGTTGACGGGGCGGTCAATGTCACAACTGTGTTGTTATTGACGTAACTCCGCGTGAACTGCGTCGTCCCATTGCCTTGACCACTGCAGTCATTCGGGCTCACCGTAATGCCCACCCCACTGTTGGGATTCTGCGAGGCCACCGTCAGAATACGATCACAGGAGGCATAAACCGCCGTCATGGTATGGTTGGCGTCCATCGTGACAGTGGTGCTTTGATTGAAACTCCAATCCACCCCGTCTCGTTGCCATTTCTGAAAGTTGTTGCCCCCTGCTGTAGCCGGGGCCGTCAGATTCGCCACCGCGTTGTTGTTGTAGATCCGCGTAAATTGAGTCGTCCCATTGCCCTGATTGTTGTTGTCGTTGGGACTGACGGTGATGGATACCCCGCTGGCGGGATTGGAGGAGGCTACCGTCAAGGTGCGTGTCACCACCGGCGTCACATACACCGCCGTCATGGTGTGGTCGGCGTCCATCGTGACGTTGGTGGCCGGAGGAGTACTCCAGTCCACCCCGTCCCGCTGCCACTTCTGAAAGTTGTTGCCGCCAGCCGTCGCAGGCGCCGTGAGCGTCGCTACCGTGTTGTTGTTATAGGTCCGTGTGAATTGAGTGGTGCCGTTGCCCTGACCATTGTTGTCGTTGGGAGTGACAGTGATGGCCACTCCACTGTTGGGGTTGGAGGAGGCCACCGTGAGAGTCCGAGTCCCCACCGGCGTTGTCGCAACTCGCCACGCCCCCCGGCCGTGAGTAAACGCGAAGATGTTCGGGGTTCCGCTCACAGTGCCGATCGCCAAGGCCTCGGTGATAACGTTGGCGAAGCCGGTGTTCTCGACGGCCCAGGTCGCGCCACCGTCGGCGGATGCGAACACGCCCAGGTCGGTCCCGACGTAGAGGCGCGAGGGATCGGATGGGTCTACTTCGATGGAGTGGACCGGAATGTCGGGGATCCCTGTGCTACCCGTACCGTCAATCCCTGCCCAAGTGGTGCCGCCGTCGGTGCTCTTCCAGATGTGGGTCCCCCCGAAGGTGGAGTAGGTGGCGTAGGCGATGTTCTCGTTCGTCGGATCGAACGCGAGCCAAGAGACGTAGCCAGCTCGCGGTGTGGAGACGGCCCAGGTCGTACTGAGAGTCGAGGTGAGCCCGATGGTCGTCCGGTTGATGCACCCGTCACTGATCCCCGCCAGGACGTGGTTCGCATTCGTGGGGGCGACGGCGATCGAGCTCACACTCCCATTCCCGCAGGTCAGCGCGCTCGCCTGGACCCAGCTCGTGGCCCCGTTGGTCGTTCGCCACATGTTGAACCCGCCGGTCCACAGCCGCTGGGGATTGCTGGGATCCATCACGAAAGGCGTGATGAAAAGGAATTGCCTCGATGGCTCCGTGATCCCGCTCGTTGCGGACGCCCAGCTAACGCCCCCGTTGGTCGATTTCTGGATCGAGAGCCTGGTGTTCTCAGCGTAGAGCACATTGGTATTGGTAGGGTCCACAGCGACATAGCCACCATCGCCGCCTAGGATCGTCGTCCACCCATTGATCCCGCCGGCGTCAGTCCCACGGACAGTCCCGTTGTCCTGAGTCCCACCAAAGTAGGTCATGCCCCCCGGGTAGGGCACGCCGTCGTAGAACTGGGTTACGGCGTAGCCTTGGTTGAGGTTGCTCCAGGCGATGGCCCCCTGAGTGACTCCGCAGACGTCCGTGGATGTCCCGGCGGTGGGGTTGACGGTCCGAAAGATTCCGCCGTCGTTGCCGACAAACATGGTCTGGTTGGTGGACCCGTTGTATTGCGGATGAAAGACGATCGCATGCTGGTCGGCGTGGGCGTACTGGGGGTCGCTAGAGCTGATCCACCAGTACGAGGCGAGACTCCAGTTCGCTCCGCCGTCCGTTGAACGGAAAAGGTCAATGCCGCCAACCCAGACCCGATTCGGATCGACCGGGTCCACGACGATGACGTTGTCGTACCAGCCCTGATTGAAGAAGGAGTTGCTAGAGCCGAACCCGCATTCGACCAGAGAGGCGAAGACCGGGTTCGTGAGGAGTAGTGTGTTGAGCTTGGTCGCGCTCGTGTTCCTGACCTGAGCGGTCCACGTCCCGGAATCACCGTTGCTGGTGGACCGGAAGACCGCATGCAGGCCATGCTGAAAGGTACCGGGAGAAGTAGGATTGAACTCCGCGGATAAGGCGTAAACGGTCGACTGCTGGCTTGGAGCGATCGCCAGGGATGTCCGGCCCATGTTGGTTTCACTGAGCACAGCCGTCCACGTCCCGGTTCCGCCGGCATCGGTGTTCCGGTAGACCGTGGCCTGCGCGAACGTGCCACACGCCGCGAACATGTAGTCGGCGGTCTGGTCGGTGCGGATGACGAGATCCGTGCAGCCGTTAACGGCCACGGAGTTCAGCACCTGACTCCAGGTACTGCCGCCGTCGAGGGAGCGGAAAACGCCCGTCCGGGTCGCCGCGTAGACGCGCTGGGAGTTGTTGGGGCTGACGACGATCTTGTTGACGAAGTAGAAGTTGCTGGACGTTGGAGCTGCTGTACTCGCGAGCTGCGTCCAGGTCGTCCCCCCGTTCGTGGTCTTGAATATCCCGGCGCCTCTGACGGCGTCGTCGTTGAAGTACCCCTCGCCGGTGCCTGCGTAGATGACGCTGGAATTGGCCGGATCCATGGCCAGGGAGTTTACCGCCAGGTTAGCGATCAGGTCGGACACCGGGCTCCACGAGGCACCCCCATTTGTGCTCTTCCAGACGCCGCCGGCCACTCCGGCCGCATACATCGTCGTGGGCGTCAGGGGATCGATCAGGATCGCCCGAGTCCGTCCCCCGATGTTGCCCGGGCCGAGCTGCGTCCAGTTCCCCAGCGATATAGCAACGTCGGGGACAATCGATTCGCTTTCTGCAGGCATGAAGGTGCGATCACTCGTCGAGTACCGGGGCATCTGCCTCATGTGCTCGATCGCTGCCTGGTACCGTTCAACCGGCAGGAACGTGGCCCCGGGCGGTAGGCGCTTCAGGGCGAAGAACTCCGTTGCCTCCTCTGGCTCATCATCGCGGGCCGAAAGTTCGGCCAGCCCGAAACGCTGGCCGGGCGCGTCTGCAGGAGCGATTAGGGCATCGTTTTGCTGCACGGAGATTCGAGGCTGACCTAGATCACCAGTGCGCCCGACCGGAGTCCGGTTCGCCGTTAGCACGGTGCCACATGCGCCGGAAAGGACAGACACAACACAGAAGAAAAGTACAACCTTAGTGAACCGTCTCACCGTTTCCATGCGGTCCTCCTTGTTGCTTTTGTCTGCGTTCGTCGCGTAGGCGCCCTGACGTCGCTCGTTCATTTGCGACCTCCTGCCAACGGATCCACATGAATCTCCGAGATCGCCCACCTCGTGCCCTGTGTACTGCCGGTCAGCCTCACGGTGGCCCTAATCTGTTTGCCCACTAGACCCTCCGTAAGCTCGTCTGACGAAAACGCCTCGATGACACTGCCTACCTGAGCCAGAGTGCTCACCGAAGGAATTGCAGGAGCCGACGTCTCTATATCAATTGTCAGGGAGTACATAGTACGATCAGGTCGAACCGCCGGCAGCGTATTCGCAAGCGACCCCGGGGGCCAGACGGAGCGCTTGACCACCCTGGCCGTGATCTGGCTCGCATTCGGCGGGATGTCTGCGACCGCTGGCGGCGTCATCTGGGAAATCGGGTGGGGATGGTCTGCGGGTTGCGCAGCGACGCAACCCAGCCAAAGTAGGCCGAGCACACCTCCCTTACTAGCTAGCACAGTGAATGGGTTCAGACTTTTACATCTCGACAATCTCGCGAGAATGCAACAGTTTCGAATCCAAACATCCAACGTGCTACAAACGCTGCCCGTCACTTTCCCAAGAGCGTCCGTCCAAAATGCTTTGGTGATGTTACTTTCATCCCGTCGTTGAGGTTTCATGCCCGCTATCTCTGGTCCAGGACTCGAATGGTTTAAATGGTTAAAACGTTCCAAATGTTCAATTCCGCCCGCTACAATTTCTGCTTCGAGGTCACGTCGCCTATTTCGTCGTCGCCTCTCTGCTTCACTTTCGGCTCTGGCCCGCTGGACTGTTGCGTGTTTGCGGCAGGTTTTTCTGCCGGTGGGCCGGATTCGATCATGGCCTCTCTCTGAGTGGTCACCCATAACTTATCTATCGTCACCTGATCCCAGACGGGTTCGCCGTCCTGCTGCATCTTGAATCGGATCTGCGTTTGATTTTGGCCTTGGGGTTGGATGAGCATTGTAATTTGAAGTCCGGAAGACTGAGTGATTTCCTTCTCTGGTAAGAGAGGAGCCAGCCATCCGATGTAAGGCAGTAAACCGAAAATCGTTCTCGTTTGCCTTTCTTGCCTTGCCGCCTGGTCCTCTTTCATCTGTTTGGTGCCGGTCGTCCTGGATGCTGTCAAAATACCCGAAGGCTTGTCAGAGTGGACAATGGAATAACCCAAGCTAAACAGCGCCTGGGTCGCCGCGCGATATGCAGTGTCATAGGACACATCCAGGCTCCGCACCTCTATTTGTCGCGCTCCTAACTGGGTTGGGTCCTCACTGCTTTGGGCGAACGACAGCTCAATAGAGACCAAACCTGCGGATACCGCCAACAATGACACTTGCACACCAATACGCATATGAGCCTCCTAAAACTTCGTGGCGCTCAATTTGTAATCCGTGACAACATTTTTTCGTCAAAATAGACAAGCACAAAGATAGTCGTCGTGCTTTCCGTGCGGCGGCTCTGTTGGGAGCTCTGGCCATAACCCCCACCCACTCCCCCTAAAACACCACCCAGAACACCACCGCCAGCACCACCCAGTAATCCCAAACCTCCGACACTCACGCCGCTCCTCTCTCCTACGGCCGCAGAGGCTACCTCCCTTGAGACTTTATCGTAGCCCCACATCTCACCCCGACCCGATTTTGTAATCATGTCTGGGGGGCCGAAGATTTCTAGAATGTCAGCCTGTGTAGTCTTGCCGACCTCAATGTGTTTTTTCACCATTCCTGGCGTGAGAGATGAGGCTCTAGGTTGGACCTCTGGAGGCGGGAGTTGGGGCGACTGCATGACACATGCGGAAAGCGTCAATCCAGCCATGACCGTTAGAGCTTTTTTCATAGCTTTCTCCAAAATATAAAGCCAGGCCGGGATGGGTCTAAGCCTGGCTCAAAGGTGTGCTAATCAAAGATGCTGCCCGGCCGGATGAATCCGCGGCAAATCATTAACCGGGAGCAGGTTATTCTAACTTAAATGGGCCTGTCAACAGGAATTCTCGGTCTACTGATCTTGGTATTAAGCCTAGTCTTATGCAGGCTCTTGATTCGTTTCCGTGCAGGGTCACTCCACATTCTTCACTGCGCTTCGGATCTCTGCGATGTGGGCCTTTTTGATCGCTGTCACCCCGGCTGTGATCTCTCCATCACATCCCCTGCACTGAACCAGCTCCAGGGGATCTTCCCGTCGCTGGCGTCTGGCGAAGCGAGTCTTCCTGCTGTATCAACGCCGCAACTGGAGTTGCCACCCCCAACTGAGGCGGAGGAGACTCACATTTTGGCGGTTCGTCGAAGTAGGACGAAACGAAGGGCATCCAGCCGAAAGCGAATCTGATGATTCCCTCGAACAGAGAAGCGCTTCCGGCAGCACAGCAACCCAGAGTAAAATCAGGGCAACAACGCTGGCCGACGGGACAGCAGCAACAGTTTGTAGGACAACTAGTCCCGGTTTCTCCCGGACAGCCGTTGTTAATGATACAGCAATTAGACTGAATATTGCTGGCCGCCTGGGTTACAGTGAACGCATGCCCCGCGATGGTCATGCTACCATTGCGGGAACTCGAGGTATTGGCCTGGACCGAGAAGGTCACTGTGCCATTCCCGCTGCCACTGCTGCCTGATGTGATGCTGATAAAGCCCGCATTGCTCCCTGCCGTCCAGCTACAGCCGGTCGATGCCGTCACACTTACACTACCCGTCCCGCTAGTGCCTGTGAAGGATTGCCCGGTCGAGGAGATAGAGAAGCTGCAAGCTGGCGGAGGCGGTAAGACTGTCTGAGTAAACCCTTGGATCAAGTCCCGCGTGCCCGTGAAAATACCCACGAGCGTCCCAACGGTCTCTGGTAGCACCTGGTTCGTCAACATATCTCGCAACACTCCATCGAGCCTCTCCACACCCTGTTGGACCAGTTCCCTAGCGCCGGCCGTGGTTTGGCCCAGCGCCCCTCCAACGGCGATCTCTCCGGCTCCCCCAACCACGGTAATGTACAAAAGGGCGGCTGTGGGAAGAGCGAGCGCTAGAGCTGGGGCACCGACAAGAGCCAAAATTCCGAGCCCCACAGCCCCAGCACCTCCAACAATCAGGTAGGCAGTGTTAATCGCCTGAGGATTCGCACACTGGGTGGTTATTCTGGGCGCGACGATGAATTCACGGATGAGAGCACCCATTTGGGGATCCCCAGTTGTGGCAGCCTGCCCAGCTGCCTGTCCCGCAGCCTGCATGCAGGCCTCAGCCGCCTGTTGTGCCAATAGCATATCAGCCGAAGAGAGAGCCGGGGTACCTGCACTAGCGGTTCCGAGGGCTGACAACATCCCGATGATCATCCGATCCGTGTCTAGGAGGTTCGAAGCACCAATGGTGACTGGTATCCCGCGGATGCTGCCAAGCGAGAAAGTCGAGGAGGTACCTCGAACGGACTGTACCTGCGCGATGAGATTGTCGAGGTTAGTGATTTGAGTGCTTAGCGCGGCATTCAAGGTGGTACTTAGGCCTTCGCTCTGAAGGGCAAGAGCTTGATTGCGAGCTGCACGGAGAAAGCTCAATGTGACGGTTCCGGCAGGCGCGACGGGAGTAGCAAGATCTTGGATCTGAAATCCAGGAATTGTATTCGAATTGAGAGTGGTGCCCCCTATCCTCTGGATTACTTGCACGTTGACCGTGCCGGGACCAATCTGCCCGCTCGTAGGATTGACAAAAGGAGGCACAGACACTGTGAGCGAGGTTGCACTAGAGGCAACCACTGGAACATCCACGGATCGCCCTTGAGCATCAGAAAAGCGGACGGAGAGCTGGGCAGTCGTGTCAAATCCTGAGCCTGTCACAGTCACTAACTGTGCTGGAGCTGCGGAAGGAGCACTTAAGGTGGTGATCTGCGGCGATGTTGTATTAAACGTCGCGGTGGCGGATCTTGGCGCATTCATAGTTACCGAACAGGTGCCCGTCCCCGTGCAGGCGCCGCTCCAGCCAGCAAAAGTGGAGCTGGACGCTGGGGTAGCCGTTAAAGTGACCGAGGTGCCGCTGGTGAAAGTCGCTGAACAGGTCGTGGGGCAATTGATCCCGGACGGGCTGCTCGCCACTGTCCCTGTACCGGTTCCCGCCCTCGTCACTGCGAGAGTGAAAGCCTGCGTGTTAAATGTCGCCGTAACCGATCTTGCTGCATTCATAGTCACCGTACAGGTGCCAGTCCCTGAACACCCACCTCCGCTCCAGCCCGCAAACACCGAACCGCTGGCCGCGCTGGCAGTCAGAGTAACGGAAGTGCCGCTGTTGAATGATGCAGAACAGGTGCTGCCACAGCTGATCCCTGCTGGACTGCTTGTCACGGTGCCACTGCCTGCGCCAGACCTGTTTACCGTAAGGGTAAAAAGATCCGCAGTCCTTACCGCGCTCCGAATCTCTTCGATGTGGACCTTCTTGATCACCCTCTGACCGGCTGAGATCGTCGGGTCGGTATAGCTCGGGCGCGCCCGCCCTAAGGCATCATAGACCGGATTCAAAGCTGTCCTTAAATCCGTAATATGCACCGCCCGAACCTGTGTCACCCCAGCGGTCAGGGTAGGATCGGTAAAACCAAAGGCCGCAAGCCCGTTCCTCGACCTTAAAGTATTAATGGCCTGGCGCAGCTCGGTGATATGGACGGCTTTAACAGGAGTGACCTGTGACGTTAGCGGATCGTTAGTAAATGTAAAAGATGCCTGGGACAAAGCTGGACAAAAGAGGGCCAATACCTGGAGAAAGCCAACGAAGATAAAAGCAGCCTTTGCCACGCTTCTCTTGCCGACCATCCAGACGGCGTAAACGGGTCGGCACCGAAAGCTCTCCCGCCTTCGTATAGCCGAGCTCACTTCAAAACCTGAAGCTAAAGCGCCGAGCGAAAAGCCTCCTGGCGGGCTATAGGGCTTTTGGATCGAAGACATTTCTGGATTGCACTTTCCGTCGGAAAACTGGTTACTGTGCGAGCAATATATGAGCATCGAAGAGTGGCGTCAAGGGCAGTGACCCCAGCGAATTTGGTCATTTTTCCTACTCCCCCATCTGGCCAAGAACTAACAGTGGAATCTAAAAATGCGTATCACTCCACAGTCCTTACGGCACTTCAGACCTCTTGAATGTGGGCCTTTTTGATCGTTGTCTGTCCGGCAGTGATCGTGGGGTCCGTATAGCTCGGCCAGGCGGGCCCACATGAATCAAGAGGGTATTAAAAAGCACTATAGAAAACCAGTTGTTAAATCGAAGCATGCGTTTCCTACCTATTCCTCCTTGACCACACTTTTAAGATATTTTATTTCCAGCTTCTCCCACTCCTCCAGCGCCACGATCCAGTCTCGTTCTTTGAACGTCGCCAGGCGACCATCCATCACTTCTGTGGAGCCGTCTCGTTTGAGCAAGGTGAGGGCTTCCCTCATAGCATAAATCGCCGCCCGC
>Ga0105164_10002642_pt1 | contig 11060 bp, 12 predicted proteins | sample VDWuncwatermetaG_FD_89674 | JGI IMG/M metagenome (GOLD analysis project Ga0105164, IMG submission 89674) | Wastewater microbial communities from Netherlands to study Microbial Dark Matter (Phase II) - VDW unchlorinated drinking water | ecosystem: Environmental > Aquatic > Freshwater > Drinking...
ACGATAATCGCTCCTCCGACCAACACAGAGGACGATGGTGCTTCCGCAAACAAGAACCACACCCAAAGGGGTGTCAACACCGTTTCCAACAGGAAGAACATGCTGACGTCCACACTTGGCAAGTAGCGGGGCCCCTGGGCAACAAACGACAGGGCCAGCGGAATGGCAATCAATCCGTTCAATGCCACCCAAAACCATGCAGGCATGCCCATCGCCGATATGCCAAGCAGGCTGTCCGGCGCGACATCGAAAAACGCCAAGGCGATGATTGCAGACAACAGGCTGCCCAAACCCAGACTGGTGACGAGATTTTTGCCACTTGCGCGGATGATCGTGAGCGTTGCCGCCATGCAACTTGCGCACAAAAGCGCCAGCAAGTCGCCTGTCACACTGCCAATTGTCAAACTGTCGCGGACGATGATGCCAGTGGCCAGCAAGCAAACGACGACTGCTGTCCATGTATAGGAATGCGCCCGTTCGCCAATGAAAATGCGCGACAGGAAAACGGTAATGAGTGGGGTGATGGCCAAGATGAAAACAACATTTGCTGCTGGTGTGGTCTTGATTGCCCCGACATAGGAGTAGCCGGCAACAGCATTGATCACGATCACAGCGAGGCCCGCACCGCCCGCGATTAGCGGCACATTATCCTTCTTGACCAGCCGCGATACACACCAGACCACAGTTATTGCGAAAAACAGCAACACGCCGCGGGCGAACATCAGCGTCCAGATATCAAGCCCCGACAAGCGCAGAAGGGGCAAGTCAAAAGTATAGAGAAGTCCCCCCAGCGCGGTGATGAAAAGTCCGTACCGAATTTTGCCGCGATGGTGGCCCGCGTCCTGTCTCATTCAAAAATCACCGGAGGGCAAGAACCTGATTTGATAGGCCCGCCTAGTCGAACGTGATGGTGAGTCGGGCGCATTGTCAACTGCATGGTTGCGATTTTGGGTAGCATTGAATGTATGAATACAACCTGACTCGCGCAGAAAGTCAAGATTGCAGAACCGGTTTTTGGCCATTGGGTGGATAGTTCTTTGCAGTAAACCGTCAATTTGGAGGCTTATGTGGCAGGCTTGCGGTCCCCGGCGGTTTCCCTTATAGGCCCGCCAGTATGCCCGGCGCCGTTCACCCCTGGAGGAAGGCCGGGCTTTTATTTGTTTGGAGAAGACAATGTCGAAAATCGTAACGATCAAGGCTGCGTCACGCAGTCAGGCTGGCAAGGGGGCCGCTCGTTCCGTTCGCCGCACCGGAGATGTTCCAGGCGTGGTTTATGGTGACAAGCAGGACCCGCAGCTCATCACGCTGACCTACAAGAACGTGCAGCCGCACGTCGAGACGGGCCGCTTCCTGTCCACGCTTGTTGACCTCGAAGTTGACGGCAAGACCGTGCGCGCCATTCCTCGCGACGTGCAGTTTGAGCCTGTGAAAGACCGCATCATCCACGTGGATTTCCTGCGCCTCGGCAAGGATGCCCGCATCGCAGTGAATATTCCGGTCCATTTCAAGAACCAGGATGCTAGCCCCGGCCTCAAGGCAGGCGGTGCGCTCAATGTGGTTTCACACTCCGTGAACCTCTATTGCCCTGCTGACTTCATCCCCGACGACATCGTGGTTGATCTCACCGGAATGCAAATCGGCCAGAACATCCATCTGTCCCAGTTGAAATTGCCGGATCGCGTCACCGCCGTCGCGCGCGATGACCTTACCATCTGCTCCATCTCGGCCCAGGCCAAGGAAGAAGAAGTGGCAGTCGAAGAGGTTGCCGCCGAAGTTCCGGCCACAGCACAGAAGGCTCCGGTTGCCGCCCCCGGCGCTGCTGCTGCACCGGCCAAGGGTGCTGCACCGGCAAAGGGCGCGGCTCCTGCCGCTCCGGCCAAGGGTGCTGCTCCTGCTGCTGCTGCTCCTGCACCAAAGAAGAAGTAACAGGCGCTTTTGCGCCGGGGAGGCTCCATGTTCCTGTTCGCAGGCCTTGGCAATCCCGGCGCGAAGTATGCCCACAACCGGCACAACATCGGTTTCATGGCGGTGGACGAAATTGTCCGTCGCCATTCTTTTTCAGCCTGGCGCAAGAAGTTCCATGCCGACATGTCGGAGGGAACATGCAACGGCAAAAGAGTGCTGGTGCTCAAACCGCAAACCTACATGAATGAGTCAGGCCGGGCGGTGGGCGAGGCTGTACGCTTTCACAATATCGATCTTGAGAAAGTCTATGTTTTCTATGATGAACTGGACCTCGAACCCGGCAAGCTGCGCGTGAAACTGGGTGGAGGAGCTGCCGGCCACAATGGCATCCGCTCCATCTCCGCCCATATCGGTCCGGACTACAAGCGTGTTCGGCTCGGCATTGGCCACCCCGGCGTCAAGGAGCTGGTGCAACCCCATGTGCTGGGGGATTTTGCCAAGTCGGACAAGATTTGGCTGGCAAAGTTGTTTGAGGGTGTGGCTGAAAATGTTGGGCTGTTGGTCGATGGCGAAGACGGAAAATTTCAAAGCAAAGTCGCCTTGGCGCTGAAGCCGCCTCGGCCCAATGCGAAAATGAAAGAGACGGATTGATGGGTTTCAAATGCGGAATTGTGGGCCTGCCGAATGTTGGCAAGTCCACGCTGTTCAATGCGCTGACGCAAACCTCTGCGGCGCAAGCGGCAAATTATCCGTTCTGCACCATCGAGCCCAATGTGGGCGATGTGGGCGTGCCGGACGAACGCCTGGACAAGCTTGCGGCCATCGCAGGTTCGGCCCAGATCATCCCCACGCGCCTCACCTTTGTGGATATTGCCGGCCTCGTCAAAGGCGCCTCCAAGGGCGAAGGGCTGGGCAACCAGTTTCTCGCCAACATCCGCGAGACCGATGCCATTGCGCATGTGGTGCGCTGTTTCGAGGACGGCGACATCACCCATGTCTCGGGCCGCATCGACCCGGTTTCCGATATCGAAATCATCGAAACCGAATTGATGCTGGCGGACCTGGATTCGCTCGAGAAGCGCTACGCTGCAGCCGAGAAAAAGGGAAAGCAGGGCGACAAGGAAGCGAAGGAACTTGCTGACCTGATGTTGCGTGCGCTCGTGTTGTTGCGCGAAGGAAAGCCCGCGCGTTTGGTGGAGCGCACCGCCGACGAAGAAGTGACGTTCAAGGGGCTTGGCCTTTTGTCGTCGAAACCCGTGCTCTACGTCTGCAATGTGGAAGAGGGTGCCGCCGACAAAGGCAATGATTTTTCGGATCGGGTGAAAGCCTTCGCGGCGCTGGAGGGCAACAAGGCCGTTGTTGTATCGGCCAAGATTGAAAGCGAAATTGCCATTCTGCCGCTTGCCGACCAAAAGGACTATCTGGACGCTGTGGGTCTTTCCGAACCGGGTTTGAATCGTGTGATCCGTGAGGGCTACGCACTGCTAGGACTGCTCACATATTTCACTGTTGGTCCAAAAGAAGCCCGCGCCTGGACCATCACCCGCGGCACAAAGGCACCGGCAGCAGCCGGCGTCATCCACACGGACTTTGAAAAGGGCTTCATCCGCTCGGAAACAATCGCTTATGATGACTACATTACCAACCAAGGCGAAGCGGGATCAAAAGTGGCAGGCAAGTTCCGGTTGGAGGGGAAGGAATATATCGTTGAGGATGGCGATGTGATGCACTTCCGCTTCAACACTTGAGCGCACTGCGCCACTTCGAAGATTTTTCCTCCGGCCAGAATTTTGCCTTGGGGCCGCATGTCGTCACGGCTGATGCGATCACTGCTTTCGCCAGTGAATTTGACCCGCAGCCTTTTCATCTCGACCCGGAAGCGGCGCGAAACTCTGTCCTCGGTGGCTTGGCGGCGAGCGGATGGCACAGCTTTTCCCTTTGCGTCCGCCTGATGTGCGATGCGGTGCTAACCAACAGCGCCGTCCTCGGTTCCAGTGGAATGGAAGAAGTAAAGTGGTTGAAGCCGGTGCTGGCCGGCGATGAATTGTCGGGTGAAATGAGAGTAACAGCGGCACGCATTTCGAACTCGCGGCCGGCCATCGGTATTGTGAATTTCATCAGTACATTGAGCGATCAGCATGGCACGCCGAAGATCCAGGTGACAGGCATGTTTTTCGTGCGCCGGAGGCCCACATGATCGGGCTGTGGTACGAGGAGCTGGAAATCGGCCGAGTAATAAAACTGGGTGTGCATGAATTTTCCGCCGATGCCATCCAGCGCTTCAGCAGCAGCTTTGTGCCGGTCGGATTTCACATGGACGCGGCACAAGCGGGTAAGGGGCTGTTTGGAAAAACGGCGGCGGCAGGTATCCACACCTGTAGTGGCTGGATGAGGAGCTTTGTCGCCAACAACACAACGGAACGCCAGAGACTTGCAACAACAGGCAAAGTATTGCCCGAGATCGGGCCATCGCCCGGGCTACAGAACATTCGGTGGCCCAATCCAGTGTTTGTGGGAGATGAAATCCACTACCGCGCCGAGATCACTTCCAAGCGCGAATTGGGTTCAAAGCCCGCGTGGGGGCTGGTGACACTGCTTTGTGAGGGTCACAACTCGAATGGCACACTGGTTGTAAGTTTTGAATCGAAGGTGCTGGTGCAGCGGCGGCGGGATTAGTGTCCCTCAAAACCCACCAGCGTATGCACTTTCACACCTTTTTCCTTGAGCTTTACAGCGCCGCCCAGATCAGGCAGGTCAATCACGAATGCCGCCGCCACCACTTCACCTCCTGATTTGCGAATGAGGTCGATTGCGGCACCCGCCGTTCCGCCTGTTGCAATCAGGTCATCGATCAGCAGGATACGATCACCTTTCTGGATGGCATCGGCGTGAATTTCGATGGTGTCTACGCCGTACTCCAGCGCGTATTCCTGGCCGATGACACGGTGGGGCAGCTTGCCTTTCTTGCGGATGGGAATGAAACCTCTACCCAACGTATGGGCCACGGCACCGCCCAGAATAAATCCGCGTGCTTCAATGCCCGCAACATAACCAATGTCGCCCTTGAGAAAAGGCCAAGCCAGTTCATCCACTGCGGCGCGGAAACCATGCAGGTCCGCGAGCAGGGTGGTGATGTCGCGGAACAGAATGCCGGGCTTGGGATAGTCCGGAATGGTGCGGATGTAGCGCTTGATGTCAAAGCCGTTGCGGAGGTCCATGGACTTCTACCTTCTGTTTCAGGGCCATTTCACCTCAGGTGGCATCGACGAAAGGATGCTGTCAACATTTCCGCCGGTCTTGAGGCCAAAGATGGTGCCGCGGTCGTAGAGCAGGTTGAACTCCACATAGCGACCACGGCGGATAAGTTGCTCCTCCCGGTCTTCCGCAGTCCACGGCGAATGCATGTTGCGGCGGACAAGGGCAGGGTAGATCTTGCGAAAGGCTTCGCCAACGTCTTGCACAAACGCCAAGGAGTCTTCACCCGGCTCGACATAATCAAAGAAAATGCCACCGATGCCTCGAGCTTCCTGGCGATGCGGAAGATAGAAATACTCGTCACACCATTTCTTGTAGCGAATGTAGTCGGCAATTGCGTGGGCGTCGCAGGCAGCTTTCATGGCCGCGTGAAAATCAACCGAATCGGCGTCCTCTTGCGTCCGGCGGCGCATCAGCACTGGCGTCAAATCCGCACCACCGCCAAACCAGGCCTTGGATGTGACGACATGGCGGGTGTTCATATGGACGGCCGGAATATTGGGATTGCGCGGGTGGATGATCAACGAGATGCCTGAGGCCCAGAAACGCGGGTCAGCTTCCGCGCCTGGAATTTGCTTGCGGAATTCGGGGGACAATTCGCCCCAGACGGTCGAGCAATGCACGCCCGCCTTTTCAAACAGCCTGCCATGCAACATGGCCATGGTGCCGCCACCCTCGTTCTGGCCGCGCCGCCATGGTGTGCGAACAAATCTTCCGGGATCTGCCTCGCCTTGCGCTTCCTGCTCGAGTTCTTCGAGATCGGCAACAATCCGGTTTTGCAGTTCCTCGAACCAGGCTTTGGCCTTTTCTTTCATGTCAGCCCTCGCGGCAATTCCTGCAATCGTTGGTCAAGTGTTTCGAACATTCCGGTTTGCCGTATGGCTTCCGATGCCACAATGGCTGCGGCCAGGGCCACATTGAGCGAACGCATGCCCGGTCGCATGAGGATGCCGACACGTTGGCATGCGGCATGAACATGATCTGGCACGCCCGAAGATTCCCGCCCGAATAGCAGAATATCATCTGCAAGGAAGGTGTACCGGTAATGTGGCGCATTGGCCTTGGTGGTGAGGAGTACAAGACGTCGCCCTGCGCTTTCGGAGACGAAACTTTCCCAACTCGCCGCGCGGCGCACATCAACATGCTCAAGATAATCCATGCCCGCCCGACGAAAGGCAGAATCGCTCCACACAAAGCCTGCAGGTTCAATGATGGTCAGTGGCAGGCCGAAGCAGGCGCAGAGCCTGGCAATGGTCCCGGCATTGGCGGCGATGTCAGGCTGGTAAAGGGCGATTTCGAGCATGATTCCCTAGATTTACGGTCAGTTTTGCGGTCCAGTTACAGGGTCGGCTACTGCGACAACCTATGGCTGGACTTACGCCCGTTGCAATGTCAAAACGCGCGGGATTTGAACTGCTTGGGGAACCTGATCTCGGGGAACTCTGGCGGCTTGCCACGCAACACGAGGGAACAGGGACCGTGTCCACAGCAGACCATGCGGACGTCACGCGGCGTGACTTCATCTACATTGCCACAGGTGCGGTGAGCGCCGTCGGCGCAGCACTCACGGCCTGGCCTTTCATCCACCAGATGAACCCCGATGCCTCAGTGAAGGCACTGGCGTCCATCGAGTTCGATCTCGCGCCCATTGCGGAGGGCCAGGAAGTCACGATCAAGTGGCGTGGCAACCCGGTAATCGTGCGCCACCGCACGGCGAAGGAGATTGAAGCGGCGAAGGCCGTTCCGATGGCCGACCTGAAGGACCCTGATGCCCGCAGCCAGGTTGCCAAAGATGGGGACCCGGCGACTGACGAAAACCGCACCGTCAAAGGACACGAACAATTTCTGGTCATGATGGGTGTTTGCACCCATCTCGGTTGCGTGCCGCAGGGTGACAATCCGGCTAAGGAATTTGCCGTGGTCGAGGGTTATGCGAAACTCGGTGGCTGGTTCTGCCCATGCCATGGCTCGCACTATGATACGGCTGGCCGCATCCGCAAAGGCCCGGCACCTGAGAATCTCGCAGTGCCTCAATACAAATTTCTCACCGACAGCAAGATCCAGATCGGTTGAGCGGGAACATAACCATGAGCGGACCATCAGCCTACACACCCAAGAGCGCCTTTGGAAAATGGTTCCATGAGAGGCTTCCCGTCTACGCATTCGTCAAGGACACAGCGCTGGACTTCCCGACTCCAAAGAATTTGAACTACTGGTGGACGTTTGGCGGCATTCTCTCGTTCATGCTGGTGGTGCAGATTATCACCGGCGTCGTTCTGGCCATGCACTACACGCCGCATACTTCCATGGCGTTCGACTCCGTCGAACACATCATGCGTGATGTGAACTATGGTTGGCTGCTCCGCTACATGCATGCCAACGGCGCATCGATGTTCTTTATCGCCGTCTATATCCACATGTTCCGCGGCATGTACTATGGTTCCTACAAGGCGCCGCGCGAGGTGCTGTGGATGCTTGGTGTTGTGATCTACCTGATCATGATGGCAACCGCATTCATGGGTTACGTGCTGCCCTGGGGCCAGATGAGCTTCTGGGGTGCCAAAGTCATCACCAACCTTTTCTCCGCCATTCCGTTTGTCGGCGACGCCATCACCACCTGGCTATGGGGGGCCTATTCGGTTGATAATCCAACACTGAACCGCTTTTTCTCCCTGCATTATCTGCTACCTTTTGTGTTGGCAGGTGTCATCATCCTGCACATCTGGGCGCTGCATGTGCCGGGCAATGGCAATCCAACTGGTGTTTCCGTGAAGAGCGGGCAGGACACGGTGCCGTTCCATCCCTACTACACAATGAAGGACGGTTTTGCGATTGTCGTGTTCCTGCTGTTCTTTGCCTTCTGGCTGTTCTTCCAGCCCAACTATCTGGGCCACGCCATCAACTATGAACCGGCCAACCCGCTGGTGACTCCGGCGCACATTGTACCGGAATGGTACTACCTGCCGTTCTACGCCATCCTGCGCGCCATACCGTCCAAGCTTGGCGGTGTGATTGCGATGTTCGGCTCGATCCTCATTCTTTTCGTGCTGCCGTGGCTTGATACCTCGCGGGTGCGTTCAGGCACCTATCGTCCGATGTTCAAATGGTTCTTCTGGATATTTGCCCTTGTCTGCGTGGCGCTGGGCTACCTCGGCTCCAAGCCGGCAGATGGTGTCTATGTGTTCTGGGCGCGCATTCTCACCGCTTACTACTTCGCGCACTTCATCATCATCCTGCCGCTGCTTGGACTTCTGGAAAGTCCAAAGCCGTTGCCGTCTTCGATTTCTGACGATGTACTGTCAAAGTCGAAGTCAAAGCTGGCGCCAGCCGAGTGATCCGGAGAACAACAATGAAAAAACTCTTTTCACTCACCGCAGCCCTTTCCTTGTCTGCATCGTCTCAGCTTGGCTCCGCTGCATTTGCGGCCGAAGGACAAAAACCGGCAAAGTCGGTGTCCTTTGCCCATGAAGGACCTTTCGGCACCTTTGACCGCCAGCAATTGCAGCGTGGCTACAAAGTTTACAAAGAAGTGTGTGCCAGCTGCCATTCCATGCGACTTGTGTCGTTCCGCAACCTTGCAGAAGGCGGCATTTTCACGGACGAACAGGTGAAGGCGCTTGCTGCAACGTTTACGGTGCAAGATGGACCAAATGACAGTGGCGAGATGTTTGATCGCCCGGGCTTGCCGTCTGACCGTTTTCCGTCTCCCTTTGCAAATGAAGAAGCAGCCAAGTCTGCCAACGGCGGGGCCGTGCCTCCTGATCTCTCGCTCATCACCAAGGGGCGCGCAGGCTGGTATGGTACATTCAACCAGTTGCTCAACGGCATCGGCGGGCCGCAATATGTTTATTCCGTGTTGACAGGATACGAAGAACCCCATGGCGATCTCGCTGCGGAAAAACCCGAGGGCAAACACTTCAACGAATATTTTACTGCTGGCCCGTGGATTGGCATGGCGCCGCCTCTGGCCGACGGGCAAGTGACCTTTGATGACGGCGCTCCCAACACGATCGACGGGATGGCAAAAGACGTGGCCGCCTTTCTTGCCTTCACCGCCGAGCCAAAAATGGAAGAACGCAAGCAGACCGGCTTCATGGTCATGATCTATCTCGCCGTGCTGAGTGTGCTGCTCTATCTCGTGAAAAAGAAGGTGTGGGCCGACCAGCACTGAGAAGTGCCTTTGCATTGTTTTGCTGGCAATGGGAGCGGAATTCCACGCTCCCAGTTTTTCAGGCTGGCTGCCAACGCGGGTCAGCGCACCAGTCGTGCACCGTAGCCAAAACTGGGTGCCTGCGCGACATCCTGCAAGCCTCGCTTGTTTTCTTGCGTCACTTGCATGACAACGTTGCCTTGCAGCCAAATCTTGTCAGCAACGATGGCAAGCGAAGGCGAATTCGCATTGATAACAACATTGTGCAAGGTGCCGCCTACCCAGAACTGCTGTTCAGGCAAGTACATCACACCATCATAGTCGAGCGTGGCACCACCAAGGACTGTCGTCCATTCCTGCTGAAATTTTGAGCTGGAAAGGTCGCGGTCAGACATGAACTGCATGTTCTTGTAGGTGCCGCTTCTTGGCGACGTCAGCTTGGTGGCAGATTTCGACATCAGATGAATGTAGCTGTTGCTGCCAACCAGGGCGACCATCACTTCGTCTCCGGATACAGTTGCCCCTGATCCAACGCTGAATTGGCCGTCCTTCATAATGTATGTTCCGGGGTTGAGTGTCACCTCTGCTCCAGAACCGATATTGAGACCTCCGCAATAGGTTCCTGGTTCGAGAGTGTATTGGGCTGAGCCATACTTCTTCTTTGTGTCAACGCATGCCCCTGCTTCAGGCAGCGGCAAGTTCGCATAGGGATCGTTGACTTTCTCAACTCCCTTGATAGGTTCGGGTGCCCAGGTTTCGCCGGAATAACCGCCATTGACGCCAAATTCGCTCGCTGTGGCTTTTGACTTGCTGCCGTACAATTTCATGCCCTTGCCGTCGCTCGAGTTGGCCTGTGCGGCGCAGTCAATTGCATTCAGAGTGGCGTTTCCGTAAATTTCGATTGAGGCTGGTTGGCTGCCGTTGAGGGCCAGTATGCACAGTGGGTCTGACTGGATCTTGCGTGCGGCGGCCACGCTCACCACATCCATCTCTGAAATTCCAAGGGCGGCGCCCAATGGATTTTTTGCTTTTGCCTTGGCCCGGCCAGACACCTCAGTGTCCTCAACGATGAAGGCTGGCTGGCTTGTAATCACAAAATCGGCTCCACCTGCCTTTTTGGCCGACTCGAGATTCGTGGTGAAGACGGCTTGTGCCGTTGCAATGCGTTGTGTCTCTTTTGTGCCAGGAGGCATCGCGGTTGCCGCAAGTACAGCCGCATCCAGACTGGCCTGAATCGCTTCCTCGGAATCAGCTGCTTGCACAAAAATTGTAACGAGTCCCGCCACGCCAGCGAGAAGCACGCCACTTAACGAAGTGACAATGGCGACGTTGCCATCTGTGTTCTTGAGAAATCTCTTCATCTTACACCATGCATAAAGGCAAGCCCCATCAGCCCTGTCTTAAGCCCGGAAATTTCAGATAATTTGAAAGGAACCAAGACAACTTTAATCAAATTCAATACTTTTTGACCTGTTCGCGCTATTGAATGTGATCGCCCAATCTACTTATAACTTGAATCTAGAAAGAATCCGGCATGCGCGGTGGCTGGGTGAGGGCAACAATTTGCAAACCATCCTCGGCATTATCGGCGGTTCTGGCGTGTACGACGTGCCCATGGACAACGCCCGCTGGCAAACAGTGGAAAGCCCGTGGGGGCAAGCATCTGACCAATTGCGGCGCGGCGAGATCGAAGGCCTTCCCGTGGTTTTCCTGCCGCGCCATGGCCGGGGCCATTTCTATTCGCCGAGCA
>Ga0105164_10002643_pt1 | contig 11058 bp, 29 predicted proteins | sample VDWuncwatermetaG_FD_89674 | JGI IMG/M metagenome (GOLD analysis project Ga0105164, IMG submission 89674) | Wastewater microbial communities from Netherlands to study Microbial Dark Matter (Phase II) - VDW unchlorinated drinking water | ecosystem: Environmental > Aquatic > Freshwater > Drinking...
CCCGAAAGGAGATCGCCATGGAGTACCGTGACGTGAATGGTTTAGAATTGAAAAGGGGCATCCAATCAGGCCCAAACGCCTTTATACGGAAAGCGCTTACCGCAATCCCGCAAGGGCAAGCGATGCGCCTGGTAGATATCAAGGACGAGGTATTGAAGGAGTTTCCGTCCTTGATTAAGGGGCTAGCCATCGAGGACGGGGACAAAGCCAGGAAGGTTGCATCCCAGCGAGTCTATATTAGGCTGGCGGGATTGTATAAAAAGGTAGAAGGCTTGAAGAAGTATGTTGACGGCAACGGGTACACTTGCATAGGCAAGTAACAGAGAACCTTCGAGACAGTTCTTGTCTTTAAGATAAAGGGGGTGAGATAGGTGGAACATGGGGTAGATTTGCTGACAGATATCTACGACTTGCTTGCGCTCGTTCATGACGCCATTCCACCCGAGCGAGCCTCTCTACGTTGGGCTGTTATTGAGATGAAGACAACTATTCATGATGAGCAAGTCCGGCAAGAAAGGGGGTGAGAATTCATGAAGTCACGATACTACTCCTTTACTGTAGGAGATAGACGGTATACCATACGCTGGGCACCGTCCCCATATCTGGTCCGAGTGTTGAGATGGTTGACCGGAAGATAAGTAGAGACACTTTCTGAAAGGAGGTGAGATAGATGGAAACAGTTCACACTGATCTTGTACCTGGTACTGTACAGGTAATTAATGCTGGGCAGTTCCGTATCCGTGTTAAGTACATGACGTGTGTTATGCACACGTCATGTGGTGTTAACATTGAGATCACTGACACTGACACTGAGAAAGTTACCAGCGTAACAGTCTAACTAAAGGAGGAAACGTAGACAGGTATAGAAGTTACTGCTTTGACTATCGTAGTATCTAGTAGGAAAGGAGGAGGTATGATGGCTCGACATTTCGATATCATAATCCACGGCAACCTTACAGTTGATACACCTGGATTATTACACAATGGGGCTGTTGCTGTGGTGTGGAAGGATACCACGGTAACAATCACGGATACAAGGAAGGTAATCCTTGTTTTGGAAGATTCAGATTATTGGTTATCAGTAGCTGACTAGAAAGGAGGAGGTATGCAATACCTCAAGATCGAGGACTTGATTGAGAAACAGCCAGGATCCTCATTTCGTGGTCCGCACCGTGTTGTTGTGCATAGAGGTGGATCGGTTGTCGGTAGGCGATACTGGATGCGTAAGCGTATTAAGCGTTATCCTGTCAATCCAGAGCAGTTAAGGTATGAAGGACTAATACCTAGACGCTCAAGCTTTGAAGCTGTGACAGAGGCGTGTCTCCTCAATGCGCCACAGATGACTGGAGACGATATAAGGAGAGACAACCCTGACTTCAAACCAGAAGCGAAGACGAGTTGGGGAGATCCTAACTACGGGCCACCTGTCTTCACGAAAGGAATAAAGGAGTTTCATGGTGACGGATGCACGTGCTACGAGTGCGTAGGCTATCCAAAGGAGGGTGGTAAGTCTTGATACAGTTTCTAACTTTAAGATAATTGAAAGGAGGTGAGGTAAATGACTACTATATTTGCGTGGCATGTTCATCATCTTGTTCTGGTTGAGTTGTTGACTGAACCGATTGAAGATCGGATCAAATACATCAAAACGGTAAAAGCCAGCACCGAAACTCAGGAGCAAATTGCCCTTCGGCTACGCCTTTTACGTCCAGTTAAAGGGATGCTTCCGATAGACTATGACGAGGCAAGGGATGCCAGTGATAAGGCAAGGAAGGTCTACGACGAGGCAAGGGAAGCCTGCGACGAGGCAAGGAAGGCCAGTGATAAGGCAAGGAAGGCCCTCGGCGAGGCAAGGAAGGTCTACGACGAGGCAAGGGAAGCCTGCGACGAGGCAGAGAAGACGTACAAGGGGATAGGGGTCGCCTGTAAAACGGAAATTGAAGCGCTCCATAAAATCGAGTGCCCTGATTGCCCTTGGGATGGAGAGACGATTTTTAGTGAGTCCGCACGCACCTAGGAACAAGGAGGAAATGGAAAGGAGGAGATATGCACCAATTCGATATCAGGGTAAAGCTTAACCCGGATTCAGCCCCATATTCTCAGGAGAAACTTGCTTACCTCGGACGCCTGCTCATTGAGATCCTGGAAGAGAGTAGTGCAATCACTCATGATATGGAGTTTGAAATCATTAAGAACACTTGAGACAGTTAAGTGGAGGAGTGACATGGCAACAAAGACGATTAGAGTTACTATAGAAGAGGTAACGAATAGCGGTACGCTCAACGAAACGAAGAGGATGGTTGGTCTATTCGAAACAGAATGGGATAAGGAAGATGAAGATGTATATAGAGAATAAAGGAGGACGTATGAAGCGCGATATGTTTATACCACTCTTGAAGCAAGAGATACTCAAGAGTCTCGAAGACGAGGAGTATGCTGATCTTAAGGAGAGAACTAACGAAGCAACAACTATTGGACAGCTGTTTGGAGTGATGAGAGATTGCTCTTATGACTTCCAAGGAGCTGTTTATACAGTAATGAAGATTCTCATAGAAGATGCTCTTGATAGTGAGTTCCAAGATTGTCCAATAGGTGGATGGGATACATAAGGAGTATCTCTCAAGCAGGAGAGCTTATCCTAAAGAGATATGAGCCCCACCCGTTTTTGGGAACCACATACCCAGCGAGACCACGGTGGTGTTATAGCAAACGTACTGTACCATGATCATGATCAGCCGTACCGGCAACGTAGTAACCGTTTGAGGATACAGGTAGAAAGGTACGAAAATGGATATGAGTGATCCGATGGTTTGCTACTGTGATTTCCAGAATTGTCACGGTTATTTAGAATACATGTCTCACAACGAAACAGTGGAACATTTTCGTTGTGAGACATGTGGTATCCTCTATTCGATGGAAGAAGTTGAGAATCTTATTAGGAGGAGGGCCGGAAAATGACTTCGAAATATGGTTGGACTTTGGATTCTCAGGACGTACCCATTCCATCCTCGCTTCTATTGACCGATGAGCAGGTGGCTGATTTGGGCTTGGGCTACGAGGTAGATGAGTGGGAGGAGTAATCGCCAGTACCTAGGAGGGAAGGAATGGCAATCAGCAAACTCAAGTGGTGTTTTCTCTGCATTGATTGCGGCTATGGCCGGGAGTATGACAAAGAATACCAAGCCGATCAAAGTGCCGAAAATCACCGACGCGACTTCCCGGGCCATACCACCGTCAAGCACTTTGGGCACTTAACCGCCCCGAGCTAGGGCCAAGGAGGGAAGGAAAATGTAAAAAATAGAAGAACAGCTAATCACAGAGTGGGCAGCTAAACAGTATACCAACATCAATAATTAACCGTAGGAAGGAGATGTAGTATGAAAAAGAATCCTTGGCTTACAAAGAACATACAACGAAAGAAAAAAATACTCATTAGAACTATTCAAAAGACACCGGTTTTAGGTATCTATGCTTTAGTGGGTATTATCTTGAGCAAGGCATTAAGGTCTCAAGGCCGTTGGCTGCTCATAATGGATAGACCTAAAGGTCTAAAACCTAGTACTATAGGTTGCAGTAACTTACAACCTGGAGATTGGTCTTGGTATGTTAAAAAGTTTAAGAAAGAGTGCTTGAAGTAACGAAAGGAGACGTGAGTGTTTACTCTCAAACAACCATTCACTTTAGATGAACTTAAGACCGCTTATAGAGCTGCAGTAAAAAAGGTCCATCCTGATTTAGGTGGTACAGTAGACAACTTTCGAGCTGTTCAACTCCAATATGAAAACCTGTTGCTTTTCGCAAGTATTGATAAGAACAGGTCAGTTTGTACAACTGACGGAACTCTGGTGTCTAAACTAGGTATGGGTTTAGGCCTAACTAAAAATGGGAAAGAATGTCATCAGTGTCTCGGTAATGGTTATCATGCTTCGAAAGTTGGTGGTATAAGGGAAGCTTGTTCTAATACAGTTCATTTTAACAGAGTAAGTGATAATTTATGGACCGACTCCTTATTCATTCCAAGAAAAAAGTATGGTCCAAGTTGTGCTCTTTGTCATGATAATGGTTATATTATAAGGGAACAAAGAACTATCTACGTAAGATGTTTCACATGTCTAGGAACAGGAGAAGTAGAAGTATGGAATCCAGTATTACCGAAAGGACTGATAACTGAAAGAAAAGAATAAGAGGAAAACATGATAAAGAAGAACGCTTGATACAGTTTTTCACTTTAAGATAAAGGAGGTGTAGATGAACAACTTAGAAAAGCTTCACGCAGAAACAGTTAAGTTATCTTCAAACGAACAACGGACAAAGTTCTACAATATGTTGATAGGGTGTTTAAGTGTTTATATCAGTTCTGATACATGGCAAAAAGCTGTAGACTTTGTAAAGGAGCAGTTTGATGAAACCAAAAAACTTTCCAGCTAGGAAACTAGCTCGCCAACTGAAAGCTCAAAAGCAAGAAGATAGAGTCATGCTAATAGAGCATGCTCGGACTATCAGAACGAAGAAGAATAGAGAAAAGAAGAACAGTTAAGATAAATTTCATTTAGAAAGGAGGTGAGATAGATGGAAACAGTAAGCACTGAGGGTCTCAAAGAGAAGACCTCTCGTGAAGTATCCCCGGTTAACTCAGCTATCCGTCTTGTGCTAAGTAGCTTGCAGCAAGGACAAGCAATCAAGATGAAGGAGCTAGCGCAAGAGTTGAGTGATAAAACTGGTGTTAAGCGTGAACAGATCTATGTTCGGATCGGTACGATTCTTAAGAGTAAGAAGTTTGTGTATCTTAAGAAGTTCGTTAACGCCGAACGAGATACCTTGATTGGCCGTTAAGGAAAGGAAGACCTTTGTTTGCGCTTCTAGGCCGCTAATAATGTTGTCATGTTCGAAAGAGGAACATTCCAGCGGTCTTGTCTCATAACTGGATAGGGCTAGGCTAGACTTTTTTAAGGAGGGGAAAATGAGAGGAATAGGAAATAAAGTTAACGGTTATCTCCAAGAATATCAAGTCGAGGGCGAAGGAGATTTCCCGATTGATATGCTGCGCTACGACTCCGCGTGGCCAGCACGAGAGGATCAAGTCTCACGAATTCAAGAGGTGCCTCTGGAGAAAAAGTATGGGCAGACAAGAGTCGTTGATCTACATCGTTTTAGTTTTAATGGGGAAGGGCCGCATGAAGCGCGCTGGGAAAGCTTTGGTTGGAGAGTGATTGAAATTCGTTAAATGAAAACTTTATATCCAGGTACTAGAATTTTTGCTTTCGATTCTTTTTTGTTTAAAGACGATATTTCGACTCCTTTATCTTATACAACAAGATCTGGAACCGTTACTTGTTGGTACGGATATAGGTTTACCCTCTTGGGCGTAACAAAATCCAAGGGTTGGATTTATCCTGATTGTGTTGATATCAAGTTTGATCATCGAGAACAAATTTCTCATGGTCATTTCAGTGATGGTGTAACAGTAATTGATGAGAACTAAGTACTATAATTATAAATACTTATTGATTCAATTCCCAATTCCGAGTGTCGGAATTGGGTTAACAATAAACTTTAATACTCACCAAGCAAGTATTTATTTGCCTTTTGTTTTTATTGTGGTATGGTGGGTAAAAGATAAAAGGAGGTTAACTAATGAAAGGGATTTTACATAGCGGGAGACAAATACCTTTTCCTTTTCTTTCTCGCCGAAGACGAAAACAAATTGAAGCTGTACAACAAAAAATCTCTTCACGAGAACAAGTATTACAAGAACATTATGATCAATGTATAGATCATACGTGTTCAGTGTGCCAGTCTCACTTGATACTTCAACTTGCTAAGCATGCAAACGGTAATGGAAAGGAGACGGTGAATGATTCGGTCTAGAGTAGGTGTGTTAACTAAAATTAAAGACGAGGACTATCACCAGCAGCAGAATGATTATTGGTCTCTTAAAACAGATGAGTCTGGTGGATATAGCAATCTAGACTACTTAGACTCTCTACTTGAACCATTTGAAGGTAAGAAAGTAAGGTATGATCTAGAGAGAAATACAACTGGTTTTAGTTTAAGAGTTTCTGTAGTAGAATAAGTATTCACGGAAGGTAAGTATATGAACGAAGCTGTTGACCCTAAAAAGGTTCAAGAAATTATTGATGCTTTTTTTCTGACTACATCTGGTTTAGAACTACAAGATATCTTGAAGGGGTCTAACAACATTATAGCGGTTGACCTTATTGTAAGGAAAATTGTAGAAGTATTTTCAGGAGTAGGTCTTGAAAATACACCGCCTGAAGTTATGCTTGTTGTGAGAAAGATAGTAACACATAGTTTTATGGTAGGTGTTTGGTTTGGCCAAACTAGTAAAGCATCATTTGGTGTACCAGGTAATACAACTATAAACTAAATGACTAAGGAAGAAGTAACTGAAAAGATTAGAAAGCTTTTAGCTTTATCATATTCACCAGTTGAAGCAGAGGCCAAATTAGCTTTAGCAAAAGCTCGTGAACTTATGATGAAGTGGACTGTTGAAGAATATGAACTTCAAAACGGGCAGAAAACAGAGTTCGTTGAGATTACTCTTTTCAAAGGAGAGAAACGTCCCTTCAAAATTAAACTCATTACAAGTATTTTACAGAGCTACTTCAACGTCAAAACTTTAACTTATAATGAAAGATACAAAAAACGAATTATCTGTTTTGGTACTCGGTCTAGTACTGAATTTGCTGTTTACGTGTTCAGTTATCTTTCCGAAATATTCGATAGTCTTTGGTCCCAAAACCGAGTCTTGTTTAACTTAAACGAGACTTATAAGAAACGTTATTTCATGGGACTAGCCGAAGGGTTTATGGATTACCTAAAGTCTCAAATAAGACATGCTCAAGAAGAAATAGGAACTGCATTAATGGTCATAGGAAAAGAACTCGAAGTTAACTATAATAAACAACATCCAAATATTTGTCATCAACCAATTAACGTTTCAGCGAGAGATAGGGTAGACCGTGCGATTTATAATAAAGGGATTATAGATGGTAGAAAAATTAGAGTTAAACGTTCAGTAAGCTCAACTAAGAAAGATCTCCTTGAGAACGGTTGAGACGCTTTTTCTTTATTTTACGAAAGGGGAAAATTTTATGAAGGCTACATTGTTGATACTAACTCTTCTTATCAGTGGGTGTTCTTTGACAACTTCTGATAAGACAGTGTACAAGTATCAAGAAAAGCAGTTTGTAAGCCGATTACAATATCTCCAGTTTTGTGACCATTACGAGTTGTACACAAACCGCTGTGAATAACAACGAATTGTTTCCTGTAATCTATAACAGGGCAATCGGACTTTTAACTATACAGAAAAGCGCTATGTGTAGTTAGTCCGTTAATTTTAAGAAGGTTAGTTGTGCCGTTAGTGAGTAATGCAGTGGCTGTAACCTTCTACGGCTTATAGATAGCTGCATAAAAGCTAACGGTACCTTTAATCGATTATGAGTGAACTAACAAGAGTAGCTAAACTTAACCACAACGTTATTATTTACCCCGGAAGCAAGGCGAGATTTAAAGTGAATGGGTTGTAGTGCCTAAAGAAGATTTCGATAAGTTACAACAAATTCTTTCTGATACAGAAAGGAACATGAAACCGGGTGACGTTTACCACGATAACGATCTCGATTACGATTTTGAAGTTCTTGAAGTTCAGGAACGGCTCGTGGTAATAAAAGATCAAGGAGAACTACGAACTGTTAATCGAGACTTGTTAGAGATTCAAATTGGGGAAGGAGTTCTTATACAAACAAATGGAACTTGAACAACTTCAGAATATTGTTAACACGGCATGTTCTTTTAACCGAGATTATCTGCCTTATCCTATAGTAGAGTTGAAAAATGTTAAGGGAGCCGGGAGTTACCGGTCGAAGTCAAATAAGATAACTTTACCTATTTGGATATTGAAATACTCCGACATATTTCAAATCTACTATGCAATACATGAAACTTGTCACTACAGAGTTAAAAGCGGGCACGGTCCCCTCTTTAGGGAGTTTGAAATAAAGATATTAAAGCACTTCGGAATGGTGCCGGTGTATAAAGGAGTTTATGCTAAACGGTTAACTGACTTGACCGGTGTTGTTAGTTTATGGGAGGAATCTAATGTCGAGCCAATGCCAACTCGGGGTAAGGGAGCCGGAGTTGTTTCGGAAGAAACGAGTCTTTCTAACCCGACTGATATCCCTTCAACTTGATAAAGAAGTTATTCAAGTTCCGGTAAGGGAAGTTTCAATCCGGATGTTTGAAGCACGTCACGGTCCGGGAAGCATGTCTCGTATTCTACAAGAGTTAGTACAACCGTGTACATCGTTTACAGAGATTGCTAAAAGGTATAATTTCTCGCGAGAACGCCCTCGTCAAATTTATGAGAAGCTTTTGGTTCCTTATCTTCCCTTGAAGAGCGGGAATGAGCGTATAAAGTTTTGTTCCATGAACAGGCCTCATGTAAAGGAATGGCCAGAAGTTACTTTAGCAGTTTGGAAAGAAGCCCGTAAACAAGGGTTTGAGGTAACTTATATTAACCATAAGATACCGAGTACTGGGCATATCAACACATTTTCACGCCGACTTTTGATTAATGGACACATATGTCAAATTAAACGATCTACAACTGTTCACGATAGTAGTAAATATGGGCAAGGATATACAAAGTATGTTCACGTCAACTTTCGTAACGTTGAAGGGATACAATTTTTTATTCTGGTAGCAAAAGTAAACGAAGATACGCGATTCTATATAATACCAAAAGGGATGATTATCCAGGTGGCTGGTAAAGATAAAAATATCTTTATACCGGTTGATGGTTATTCAAACTATCTACACAAGTTTCCCCCGAAGCTTAACTGGGTTGCCTGTAGAGATGCATGGCACCAACTAGAGGAGGTTTTATGTCAGCAGACAACGGAATCTACATTGCAAAGTTCACCGACGGCTACAGAGTAACTCACGCTCAAGCAATTGATAACTGTTTCTACGGTGGAGACTGTAGTGAGGAAGCTAAGGCTTTTCAATATGAGTACTTCAAGGATAGTAAGGTTTATATCGTCCGAGAAGAAGCGTGGGGTCGTGCGAGAGAATTATCTGATGAGATTTTAACGAGCGAGTGGCCAGTTCTGGAGTATGGAGTTAACGAAATAAGTTTTGATCACGACTTTCCAACCCGTCCTGAAGCTAAAGCAGAAGATGATGAGTAATCCAGTTTGTACTGGGATCAGGGAGACAAATGATCTTAGGGGATTATAAAAGCCGAACTGTTTGGCTTACTTCTACAAACGGCCAGGTTGTAAAACAGTTACTTCCAGACAGATCTCAAAAGTTACGAAATCATTCTCCAACTGGCTTTAATTGGGGATATGCGGGTAGTGGGCCTGCACAACTTGCTCTCGCATTGCTTCTTCATTATCTTAACGACGATGATAAAGCATTACAGTATTATCAGCGTTTTAAAGAAGATGTGATAATGGTTCTTCCACAAGAAGATTTTAATTTAAACGAGGATGTAGTTATCCGTTGGCTCCGGGAGACTTGTCCTTGATAAACCTTAGAGACACTTTTTTCTTTAAAAGAAAGGACCCTAACATGACCGCCGAAAACGAATTGGCCTTACAACGCATCGCTTATGTCGATCTTCTCGCGGAGAACCAGAAGTTGCGTGACTTTCTCGACGCTTTCGTTAAAGCAGTGGATATGCACGAAGGTCTAAGTAGTAAGGATGTAAGATGGTTTGCAGACGAGGCCCGTTCCCTATTACCCCACGAACTACCAGTAAAGAAAAGGTAGACTTTAATGACTATTCATTTAAGATGTCCATATTGTAGATCTCTTCGGCACGATATTCTTTCTCGTGACGGGAGACAGTGTCGTAAGTGTGGACAACGATTTTTCTTTACGATACCGGAAGGTAAAAAACACTATCAATATTTCAGTGACGAAAATTTTAGTACTCGTATCTATCCAAATAAGGAAACAGATCCTCCCTTGAAAGGAGAGGAAATCGGATTACCTCCGAGAGGTCAGTGGCTGTATGGTATTAAGAATTTAGTTACTCGTGAATATAAACGAGTAATTGCATCTTCTTTCTCAGAGGCAGCTAAACAGTTAGGGTGGGAAGAAGGACAAACACGGATGATGCCTATCAAGTACGGAGGAGTCCTGGTTAAAGAAGAAGAACTAGTTAAGCAAACACCGGATCCATATCTGCAAGGCATGACTGATCGTTTACCCGACTCTTTTGAAGTAGCGGATCCTCCTCTCTCTGATGAAACGCGGCAAAGTGTACTACGTGGTATAGAACAAGCTAAAGCTGGACAGCTAGTAGATCTTGGATCATTTGTTGAGAAGAAAACGGCTAAAGTTAAGAAGGATTCGAATGAACCGTCTACTAAGAGTTTGGTGATTGAAATTATAAAACAAGAAAACGAAATCGATCACCAAACAGTGCTTGATAAAATCTTTGAAATATTGAAAACTAAAGCAGAGAAGAAGGGTGGCCGCTCTGACGAAGAGCACCTGAAAAAACGGGCGAAGTTAACGTACTACTTTTATCGAAAAGAAGTAAGTAATGATAAAGGAGAGGCCGCGCAATAAATGTGGAACCAAAATTAATCCCGAACGCCCCAAATTGGATAGTACCTTTATTACAAACAAAGCCCAAAAGTTTTTTCTTAGTAGTGTATGATGGATCTGGTTTTGGAGAGTGTAAGGGATGTATAATTGCCGACGACATCAAACCTTTAAGACTGTATTATCCAAGATACAGTTACCGAACTTTAAGATACCTTTCTCTTTCAGACGAACCTTACGAATGTGTTTTTTGTCATCGGACGCATTACTCCGGGTGGACTTTTCAACAGGAATTAGAAGCGTTTATTTGTAATAGTTGTTTCTTGGGAAACTAAATGGCTCAACGACTAGAACTTTTTGTTATTGCGGTCGAGGCTTTAGATGAATACGACCTTTGGCAACCCGTACAAACTTTCTTTTGTGGGGAAGGAGAAAAGAAGGTATACAAAACAGGCAATCTCACTAGAGTAATTC
>Ga0105164_10002644_pt1 | contig 11055 bp, 15 predicted proteins | sample VDWuncwatermetaG_FD_89674 | JGI IMG/M metagenome (GOLD analysis project Ga0105164, IMG submission 89674) | Wastewater microbial communities from Netherlands to study Microbial Dark Matter (Phase II) - VDW unchlorinated drinking water | ecosystem: Environmental > Aquatic > Freshwater > Drinking...
CCAGGGCTCCAAGAGCGGTTTTTTTGTTTGCGAGGGCTCCAATGTCTTTGAAAGGAGGACGTGCGTCTGATGGTTAAAGGTACCGTCAAGTGGTTCAGCGACCAAAAAGGGTATGGATTCATCACGCCGGAAAATGGCAAAGATGTGTTTGTTCATCATTCTGCTATCAAGGGCGAAGGATTCAAGACCTTGCGCGAGGGACAGGCAGTTGAGTTTGAGATTGTCCAGGGTCCTAAAGGCGAGCAGGCCGCAAACGTAGTTAAATTATAAGCTTCGCTCTATAATTTAACTTAAAACACCCCAGTCCAAAAGACTGGGGTGTTTTTTTAAGAAAGATCTGCTAAAATAGAGAACGGGGTATTAGAATGAAAAACGTATTGGCCATTATCCTGGGAGGAGGGCGGGGGGCGAGGCTTTTGCCTCTCACGAAATACCGCGCCAAGCCCGCCGTTCCGATTGCCGGAAAATACCGATTGATCGATATCCCGATCAGTAATTGTCTGAATTCCGGTTTCAACAAGATCTATATTCTCACCCAATTCCTCTCCGAGTCTCTCAACAAGCATATCTCCAGAACCTATAAATTGGACAGTTTTTCGCATGGGTTCGTCGAAATCATTGCGGCGGAACAATCGATGGAAAAGACAGATTGGTTTCAGGGGACAGCGGACGCCGTCCGCCAGAGTCTGAAGCATTTTACGGATCCCCGCTTTGAATATTTTCTCATACTCTCCGGTGACCAGCTTTACGCGATCGATCTGCGCGAGGTCATGAAAACACATCAAGAGAAAGGAGCGGAGGTGACCGTCTGCTGTAAGCCGATGCCATCCCAAGAGGTCACACAGTTAGGGATCATGAAGGTTAACCGGGAAGGACGCATCACCCATTTCCTCGAGAAACCCCAGGAGCCCAAGATACTGGAAGAGTTCTCATTTGTGAAGGAAGGGAAGAAGATGGCGCTTGCCTCGATGGGGATTTATGTTTTCAATAGGGAAGTTTTAAAAGATCTTCTGACCGAAAGCGACAAAAGCGATTTCGGCAGAGGGATCATTCCGGATGCCATCTCGCAACGGAAAGTCTTCGCCCATATTTTTGAAAATTACTGGATCGATATCGGAACTATCAAAACCTACTATGAGGCGAGCCTCAGTCTCACTTCCAAGCATCCCCCCATCAATCTCTATAATGAAGAATGGCCTTACTATACGCGTGGAAGGTCTCTCCCTATTTCACGCATTGATCAAAGCCACATTGAACGTTCCGTCGTGGCCGATGGGTCCCTTATCGAAGGGGCGGAGATCCGCCATTCCATCATTGGTCTTCGGAGCGTGATTGGTTCCGGGACAAAGATTGAATCCTCGATCCTCATGGGAAACGATTACTTCGAAGACCCTCTCATACAGGAAGGGAATCGGAAAGAAGGAATTCCAAATCTCGGGATCGGGAAGAATTGTCTGATCCAAAAGGCGATCATCGACAAGAACGTGCGCATCGGTGATCATGTGAAGATCGTAAATTCGCAGGGGAAAACGCATTTTGAAGGACCCAATTTCATGATTCAAGACGGGATCACGGTGGTCGAAAAAAACGCCGTCATCCCTGCCGGGACCACACTTTGAACCGGGGCTCCCCGACCCCTTAGCCATGTCTCACCACCGCTCAGCGCCTCTTGAGGCTTGTCCTCCGAAACCAGAATTTCCCCGTACCAAACCCCTTTCCGATGAAGCGGCTTTTAGAGGCGAGGAGGACGTCGCATGCTGAATGAAATAGAATTGATGGAATATGAAGCTGTGCGCAAAGGGGTTGGATGGTTTGAACTCGCTTCGGAAACGGCCTTTGAAATGTCCGGAAAGGATGCCGCCTCTTTCCTTCATGGAATGGTCTCCAATGACGTAAAGTCGCTGCGGGAAGGAGAAGGGTGTTATACCACCTGTCTCACCCCGACCGGGAAGATGATTGCAGACTTTAGGATCTTTGCGCTTTCGGACCGTCTCTTGGTCCTCATCTCCAAGACAAAAAAAAAGGAGACCCTGGCGCACCTCGACAAGTTCATTTTTTTGGAAGAGATCACCTTTCAAGACCTCGAAGGGAAGACATCCCTCTTTTCTCTTCAGGGTCCTCTTTCGGAAAAGTTGATGGAAACGCTGGTTGGAAAATCTCTCCCTTGGGCGCTTTACCATCATGAACCGCTGGAGGTGCAGGGGATCCCATTGAGGGTTTTTGCTTCCTCCCATACCGGCGAAAAGGGGTACGATCTCCTTCTTCCTTTCGAAGCGGTTTCCCATTCCACGCAACTCCTCGAAGAGAGGGGAAGGCCGTACGGACTCCGCAAGGTAGGTCCCCAGACCCTTGAGATCCTACGGGTTGAAGCAGGGATTCCATATTTTGGAATGGACATGGATGAATCGACCATCCCTCTTGAAGCGGGTCTTGAAACGGCGGTTAGTTTTACAAAAGGATGCTATACCGGTCAAGAGGTGATTGCGCGCATTAAACATATCGGTCATGTGAATCGGATGCTGGTCGGACTCAAGTGCGAAGGCGTTGTCTCAAGAGGAGATCCGGTGATTCAGGGGGAAAACGAAGTGGGCCTTGTGACCAGTTCCTCTGATTCTCCTGCGGCACGCTCTCATGTGGCTCTCGCTACGGTTCGCCGCGAGGCGGCAACGGAGGGGACCTCTCTCATCGTCCGCACCCCGCACGGAAACGTACAAACTGTCGTAGCACCCCTCCCCTTTTATGTCTGTCCCTAAACCCCTTTCACTCATCCTGTTTGACGTTGGAAATGTCATCCTCCCTTTTGATCTCCGGATCGCAATGAAGAAATTTGAAAAGGAGTGCGGGTTCCCTTCGGAAGAGATATTTCGTCGACTGATGGGAGGAGAGCTCGACCATTCTTTTGAGAGGGGGAAAATAACTCCTCAGGAGTTCTATGAACATGTCACGCAGGAGTTGGGGATGGAGATATCGTACGATCGCTTCGTGACGATCTGGAGCGACATCTTTTCAGAAAATGAAAGGGTGAGCGTCCTGGTTCGGCGCTTAAGAAAACAATATCCCGTCGCCCTTATTTCAAATACCAATGTCCTTCACTTTGAATTCGTCTACCGGAACTTCCCGATTGTCAAAGAGGTGGGAGAGTTTATCCTTTCCTACGAGGTCGGGTGCCGGAAACCGGATCCGAAGATTTATCAGTCGGCCCTCGATCGCTTTGGCACAACCCCTCAAGGAACGCTTTATGTTGACGATCTCGAAAAATTTATCGAAGCCGCGCACAAACTCGGGCTTCATGGGATTCATTTCAAAGGGGCAGATCTTCTCGAGAAGGAACTGGTCCGTTTAGGCCTTTTAACGATTTGACCTCTCTCGGATCTCTTTCTGGATGAGGATGTGCACAAGGGAAGGGGGAGGAAGTCCCTCGATCGTCTTTCCATTAAAGAAAAAGGTGGGAGTACTTTTGACGCCGAGCCGGTGTGCTTCCTCGATATCTGCAAGCAGTGTCTTTTCGGTTTCCGGATCCTCCAGACACCTTGAAAAATCACTCTGGGCGATTCCCACCTTCTCTGCAAAGGGGAGGAGTTCCTCCGGCTTTACGACCTTGGGTGACTCAAAAAGAAGGTTATGGTATTCCCAGAATTTCTCATGACGCTGTGCGCAGATCGCCGCTTTTGCAAGTTGGCACGGTCGTTGCGGGGAAGCGGAGGGGCTGTAGGGATTACACGTTTGGTCATGTGGGTAGTGTTTATAGATAATTTGTAGATCGTTTTTGTACTCTGGGAGAAGACGCTTGAGAACGTAGTAAGCGGTACGACAGTGGATGCAGGCAAAATCACTAAAGTCCACGATAACCAGTTTTGGGGTGGAGCTTCCTTTTGAAGGCGCCCCTTGCGTGTTGACCGCTAAACGGGGAAGCGTTGCGTAATGATCCAAGAATTTCCGGAGAATCTCCTTATCGAAGACTTGGTACCTTGCGCTGTGGAAAAAGGCGACCGCCAGACCTGAAAAAGCCGTCACGGCAAAGAGGAAGAAGATAAGAACCATCACGATCCTCTTGTAGTGGCCCTCCGTATTTCCTTTGAGATCCTGTTGCTTGAATACCTCCCCGAGAGAAGTCCCCACCGTATGAAGGAGTGTCCCCGGTCGAACCCCGAGCCCTTTTCCACTGATCCACGCGAGCAAAAGATTGATCCCATACGTGAAGCCGCAAAGGTTGCAGAAGGAAGAAAGCTTGAAGTAAGAAATTGCAGCGAGGATGAAAGAAACGCCGACACAAAAAAGAGAGATGGGGTGAATCAGAGAAAGGAGAAACAGGTCTAAGGAAACACCGCCTAGGAAGAGGCCTAACAGAGAAAGAAGAAGGAGGAGGGTGTAGGCGATTGCCCCGTAGGAAGCGATGGGAATGCCGAAGAGTTCCGAATAGCTGCTGGTATTGACCGCATCGCATCCCTTTTGGCAGAACTGGAAAGAAAGCGGTTTTCCCGAAGAGAGGGAATAGTGGAGATGAGAAAGGGTGAGGGAGATGGCAAAGCCAGCAACGGAGAGGATGATAAGTCCAATGTAGATCTTCTTTTTCGGCAATGCAGCGGTCCCTTGGTTGGATTACCCCTTATGTTAGCACAGAATTTCCCATTTGGAAATAAAATTTGAGCGTTGTTTTTCGTTTGCAGAAGGAGTTCTTTTATGATAGACTCATCCCTAATGAAAAGAAGCACCGTCTATCTTCTGGGTCTCGTCATGATTTTATTGGGGATCCTCTCGACTCTCCAGTTTACCCTTCACCTGCAGGACCTTTTAAAATCTACCTGAGCCGGTACAGCCATCTGTTTGGAAAGGGTCTCGTGGGTCGGTGTCTTTATCTAGACATGATGATGTTTCTTTATATCGCCTCACTCCTTTTCAAGAATCTCTATTATGTGCTCGGCGGGGCATTGATTGTTGTCCCCCTTTTCCGCTCCTTCATCGAGTTTGGGAGGGAGCTAGGCCTTTTGGCTTCTATCATCGCCCTGGTCACAGAGATCAGCTCCCGTCTTCTCGATGTGGGAACAGTATCTCCCGGCCTCTCTCCTCAGGCCGCCCTCGGTAGCCCAGAAGGGTTTCTCCCGTTCGTCATCGGGTTTGCGGTTCCCCTCGTCTTTATCTACTTTCTCACCCGTAAGGCCCTCGTAGAAAATTTAAAAAGCGAATCCCAATAAAGTGAAATTTTTTGAGATTAAACGGATCGGCGGCACCCACAAATGGCTTGTTGTTGAATTTTGGGAAGGCGGGGAAGTCCGGGGCCCATTTCGTTCTGAAACGGAAGCCCGGGACCAAGAGTTCTCACTGGCTCAGTCAAAAGGTTGGTCTGACCTTCAGAAGGCCTGAGTCAATTGGCGCTATTGGTGAGAAGTTCCCCGGCGCTTTTCTCAAGCGTTGCCAGACGTTGTGTGTACATTCTTTCTAGGGATTTCTCATCCTTCGTCATCGCTTGATAGAACCAGCTGTAGCAGACGAAGAAAGAAAAAATCACAGCGAGCTTCATGAGTATCTCGCCATTGAGTACTTTCGACATGGATTCCTCCTTAATAAAAAACTGTTTTACCAGCTACCTGGTAAAACAGTTTGGAGAAGCTGAATTTCGGTAGCTCGGCAATCCTCCAAACCCTGCTTGGCGGACCCATCGCTTTGCCCGCCTACGCGCTACCGCGCTTCGGCGGGTCCGCCGTAGCCCTGAAAGGCGAAGGCGGACGCCCCACAGTTTCCCGTGGTTTGCCCCTCCACCAACGCTTTTCGGTGGAGATCCCGCTGATCCAAACAGTGGGATTTTCGATTCTATTGTTAAGTATACCATAGAATAGGCCAGAAATCAATTCTAGAAGTTCAATTCTGTGAATTGTAACCTGTTGTAAAAATTTAAGTTAAGAAAATTTTTTCTCTATCACATTTACCATCTTGCTCTTGTTTTTTCTTGCTCTCTTTTCCACCCAAGCGTTATAATATCTCATGAGGAATATCCTCCTGTTTGTCCTGATTCTTTCGTTTTTCCCCCTGGCGGAAGGAGAGGGGCGGAAGATTCTTATCTTCGACAGCACTACGGGAAAGGAGATTTTGATGGAGAAGGTACAAAAAAGTGACGAAGAATGGAAAAAGCAACTCACCCCTGAACAGTATCAGGTGACGAGAAGAAAGGGGACCGAACGGGCTTTTACCGGAAGATACCATGGCAACAAAGAAAAAGGGATCTATCGCTGTATCGGTTGCGGGATCGACCTGTTCAGTTCCGAGGCAAAGTTTGATTCCGGGACCGGCTGGCCTAGTTTCTTAACTCCGGTCGCCAGACAAAATGTTTCTTATAAGTCCGATTTTACTTTTTTCACAAAACGAACAGAGGTCCTGTGCGCCAGATGCGACGCCCATCTCGGCCATGTCTTTGACGACGGCCCTCACCCCACCGGAAAGCGTTTCTGCATCAACTCCGCCGCGCTTCAATTCCTCAAAAAAGAAAAGTAGATGATCCTCACGGTGACTCTCAATCCGGCCGTTGATCTTTATCTTTCTATCCAGAAACTCGTGACCGACGATGTGAACCGCGTTCTCTGGTTCCGACGAGACCCCGGCGGGAAGGGAGTCAATGTGTCACGAGTGATTCAGGAACTGGGAGGGGAGAGTATCGCTCTTTGTCTTTTGGGGGGAGCGACAGGCGAAGAAATTTTCCGTCATCTGAATGCAAAAGGAATATGGGTAGAACGGATTCTGGTTGAGGGCTCCACCCGCACGAATATCACCCTCAAAGAAGAAAGGGCGGGAAAGATCATCAAACTCAACGAAAAAGGGCCGCCCTTAACTCAAACGCATTTGCGGATATGCCTTAAACGGCTACTTCGTCTCGCGCACCGTGGAGATTTCGTTGCATTGAGCGGAAGTCTTCCTCCTGGGGTCTCTTCGGAGACATACGCCCTCTTCATCCGGCACCTTCGTTCCCGGGGGATCCGCGTTCTTTTGGATGCGGACGGGGAGGCCCTTCGGGAAGGAATCAAGGCTTCCCCCACTTTTGTGAAACCGAATCTCCATGAAATGTCACGGTTGGTGCGGAGGCCACTCAGGACTTTTCAGGATCGGATAAAGGCCTGTCATGCCCTCCTTCGGAACGGGATAGAGGGTGTCATCCTTTCCATGGGAAAGGAGGGAGCACTTCTGGTTTCCCAAAAAGAAAGTTGGCTTGCCAAAACCCCCAAGGTTAAGGTGGAGAGCACCATCGGATCGGGGGATTCGCTCGTCGGAGGATTTTTATTAGGGCTTTCCCGTGGAAAGAATATGGCAGAGAGTTTTCGATTAGGGATGGCGTGCGGAACGGCCACGGCGATCACACCTGCTACGGAGCTTTGTCACAAAAAGGACGTTCAACGATTTCTCAAACAGATCACGATTGTACCTGTATGATAAGCGTAGGCAAGGCTTGTGACTGACCGTTCCCTCGTCTTCACTTCAGCGGGACTCCGCGCAACCGCCGTCGGAGTTTCCGGCGTTATTTTTGCCCTCTATCTGGCGACTTTAGGATTTAATCCTTCCTTCATCGGATTTGCCATCTCTCTCGGACTTGCCGGCTGTGCGATCGGGACATTTGCAGTGACCTACGTTGCGGACCGATGCGGTAGACGTTTGACTCTCATCCTCCTCGCTTTTTTTATGTTCTTAGGGGGTCTCGCACTCACTCTTTTAACGCACCCTCCTCTCCTTATGGCCGCTGTTTTTTTGGGGATGGTGAATGGGATGGGGCGCGACAGGGGAGCGGGTTTGACCGTCGAACAGGCGATCCTTCCGAAGACGACCACTGAGGCGGAGCGGACCACCATTTTTGCCTGGTATAATGTTATCGTCGATGGGGGTCATGCCTTCGGGGCCCTTCTGGGCGGGTTTCCCGCATTTTTTCGTTTTCAGTTAGGTTTACCTGCGCCTCTCTCTTATCAGTGGACGTGGGGACTTTATAGTCTCCTTTGTCTTACGGCAGGATTTTTTGCCATGAAACTTTCAAAGTCCGTTGAATTGAAAGAACGCCCGCAGCGTCTGAAACTTTCGCAGGCATCACGTCCAGTCGTCGTCAAATTCGCGGCCCTTTCAGGGATCGATAGTCTCGCGGGAGGGTTTCTCACCACAGCCCTTCTCGGCTACTGGTTTTTCAAACGGTTCGGGGTCGATGAAGGGCTTCTCGGGCCTCTTTTCTTTATCGTCCGGGTCTTAAACGGCGTTTCGCATTTGGGGGCCGCGTGGCTTGCCAAACGGATCGGGCTTGTGAACACCATGGTCTTTACACACATTCCTTCAAGTCTTCTCCTCATGACTGTTCCGTTTGCGCCGAACCTTCCCGTCGCGATTATCCTTTTTCTTCTCCGTGAATCGCTCGTAGAAATGGATGTCCCAACACGTCAATCCTATATTGTCGCGGTCGTAAAAGATGAAGAACGGACACAGGCCTCCGGTATCACGAATCTCACTCGAAATGTCGCCTGGGCCACTTCACCCATGATTGCAGGGTCTCTCATGCGTTTTTTTTCTCTGTCTGCGCCCCTGCTCATCGGTCCGGGCCTTAAGATCGCCTACGATATCCTCCTTTACCGCGCCTTCCGCCACATCAAACCCCCTGAGGAAAGGTAGTCTTTTTTTGACCCCCCTTGAAAATTGGCATTTTTCGTGTATACTTATATCAGTATTTGACAACTTGACATGAACCTCGAAACGGCAAACCCGTCGAAAGGCGGAGACGCAAAGCCATGTGCCTAAAGTAGTTATACCAAGGTTGACAGGCTGCCGAAAGGGAAATTGGAAGCCGCTTTGCGTCGGGCAAAGCGGTTTTTTATTTGTCCCACAAAAAAAAGGAGGCAAAGATGCGTTACGTTCTTATTCTTGTTTTGGTCGTTATGGGAAGTCTTGGGATGACAGGATATGCTCTTTCGGAAGAAGGGAGCCGTCCGGAAGCTGCGACAAATGAATTTGTAGGCGGCCTCCAAGAGACTGTTGTGGGCTCCGTGCAGGTTCCTGCCAAAATGGCTCAGACCGGCAAAGAAAACCCTATCGCGGCAGTCACGGTAGCACCGGTTCAAGGGGCGAGAGAGACTGCGCTTAAGACCACGGAGGGAGCCCTCCGCGCAGGAACAGCCATTCTTCCACCTTACGAAAAGAGGGAAGAGTTGCCTGAAACGCAAGGCCGGACATTCGGTGACCGGTTCGGAGAAGGGTTGGAAGAGACAACCCTTGGTGCGGTCCAGGTCCCTGCGGAGATGATCGAGACGGCCAAAGAAAATCCTGCAAAGGCGATTACGATAGCGCCGATTGAGGGAGCGAAAAAGACCATCCTTCAAACGACCGAAGGGAGTCTCAAGACAGCGACATCCTTTGTTCCTGAGGAGTCGGTTTCGACCTCTCATTCCCAATAAAATAAAGAGTACCTCTTCAAAAAGAGGTGGGCTTTCTAGCCCACCTCTTTTTTTGTCTTCATTGATGTGGTACAATGAAGTAATGAAGCATATTCTATACGGATTTTCCATCATTTTTCTTTTTTCTTCCTGCATCGGGCCTTTTTCGGGCAAAAAAAGAGAGCTCCCGAAAGAACTTCACCCGGCGCATCATGAGACAACTATCCTTTCCAAAGACATCCAGCACTACAAGGAACTCCTTAAAGATCCCCATCCTGAGATTCGACTGGCCGCAGGAAAGGTTCTTTTTGAATTTGGGGAACCTTCCGGGGAGGAGGCCTTATTGGAGGCCCTTAAAGGGGAAGATCTCCATCACCGGCTCGATTCCTTTATAGAACTCAGCGAAAAACCGAATCCGAACATCCTAGAAGCCCTCCAGAGTGCCATTTCTGCGGAGAAAGACGCGATGGTCCGCTTTGTGATGAAGCGTAACCTTAAGCAAGCCCGTAAGAAACTAAACCTCGAATAAACCCCATCTCAGACTCCTAAAAAGCAGCTTCTGGGGTTTCCTTTGGCCGAAGCAGGAACGTCCTATAATGTATATTATGTTAACTCTACAAGGAGGCTCGAGAGGCCAAAGTTGTTAAGAGGTGCATATTGTCAGTTTCCGATGGCGCTTCAGTTCTATCGAGAGATGCTGGCGAGACAGCGCTCGGGATAATCCGACATGATGCCATCCACGCCCATTTCGCAAAACCTTCTAATCTCTCTTCTTTTGTTCGCCACCCACACATAAACCTTTAATCCTTTGGCGTGCGCTTCTTGAACAAACGCCTTGGTGCAGACCTTTTTGGCGGGACAAAGGATGGAAAGACCCTCTTTTTTGGCCCAGAGGAGCCATTTCTGGGCCTTCTTTTTGAAGATCGGTGTCATTCGATCTTGACCCGTTTTTTGGGCAAGAAGGCCTAGGATCATCGGGTCACTCGAACCCAAGAGGATCCTTTTTCTCCTAGAAGGATATTTTTTAAGAATTTGAAGGACCCTTTCGACCAACTCTTTTTCATTTCCCGGGTCTGGCTTTAATTCAAGGAGAAGTCCTATTTTATTGGAGGCAAATCGAAGCAGTGCTGAAAGTGTGGGAATTTTTTGATCAAGCTCCTTGAGAACTTTTTCTTTGAGGGGTCCCTTCTCTTTCGTGGTCCGTCCCAGAGTCGCATCATGAAAAACAACAGGATGCCGGTCTTTGGTGAGACGGATATCGGTCTCGATCATATCTGCCCCGAGTCGGATCGCCCCTTGAAAGGCAGCGAAGGTATTTTCAGGATAGGTCCCGGAGGCCCCACGGTGGGCAATGACTAGGAATCGTCTTTTTCGAGGCATGCGTGTGAAAGAAGGGCTGTCACGGCGCGCTTCCATCCGGTATAGAGGGAGTGCACTTTTTCTTTTTTCATGTGAGGTTGGTAGTTTTTCTTTTCGCCGAGGAACTTCTCCAGTTCTTTTTCATCTTTCCAGAAGCCGACCCCGAGACCTGCCAAAAATGCGGCTCCGCGCGCCGTGAGATGCGCCATCCGCGGGACGATGACCTTTTTCTGAAGGAGATCGGCCTGGAATTGCATCAAAAAACTGTTTTTCGTTGCTCCCCCATCGACAAGGAGCTAGAGAATGGAAA
>Ga0105164_10002645_pt1 | contig 11053 bp, 10 predicted proteins | sample VDWuncwatermetaG_FD_89674 | JGI IMG/M metagenome (GOLD analysis project Ga0105164, IMG submission 89674) | Wastewater microbial communities from Netherlands to study Microbial Dark Matter (Phase II) - VDW unchlorinated drinking water | ecosystem: Environmental > Aquatic > Freshwater > Drinking...
CTCGAATAACTATTACAGCGAGCTCCAGGCAAAGCTTGCAGAGACGATTATAAAAAATTCCTTTCCCGGAAAGGTATTTTTTGCCAATTCAGGGGCTGAGGCGAACGAGGCCGCTGTGAAGCTTGCAAGAAAATACGGCCGCGATAAGGGAAGATATGAAGTGATAACGATGACCGGGTCTTTCCACGGCAGGACGCTTGCGATGATAACGGCGACAGGCCAGGACAAGGTAAAGTGCGGATTTGAGCCGCTTCCGGAAGGCTTTGTACACGTCCCGTTCAATGACCTTGAGGCGGTGAGAGAGGCAGTGACCGACAAGACGATCGCTATAATGCTCGAGCCTATTCAGTGCGAGGGCGGGATAAATATCGCGGAGAAAGGATATATGAAAGGCCTGCGGCATCTCTGCGACGAAAAGGATATTGTCCTGATATTTGACGAGGTCCAGACAGGCATGGGCCGCTCCGGCAAGATGTTCGCGTTCCAGAATTACGGCGTAGTCCCGGATGTGATGACGCTGGCAAAGGCATTGGGCGGCGGACTACCGATAGGCGCAGCCGTTGCGAGGGAGAAGTTTCAGGATGTCCTGACGCCGGGCACGCATGCCTCGACATTCGGAGGGTCTCCGATAGTCGCCTCTGCGGCGCTTGCGGTATTCGATGCCATCAAGAAAGAGAAACTGCTTGCGAATGCAAAAAGAAAAGGCGCGTATCTTAAAAAGAAGCTGACAGCGCTGAAGGCGAAATACCGTTTCGTAAAAGAGGTAAGAGTTTTATCGCTGATAATAGGAGTCGAGCTTTCGATAAAAGGCGAAGATATTTACAAGGAGTGCATGAAGGAAGGCCTTCTCATCAATTGCACACAGGAGACCGTATTGAGAATAATGCCGCCCATCACCGTGACGAAGCAAGAGGCAGACAGGGCGATCAGCATCCTCGACAAGGTATTTGCGAGGTTTTAGGATGTTTCTACATGTAGGGCAGGTTTTCCCGTCTTTGGCGGGACCCCGTTTCAGCGGGGAAACCTGCCCTACCATCAAGGCTATAGGAATAATGGTGACGACATGAAGAAAGACCTGATATCGATAAAGGACCTGGAGGCAGGCGAGATATTCGGAACACTCGACCTTGCCGCAAAGATGAAGGCTGATAAGGCGGCGTATTCCGGAGCGCTTAAAGGAAAGTCGGTGGCGCTCATATTCCAGAAGCCGTCGAACAGGACGCGGGTTTCGTTCGAGATAGGCATAAACTCACTCGGCGGCCACGCCCTGTATCTGGGGCCCGGCGAGATAGACATGGGCGTGAGGGAGGCGGTCAAGGATGTGGCGTGCGTCCTCTCGCGATATATTGACGGGATAGTGGCGAGGACCAACAGGCATACGGACATGGAAGAACTGGCGAAATATGCGACGGTCCCGGTCATCAACGGCCTTAGCGACAAGACGCATCCGTGCCAGGCCCTGAGCGACATATTTACTATTAAAGAGAAGCTCGGGACCTTCAAGGGCGTTACGCTTTCGTATATAGGCGACGGTAATAATGTGCTGAACGCCCTGGTGGCTGCGGCCGCAAAGGTAGGGCTTAACATGAAGATAGCGACGCCCAAAGGTTACGAGCCGGCAAAGGACGTCGTAGCCCACGCAAGGTCTTATGCCAAGGCGGCCGGCTCTAAGATAGAACTTTCCAATTCTCCGAAAGAGGCGGCCGGCGGCGCGGACATAATCTATGCGGATGTATGGGTCAGCATGGGCCAGGAGAAGGAAGCGGCGAAGAGGAAGAAGGCGTTCAAGGCCTTTCAGATCAACGATGGCTTGATGAAATTGACAAAAAAAGGCTGTTTAGTAATGCATTGCCTTCCTGCCCACAGGGGCCAGGAGATAACGGATTCTGTCATAGATTCCAAGGCGTCGATCGTCTACGACCAGGCGGAGAACAGGATGCATGTTGAGAAGGCGATATTGTTGAAACTGTTAAAGTGAGGATGATAAAGATGGGTAAAAAAGTTGTGCTGGCTTATTCGGGCGGGCTCGATACGTCGGTCATCATAAAGTGGCTTGCGAAGAGAGGGTATGACGTCATCGCCTACATGGCCGATGTCGGCCAGGAGGCCGATTTCGACACGTATAAGAAGAGGGCGCTTGCGACGGGCGCTGTAAAGGTCGTGGTGGAAGACCTTAAAGACGAATTCGTGAAGGACTTTGTATTCAAATCGCTTAAGGCGGACGCGCTTTACGAGGACGGGTATCTGCTCGCGACGGCGCTTTCGCGGCCGCTGATAGCGAAAGGCCTGGTCGAGACGGCCGGAAAAGAGAAGGCCGGTTTTGCGGCGCACGGGTGCACGGGCAAGGGCAACGACCAGGTGAGATTCGAAGTTACGATTAAAGCCCTCGATCCGCATTTAAAGATCCTGGCGCCGGTGAGAGAGTGGGAACTGAAGACGAGAAGCGAAGAGATAGAATATGCGAAGAAGAATAATATTCCCATTGACACAACGAGAAAAAAACCATACTCGATTGATGTTAATCTTTGGGGAATATCGATTGAAAGTGGGAAGCTGGAAGATCCTTATTACGAGCCTGACGAAGATATATATCAGCTTACGAAAGGAATAGATAAGGCAGGGGCGAAGCCTGCCTACGCGGAGGTGGAATTCGCAAACGGCGTTCCGACAAAGCTGAACGGCAAGGCCTCGAGCGGCGTGGATCTGATATTGAAGATAGGAAAGATAGCCGGCGACGCAGGCGTGGGCAGAAGCGATATGATAGAGAACCGGCTGGTAGGCATAAAGTCGAGAGAGATATACGAGGCGCCGGCAGGGTGGGCGCTCTATACTGCGCACAAGGCGCTTGAGGGGCTTGTCCTCGACAGGGAGACGCTCCATTTCAAGGCGCAGATCGCGGCGAAATACGCCCAGCTCGTCTATTACGGGCTATGGTACACGCCGCTTAAAGATGCGCTCGATAAGTTTGTGGACGAGACGCAGAAGCGCGTGAACGGCACAGTGAGGCTGAAACTGCATAAGGGCACCTGTGTCGCGGTCGGCAGAAAGTCGCCGGATTCGCTGTATAGAAGAGAGCTTGCGACGTACGAAGAGGGCGATCTGTTCGACCGGTCGCTCGCGAAGGGCTTCATCGAGCTCTGGGGACTGCCGTATCAAGGGCTGCATAGTAAAGGGGCGAAATAACAACGCGCAGGCGGAACTTCCGGGTGTTGCCTCCGCTTGAAAATTTTTCGGCACGCGCTGGATGCATTATGGCCTCATGTCCATAACTACGGGCCGAAAAATTTTAAACAGTTTTAGAGGAGAGAATCATATGAGTAAAAAGCTTTGGGGCGGAAGATTCACAAAAAAGATGGATAAAGAATTTTTTAAATTTCAGAAATCTATTCAATATGATCATAAGTTGGCGAAATATGACATAACCCATTCTCTAATACATGTCATAGCCCTGGGGATGATGAGAGATCTGACTTCAGATGAGAAGAATAAATTACTCAAGGTTTTAAAGAGTATAAGAGATGATATAAAAACAGGCAATTTTAAATTTGATAAAAAGGCAGAGGATATACATACCGACATTCAAAATAAGGTGGAGAAAAAAGTGGGTAAACTCGCGCTCAAATTGCATACGGTAAGATCGAGAAACGATCAGATCGCTTTCGATGAGAAATCGTATTGCCATGAAAAAGGGTTGATCATTGAAAAGCTTTTAAACGAATTGCTGAAATCAATCAATTTTTTGGGCAATAAGTACAAAAAACTTAAGATCGTTGGATATACCCATACACAAAGGGCCCAAAAGATCTCTTTCAATGAATATTTGGGGGCGTACTATTTGATGTTTGAAAGAGATAAAAAAAGAATATCCAACTTTTGGAAAAATTTGAGCATTCATATAGGAGCAGGCGCATTGGCGGGCAGTCCCGCTACAAAATATTACAGCAAGGCCATAGGTAAAATATTGAAGAGCAAAGATTTTCTTATAACATCATCTACAAATCCCGTTGATGACGTAAGCGATAGAGATTTCATAATTGAGTTTTTGAGCGTGCTGTCAATCCTGCAGATGCACATTTCGCGTTTGGCAGAAGACTTTATTCTTTTCTCTACAAAAGAATTCAGTTTTATGAATCTGCCTGAAGAGTTTTGCACGGGAAGCAGTTTGATGCCGCATAAGAAAAATCCTGACTTCTTAGAATTGATGAGAGGACAGACGGGCATAATTTATGGAAATTTAATCGCAACACTGACTATGATGAAGGGCCTTCCTTTGACTTATAATAGGGACATGCAGTTAAACAAGAATCCTTTATTCTCGTCAATAGAAATAATGGAGGATGAGCTCAAGCTGCTCGGAAGGTTTATGAAAAAAATAACATTAAATAAAAAGTCTATTGACACGGCCTTAAAAGACACCTGTTTAAGCGCTGTCGATGAAGCATATAAGCTGGTTAGAGAAAAAGGTATATCGTTTAAAGAAGCACACGACATCATCGGAAGATCAATCAAGGCTAGAGAAAAGTATCTCTAACCTTAGGAGGGAGCGTATGCACGAATTCGCATTCAAGAATAACGAGCTTTACTGCGAGAATATAAAGGTGGCCGATATAGCCAGGAAGGTCCCGACACCTTTCTACCTTTATAGCTACAAGACGCTCATTGACCATTACAGGAAGATACAGGACGCGTTCCGTCCGATAAGGCCGCTCGTCTGCTTCTCGATGAAGTCGAATTCCAACCTCGCTGTCCTGAGGGCGCTTGTGAAAAGCGGCGCGGGACTTGATATAGTCTCGGGCGGCGAGCTCTACAGGGCGCGCCTTGCCGGGGTCGATCCAAAAAGAGTGGTCTATGCCGGCGTCGGCAAGAGGCGCGACGAAATAAAAGAGGCGATAAGATTCGGCATACTCTTCTTCAATTCTGAATCAGAGGAAGAGCTGGAGGAGATACAGAAGGTTGCCAAGGGTTTTAAGAAGATGGTCAACGTGGCGATAAGGATAAATCCCGACGTCATACCGAAGACGCATGACTATGTCGCGACAGGAAAAGGCGAGTCGAAGTTCGGCCTCGATTTCGAGACGGTCCACAAGATATTTAACTCAAGGTGGAGGTATCCGAACCTCAACATAAGAGGCGTTCATATACATATCGGCTCACAGATCCTGAATGCCGAGCCGTTCGAAAAGGCGATAAATAAGGTCCTGGGATTCTTAAAGGAATATAAAATCGCAGTCGATTATTTCAATATCGGCGGAGGCCTGGGCATAGTATATTCTGTCGAGAATGCGCAGACCGCGAAGAGCTTTGCGACCAGGGTGATGCCGCTATTAAAAAAATCCGGCCTCAAGATAATACTCGAACCGGGCCGCTTCATCTCCGGCAATTCGGGCATCCTCGTTACGAAGGTCATATACACGAAGAGGACGCCCAGAAATAAGTTCCTGATAGTCGACAGCGGCATGAGCGACCTCATAAGGCCGAGTCTCTATGAGGCATATCACAAGATCGTGCCTGTGAAGGTAGGGCCCGACAGCTCGGATACGGCCGAAAAGGTCGAGATCGTAGGCCCGATATGCGAGTCAGGAGACTTCCTCGGAAAAGACAGGTTCCTGCCGCACCTTGCGAAGGGTGAGCTCCTGGCCGTGATGGGCACGGGCGCGTACGGCTTTACGATGTCGAGCAATTACAATTCGCGCCCCTCGCCCGCGGAGGTCATGGTCATAGGAAGGAAGTTTTATGTGGTGAGACGCCACGAGACGTATCGTGATCTGGTGCGCGGGGAGACGATACCTGGCGTACTGAAATAGCACGTTTAGCGTATAGCGTTTAGCGGATAGCGTATAGGAAAAAATGAAAAATCTTAAATTCACCAAGGCGGTGGCGACAGGCAATGACTTTGTAATAATCGACAACAGGTCAGGCGATGTCGGGGAGCTGCCGCGGGTCGCAAAGCAATTGTGCGACAGGAAGAGGGGCGTCGGCGCGGACGGCCTGCTTTTAATCGAAAGATCGAAACGGGCGGACTTCAGGATGCGCATAATTAATCCGGACGGGAGCGAGGCCGAGATGTGCGGGAACGGCTCGCGCTGCGCGGCTCTTTACGCTGCCGAAAATAGAATAGCGAAGCCGGCGATGACCATAGACACGCTTGCCGGCATATTGAACGGGGATGTAAAAGGCGATACCGTTAAGGTAAAGCTCACCGATCCCAAAGAGATAAAGTGGAACCTTTGCCTTATGATAAATAAGTGCCCGTATAAACTTGATTTCGTCAATACCGGCGTCCCGCATGTGATCCACTTCACGGACGACCTGGATAAGATCGACGTGAAGGATATCGGCTCCCACATACGCCGCCATGGCGAGTTCGCGCCAGAAGGCACTAACGCGGATTTTGTCAAGATCGCCGGGAAGAACAGCATTTCTATAAGGACTTATGAGCGCGGCGTGGAGGACGAAACGCTCGCCTGCGGCACGGGAGCTGTTGCGAGCGCGATAATCGCCTCCGAGGCCGAGAAGATGGCGTCTCCCGTTACAGTCCATACCAGAGGCGGGGAGAAACTCAAGGTATATTTTGAGATGATAGAGGGAAATTTCAAGAATGTTTATCTTGAAGGCAAGGCAAAGCTTGTTTATAAGGGGGAGATGATAAATGTTTAAAGGTTCGATGGTCGCATTGGTCACACCTTTTAAGTCCGGCAAGGTGGATGAGAAGGCCTTAAAGGGGCTGGTAGAATTTCATATAAGAAACGGCACCACAGCGCTCGTCCCGTGCGGCACGACGGGCGAGTCGGCGACATTGTCTTATGCCGAACATGACAAGGTGATCGAGCTGGTGATCGAGTATGCAAAAGGCCGCATCCCTGTCATAGCCGGGACAGGTTCCAATTCAACGGAAGAGGCGATAATGCTTACTAAGCACGCCAAGAGGGCCGGCGCCGATGCGTCGCTGCAGGTGAGCCCGTACTATAACCGGCCCACGCAGAAGGGGCTGTACCTGCATTTCAAGGCGATAGCCGAGGAAGCCGATATTCCCATAATACTTTATAATATCGCCTCGCGCACAGGCGTGAATATCGAGCCGGAGACATTCGCGAAGCTGGCGGAAGTAAAGAATATAATCGGCGTGAAGGAGGCGAGCGGAAGCCTGGAGCAGATGGCGAGGATAAAGAAGGCCTGCCCGAAAGAGTTTTTACTGATCTCAGGCGATGATGCGCTTACGCTTCCTGTAATGGCCATAGGCGGCGTAGGCATTATTTCGGTTGTAGCGAATATAATTCCGCGCGACGTTGCCGACATGTGCGCGGCGTTCGAAATAGGCGATATCAAAAAGGCGCAGGCCCTGCATTACAAGATGCTTGGGCTCGTAAAGGCGGTGTTCATTGAGACAAACCCCATTCCGGTGAAGACCGCTATGGGGCTCGTGAAGTTATGCGGGGCCGAGATGCGGCTTCCGCTCTGCGAGATGCTGCCGGAGAACAAGGAGAAGCTCGTCAAGGCTATGAAGGAGTATAAGCTCATATGATAAAGATATGCGTCAGCGGTTCAAAGGGAAAGATGGGCTCGCGGATCTTAGAGCTTGCGGCAGGGGACGACGCTCTTGAGGTTAGCGGCAGTTTCGATATAGGGGAAGATCCAAAGGCGCTCATCGGCGCCTGCGATTGTGTAATCGAATTCACTACACCTGAGGCGACGATAGAGCATCTCGCCCTGTGCGAAAAGCTTAAAAAAGCGATCGTTATCGGGACGACAGGATTGTCCGAAGACGAGCGCAAGAAGATCGGGGAGGCCTCGGCGAAGATACCTGTAGTATTCTCGCCGAACATGTCGATCGGCGTCAACGTATTGTTTAAGATGGCGGCCGATGCGGCGAAGGTCCTGGGGGCCGGATATGCCATCGATATAGTCGAGGCGCATCACGTCGAGAAGAAAGACGCGCCGAGCGGGACGGCGAAAGAGATGGTTCGTATCGTGAAAGAGGCCAACGGCGGCATTGACGTGCATGTGGAGTCTATCCGCGAGGACGAGATAGTCGGCGAGCACACGATTAAGTTCGAGAGCGAACTCGATGTGATCGAGATCACCCACAGCGCCAAGACCCGCGACATCTTCGTCCAAGGGGCTCTCGCGGCCGCAAAATGGATCGCCGCAAAGAAGCCGGGGCTTTATACGATGAGGGACGTGCTGGGGCTTTAAGCTATCAGAAGAACTCCCGACGTAGGGGACATTTAAATGTCCCCTACGATATCGTCGAGACTCTTCTGGCGGCTGACCTATTACAAAGATAAGGGATAATATGGGGGAAGATGCTTAAATTTGAGAAGTCGGAGAGGTTAAAGAAGCTGCCGCCGTATCTCTTTGTGGAGATAGATAAGGCGAAGAAGAGGGCCCGCGACTTGGGGCGCGACATAATCGACCTGGGTGTAGGCGACCCGGACATGCCGACGCCGAATTTCATAATCGACGCCCTGAATCGCGCAGTGCGCGATGCGTCGACGCACAGGTATGCGCTCGACCAGGGATTGTCTGAATTTAGATACGCGGCCGCGAAATGGTTCAAAAAGCGTTTCACAGTCGCGCTTGATCCCGAGAAAGAGATATATCCGCTCATCGGGTCAAAGGAAGGCATCGCGCACATACCGCTCGCGTTCATAAATCCGGGCGACATCGTCCTTGTGCCGGACCCGTGTTACCCGCCCTATAGATCGGGCGCGATATTCGCAGGCGGCGAGATCCTTTCCATGCCGCTCGTCGAAAGTCACAGGTTCCTTCCAGACCTGAAGGCTGTCAACCATCACCTCCTGCACAAGGTAAGGATGATGCATATAAATTATCCGAATAACCCGACCTCCGCGATATGCGATAAGTCATTCCTGAAATCCGTTGTCGATTTCGCGGCGAAGCACAACATAATTGTCTGCTGTGATGCGGCGTATTCCGAGATCGCGTTCGACGGATTCAAGGCGCCGAGCATATTCGAGGTCGAAGGCGCCAAGGATGTTGCGATAGAGTTCCATTCGCTTTCCAAGACGTTCAACATGACCGGCTGGCGCATAGGTTTTGCGGTTGGTAATCCTACGCTCATCGAGGGGCTTGCCAAGGTGAAGTCCAATATCGATTCCGGAGTATTCTCGGCCATCCAGAGGGCAGGCGTCGCGGCGCTCGACAATTACGACAGGCACATCAATTCGGCGATAAAGATTTACGAGGAGAGGCGCAACATATTAGTCGACGGCCTGAAGAAGCTCGGATGGGCGGTCGAAAGGCCGAAGGCGACATTCTATGTGTGGTCGCGCGTGCCGCCGAGATACACGTCGGCCACTTTCGCGACGGCGCTATTGGAAAAGGCGGACATAGTCGCGACTCCGGGCAACGGATTCGGCGAGCACGGCGAGGGATACGTGAGGATGGCGCTGACCGTTGATAAGAAGAGGATTAAAGAGGCAGTTGAGCGAATTGGGAAAAAGATCACCTAACGTCATATGCTACATCGGCATCGGGTCGAACCTCGGCGATAGACGCAAATATATTGATAGGGCTATCGAAGAGCTGAATAGAAGCGCGGATATCAAGGTAAAGAGGACCTCTTCGATATACGAGACCGAGCCGGTGAGCGAACCGGCGCAAGGCAGGTTCTTAAACGGCGTCCTGGAGATCGAGACGCGCCTTGATCCGAGAGGCCTTTTAAAGGAGCTGGGCAGGATCGAGACAATGCTCGGCAGAAAACGAACGATAAAGAACGGGCCGAGGACCATGGATCTCGATATCCTTTATTACGGCGACGAAGAGATAAACGACGATTTACTTACGGTGCCGCATCCGAAGATCGGCGAAAGGGAGTTTGTGCTGAAGGGTTTGCGCGAATTGGGCAAGGCAGCGAGGGGGCAGAGATGAATATAGTCGATAGCGTATCGCGGATGTCGACGCTTGCGAAGATCACGAAGAAAGACGGAAAATCGATAGGATTCGTCCCGACGATGGGCTATCTTCACGAGGGCCACCTCTCGCTCGCGAGGACGGCAAAGAAGCACACCGATACAGTCGTTATGAGCATATTCGTCAACCCTATCCAATTCGCCCCCGGCGAGGATTTCGAAAAATATCCGAGGGACCTGAAGCGCGATGAGGAGCTTGCGGGGTCTGCCGGCGTCGATATCATATTTTACCCTTCCGCCGGCGAGATGTACCCGCCCGACTACTCTACCTATGTCACAGTCGAAGGACTGTCGGACGTATTGTGCGGCGCCTCCAGGCCGGGCCATTTTAAAGGGGTGGCGACTGTCGTGGCAAAACTGTTCGGGATCGTAAAGCCGGACATAGCGTACTTCGGGCAGAAGGATGCCCAGCAGGCGATAATAATAAAGAGGATGGCCGAGGACCTGAATATGGGCGTTGATATAAAGATAATTCCGACCGTCCGCGAGGCGAGCGGGCTGGCGATGAGTTCCCGCAACGCATATCTTTCCTTTGCCGAGAAGGACGAGGCCCTTGCGCTCAGTCTGTCGCTCAAACGGGCAGAACTGCTCATAAGAGAGGGCGAGAGAAGTCCAAAAAAGATCATTTCGGCGATGAAGGATATGATAAGCCGCAATCCCGGCGTCAGGATAGACTATATTTCGATAGTAGATGCCAGTAAATTGAAGGACGTCAGCACAATATCGGGCGAGGTGCTGGTAGCGCTTGCCGCATTTGTTGGCAAGACCCGGCTCATCGACAACGTAACAATCAAGGCATGAAGCAATGGCCGACATGAAAGACAAAGGCGACCTCAAATATAACGAGGCGCTCAGGAAAAAGATAGAGAAGCTTAAAGTAAAGCGAAACGCTGTTATCATAGCCCACAACTACCAGCGCGACGAGATACAGGAGATAGCGGACATATCGGGCGACAGCCTCGCCCTGTCACAGGCCGCTGTCAGGACCGATGCCGACGTGATAGTCTTCTGCGGCGTCCAGTTCATGGCAGAATCCGCTTCGATACTCAATCCGGGCAAGACGGTGCTCCTTCCCGTAATAGAGGCGGGGTGCCCGCTTGCCGACATGATAACCCCCGAGA
>Ga0105164_10002648_pt1 | contig 11048 bp, 11 predicted proteins | sample VDWuncwatermetaG_FD_89674 | JGI IMG/M metagenome (GOLD analysis project Ga0105164, IMG submission 89674) | Wastewater microbial communities from Netherlands to study Microbial Dark Matter (Phase II) - VDW unchlorinated drinking water | ecosystem: Environmental > Aquatic > Freshwater > Drinking...
CGCCCTCCGGCGACGCGTTCGGCCACGGCAGAGGATACCCCCGGCACGGCGCGCGCGGCCTGTTCAATCGCGCGCGCGGCGGCGTCGATCGCAGCCAAGTCGGGTCCGCTCACCTTGACGCCAATGGGGCTCTTTATGCCGGTCGCCAACATATCGATCCGGTTACGGATCGGCGGCACCCAGACATTGGTCAAACCCGGCACGCGCACAGTGCGATCGAGTTCTTCGATGAGGCGTTCGGGCGTCATGCCGGGACGCCATTCAGATCGTGGCCGCAAGCGAATAGTGGTCTCAAACATTTCGAGCGGCGCCGGATCGGTGGCGGTCTCGGCCCTGCCCGCTTTACCAAACACACTTTCGACCTCGGGCACGGTGCGGATGAGGCGGTCAGTTTGCTGCAAGAGTTCGGAGGCCTCCGCCGCCGACAAGCCGGGCAGCGCCGTCGGCATGTAGAGCAGATCGCCTTCATCCATCATCGGCATGAATTCGCCGCCAATGCGCGAAAGCGGCCAGGCCGTCGTCGCCAGAGCAAGAGCGGCGATGAGCAGCACGAGCTTAGGCGCGCCGAGCGCGAAATCGATCGCAGGCTGATAGAGTGCTGCAAGCCAGCGATTGATCGGGTTTGCGTCCTCGTGCGGGATGCGGCCGCGAATCCAATAGCCCATCAGCACCGGCGTCAACGTCACCGCAAGCGCAGCGGACGCGGCCATCGCATAGGTCTTGGTGAAAGCGAGCGGCGCAAACAAGCGTCCCTCCTGCGCTTCGAGCGTGAACACCGGCAGGAACGAGAGCGTGATGATGAGCAGGCTGAAGAAGAGCGCCGGCCCCACTTCCACCGCCGCATCGGTGATCACGCGCCAATGGTCAGCGCCTTGCGGCATCTCGCCATCATGGGCGTCACGCCAGCGTTCAAGCTTTTTGTGAGCGTTCTCGATCATGACAATGGCCGCATCGACCATGGCGCCGATGGCGATGGCGATGCCTGAGAGCGACATGATGTTGGCGTCGACGCCTTGTAACCGCATGACCAGGAAAGCCGCCATGACCCCAAGTGGCAAGGTCACGATGGCCACGAGCGCAGAGCGCAGATGAAACAGGAAGAGCGCGCAGACGAGTGCGACGACGATGAATTCTTCGGCGAGCTTACTGGTCAGGTTTTCGATAGCGCGATCGATAAGTCCCGAGGATCATAGGTGGTGACGATCTCGACGCCCTCAGGCAGGCTTCGCTCGATTTCGCCGAGACGCTCGCGCACGGCGGCGATGACAGCGCGCGCATTCTCGCCGGCGCGGATGACGACCACGCCGCCGGCAACCTCGCCCTCGCCGTTCAACTCGGCGACGCCGCGGCGCATTTCGGGACCGATCTGCACCCAGGCGACATCGGAGAGACGCACCGGCGCGCCATTGGCCCCGAGCCCCAGCGGAATGGCGTCAAAATCCTCGAGCGTTCGCAAATAGCCGGAGGCGCGCACCATGTGCTCGGCCTCGCCCATCTCGACGACCCCGCCGCCGGCTTCGCCATTGGCGGCGCGAACGGCTTCGGCGATTTGCTGCTGTGAGACGCCATAGGCGGCCATACGCTCGGGATCCAAGACGATCTGGTATTGGCGAACCATGCCGCCAATCGAGGCGACTTCGGCGACGCCTGGCACGCTCTTCAGCTCGAACCGCAGCAGCCAATCCTGCAGGCTGCGCAATTGGCCCAAGTCATGGCGACCGCTGCGATCCACCAACGCATACTGGAACACCCAGCCGACACCGGTCGCGTCTGGTCCCAGCGAGGACCGCGCCGAAGGCGGCAAGCGGCCTTGCACTTGGTTGAGATATTCGAGCACGCGCGAGCGCGCCCAATAGAGATCGGTTCCGTCCTCAAAGATCACGTAGACGAAGGAATCGCCGAAGAAGGAGTATCCGCGCACGGTGCGCGCGCCCGGCACTGACAACATGGTTGTCGTCAGCGGATAGGTGACCTGGTCTTCAACGATCTGCGGCGCCTGACCTGGATAGGCTGTGCGGATGACCACCTGCACGTCGGAGAGATCGGGCAGCGCGTCGACCGGCGTCGAGCGCACCGCAAGTGCGCCAGCGACAGCAAGCGCCAAGGTCGCCAACACAACAAGAAGCCGGTTGGCGACCGACCAGCGGATGAGAGCGCCGATCATGGCCTGGCCCCCACTTCGCTGATCTCGACAATGACATAGCGTGAGCCGTCTTGACGGAAGCGAAACGACACCGTCTCGCCAACCGCGATCGAGCGCGCGAGTTCGGGACGTTCCAGCGTGAAGGTCATGGTCATGGCGGGCCATTGCAGGCTCGCCACCGCTCCATGTGCAATCGTTATGCTCGCACCGTCGAGCGCGGTGACGCGCCCGCTGGCTTGGTGCGCCGCCGGCGCCTCAGCCTGGGGCGAAGCGCCTTCAAGGCGCGCCAACGCACCACTCAGGCTCGCTTCGGAGTCGATCAAGAATTGTCCCGAGGCGACGACATTCTGGCCTTCGTTCAAACCCCGCACGATCTCGATGCGGTCGCCGGCGCGGCGGCCCAGTTCCACGTTAACCGGGGCATAACGGCCGTTTTCGAGCACCACGATGACGACGCTGCGCACGCCGGTGCGGATGACGGCTTCGGCCGGGACCATTAGCACCGGCGCCGAGGTCCTCTCCGACACCACGGCCTCGGCGCTCATGCCTGGGCGCAACCGGCCATCGCCATTGGCAAGTGCAATGCGCACTTCGACCGTGCGCGTTGCAGCATTGGCGGCCGGCAATACACTCTCGATGCGGCCGTTGAAGGTCACGCCCGGATAGGCTGGCACACGCGCAGAGACGCGGTCGCCGGGCCGCGCCAGCCCAGCGTCAGCCTGCGGCAACGACACAATGAGCCAGACCGGCGAAAGGCCGTTGATCGACGCCACGGGCGCGCCTTGGACCAGCGTCATGCCGGCGCGCAGGTCGAGCGCCGTGATCGCGCCCGTGACCGGGGCAGTGATGGTCGCGACGGGACGGGGGGCGCCCTCGCGCTCGACACGTTCGATCAAAGCGGCCGGCATGCCGAGATTGAGCAGGCGCTGACGCGCGGCTGACGCCAGTTCGCCTCCCCGCCCGCGCAATGCGAGATACTCTGCTTGCGCCGCCGCCCATTCCGGAACGCGGATATCAACCAGTGGCGCGCCAGCTTGGACGATATCGCCGACAGCGCGACCGTAAGTGCGCTCTACAAACCCTGCGGCGCGCGCCTGAACGTTCGCCAGGCTCCGTTCGCTGAAGGCGATGACGCCGGCGCCGGTGACTGAGCGATCCGCAATCGCGCGTTCGACAGCGACCAGACGGACGCCTAGATTTTGCGCAACGCCAGACTCGATGCGCACGCTGGTATCGCCTTCTTCTTCGTCGGCGTAACGGGGAATGAGATCCATGCCCATGGATGATTGGCCTGGGCCCTGATAGCGTTCGTTGGGCAGCATTGGGTCATACCAATAGAGGATGGTCCGGCCATCTTCGGCGGCAGCGCCCGCAGGCGCGCGACTGACCCCCAGCCAATAACCAGCGCCGCCAATACCAGCGGCGGCGGCAATCGCAGCGGCTACGATAAGACCGAAACGCGGCAGGTTCGCCTTCGAGTCATCGTTCATGGAAGGCTCTCCCCGTATTCTATTGTGAGCACAGCGCCGATCAGCACGCGGCGCTCTTCAAGTTCGATCATTTCGAGTTCGGCTTCGAGACGTGCGCGGCGCGCTTCGATCAGTTGAGCGGCGCTCGCGCGCCCAGCAGCGAAGGCGCCAGCGGCCGCATCAGCGCGTTGGGTTGCGAGCGGCAAACGCAAGCTGCGCGCACGCTCAAGATTGGCGGAGAGCCCTTGATATTCGGCGAGCAGAGTGTCCAAGGCGGCGCCATATTCGCGTTCAGCCGCGCCCCTCTCGGCTTCAACACGCGCCACATCGGCGCGACGGGCCCCAACGAGCGGCCCCTGACGCCATGGCTGAAATATGGGCAGACCAACGCGCACTTCGATTGAGGCCATATCGCCAAAGCTCGGATCGCGGCGGCCATAAGAGAGCTCCCAAGACCAATCGGGACTTCGCTCGGCGCGCGCCATCGTCAAACCGGCTTGCGCTGCTTCGATCTCAGCGCGGTAAGCGGCGAGCGCCGGGTGGCTGCGCAAACGCTCGCGCATTTGATCGGGCTCGATGGCGAAGACTGGAGCGACGTCGGTTAGATCTTGATCGGCGGCGTCGCCAATCCATCGACGCAATTGGGAACGCGCCGCCGCGCGCGCGGCCTCAAGCTCGGCCAAGCGATCAGCGAGGCGCGCGGCCTCGATTTCAGCCGCGATCGCTTCGTCAACAGAGCCCGCGCCGGCGGCGAGACGACCGCGCGCAGCCAGGGCCCCGGCAACGGCTTCCTCAGTCAACTGGTGAAGGGCCTCAGTGCGGCGCTCGGCGTAGAAGAGATTGATCCAAGCCTGGGCCGCGCCAAGGCGCGCTTCGAGTTCTGCGAGCGCAAGGCCAGCGCCGGCGCGATCGGCCTCCGCTTCCGCCATCGCGCGGCGCGCGCCCAGGCCGCTCGGCATCTCCTGCATGATGCCGATGCGCTGCATCGTCATCTCATCGCGATCGAGCCGATAGCGATCGATACCCGAGAGCGGGACATTCTCGAGGCCCAGCACAAGTTCGGGGTCAGGCAATTGACCCGCGGGCCCTACGGCGAGTTCCGCGGCGCGCACCGATGCGCGTCCTGCCTCGACCCTGGGGCCGTCATGGGCGCGCGCGAGCGCGTCGGAAAAACTCAGATTCTGCGCATGTGCGATCGGCGCCCAGCCGAGTGCGCAGCATGCAAGCCATGCAACACGCATGAGTAACTCCGGAAAAAGCGGACAAGCCAAGGCGCAAGAGCACGCGCGAAGACGCGCGCGATAGCGCTCAAAATTCCGATGTCAGCTGGTTCGTGGAGGGCGCCAGAAAGCGTCGGGCGCGCGCGACGCCAGTGCAGGATCGGTGATCAAAGCAACCTTGGTCTGCAGTGCGGGCGCGGCAACCCGAAGAGGCGCCAAGCTTGGCGTGATCGCCGGCGCAGTGCGGCACGCTTGACCAACGAAACAGCCGGTCATTTTGGCCGGCGCCTGATCACCCGGCGCGGTGGGCGCGCCATCCGGGCAGCAATCGTGCGACGAAGCGCTCACTTGCCCAACCGCCGCTGCGAGCAGTGGGCAATCGACATAGCTCACGGCGTTCGCGGCACCGCTGGCGGCGAGCGCGATAACCATAAGTGCCGAGAGCCAGACTTGGCGCATGACCCGACCATATTCGACCTTGATCACCAATTGGTCAAAACCCCTCGCCTATTGATACGCACGGGTCGGCGCTGGCCCTTCTCAACAACATGCGGCCGGACGCCACACCGGTCGCAATGGATCAACCTCAACGCGGTGCGCCGAGGCCTCGACCCCGCCTTAGGCGCCCTTAACGAATGGGGCGGCGCGCCGGGGCCAATGGCGCCCAGGAGCGCCTCACCGCCCAACTCACAGTGAACGGCGTCGGTGTTGCTCGCCGGGGCCGCGTGCGCGACCCCTTCCCCTCCGCCCGCGTTCACGCCGCCGCTGTCGAGGGCTTTAGAGCGAAGCGTTCCCTCGACAGCGGCGGACGCGCGGGCGATGTGGTTATCGCGCACGCTGCTCCGCGTTGCCCGACACTGTGGTCCACCCGAGATCGCGCAGACGCTCGCGGGGCGCTTGTGCTAAGCTCCCGCCTACGAGGTTAGGCTATGGTCGACGTCTTTGAAGGACGCTGCCTTTGCGGCGACGTGCGGTTTCGCGCACGCGGCAAACCCAAGTGGGTGCTCTGGTGCCACTGCGAAAGCTGCCGCAGGCATAGCGGCGCGCCCGCATCCGTGTTCGTCTCATTTGCAGACGACATGGTGTCCGTCACCCAAGGCTCAATCACCAAGTACACATCGTCGCCCGGTGTAGAGCGTGGCTTCTGCGCCCGCTGCGGATCGACCCTCACCTGCAGCAACAACAAGCTGCCCAATGAAACCCACTTTCACGTCGGCGCCTTCGAACGCGCCGCGGAGCTTGCGCCGACCGGGGAATTTTTTCCCGAAGAACGTTTGCCGTGGTCCAACCGGCCTTCAAGCGCGTTCGGCGCGCTTTCGGCGTTGGCGCAAGTGGCGCTGACGCGGGATCACAAGCGGCGCGGCTAAGCCGGGCGCGCTGCTCCCCAGTAATTGAAGCCGGCCCATTTCGGCGACTTCGGCAGATACATCGTGTCCATCCGCTCGATGTTGAAACCGGCTGCTTTGATGAAAGCTGGAATGTCGCGCGCGAGATGGCAGCCTCCGCCGATCACGCGCCAAACTGGTTCGATCCGCCGCTGCCAGCGGCGCACGCCTTCGTCGGGGGCGCGACCATGCTCGCAGAAGAGCAAACGCCCGCCCGGCTTCAGCGCGCGGCGCGCGCCTTCTAGCGCCGCGACCGCATCGGGGATGGTGCACAGCGAATAGGTGACGAGAACTGTGTCCACACTGTTCGGACCAAGCGACAGCGCCTCTGCGGTCTCTTGCAGTATCTCGACATCGAACGGCGCGTTACGCACGGCTTTGCGCGCGCGCTTGACCATGCCGGGCGCCGGCTCAAGCGCGTAGAGCTTAGAGACCTTCGACGCATCGTAGTGAGGCAAGTTGAGTCCTGCGCCAAAACCTAGTTCAAGCACCACGCCTTCCGCAGCCGGTACAATCTTCTGGCGCTGTTTGTCGACAGGCGAACACGAGCAAGCGGTCGTGATCAGCGAGGGCAGTACGAAGCGATCATAAAGGTTCATGACGCCTCGCCTGAGGTGTTGCGGCGGAAGAGATGATAACGGAACGCCTGCTCGGCGCCCCAAGGCGTGAGGTGGGTTTCGGCGTGTGTCTCCATGAGCTGAAAGTCATCGCCGAGGATCCGGCCGAGGCTCACGCCGTCATGCTGGACGATCTCAAGCCCGCTGCATTTAACCGGCCCGCCGGGTGCAAAGCCCGCGATGATCGCCCAGCCGTCTCCATCGATCGCCGAGCGCAATGTCTGTGCGTAAGCCGCCTGATCGGCAGGGTCGGTGAGAAAGTGAAGCACCGCACGATAGTGCCAAAGACGATGTTTGCGCGTTGGACGCCAAGTCGTGACATCGCTCACGACCCAGTTGACCTGCTTTGCTTGAGCGCCAAGCCGCGTCTTCGCCTGCTCTAAGGCTGGGGCTGCGATATCGAGCACAGTGACATCGCGAAAGCCGCCGAGCAGGAGATGATCCGCCAACGTGGAGGCGCCGCCGCCCACATCGATGATCGGCGCATCGCGTCCAATGCCGGTGCGGAGGATGAGCTTCAGCGATAGCGCAGGTTCGTCCTGACGCCAGCTCACCTCTTCAGCGCGCTTTTCCGTATAGACACGATCCCAATGGGCGTTCGTCATCGACTGGCTTTCAGTGTGTCGTGGTGGAGACTTGGGCTCTGGCGCGTCCTCGCGCAATGTCATGGCCGCGGGATCGAACTTAAGCGACGCGCAGGCGTCTCCGAAGCCGGAGCAGTTTACAGAAGCTCCTAGCGCCGATGGCAGCGGCGTCATCGCGCAACGGGAGCGTCTGCTTGCTCCCAAGCTTCCGCCTCGCCCTCGCGCTCCGCTGGCTTGTGAACCATGCGATAAAGCGCTGGCAAAACCAGAAGCGTCAGGAACGTTGAAGATATGATGCCGCCAATGACGACGGTCGCCAGTGGGCGCTGCACTTCAGCGCCGGCCCCGACATTAAACGCCATCGGAATGAAACCCAAGCTGGCCACGAGCGCGGTCATCAGTACGGGCCGCAAGCGCGTCAGCGCACCCTCGCGGATGGCCTCCTCCAGCGGTTTTCCCTCGGCCCGCAACGACCGGATGAAGCTCAGCATCACAACACCGTTCAGCACTGCGACGCCAGAAAGAGCGATGAAGCCCACCCCAGCCGAGATCGAAAGCGGCAAACCGCGCAGCAGAAGCGCCAGCACGCCCCCGGTGAGCGCGAGCGGCACGCCCGAGAAAACGATCGCGGCGTCCTTGGCCGAGCGAAAGAGCGCATAGAGCAGACCGAAGATGAGCAGCAGCGCCGCGGGCACGACGAGCGCAAGCGTTCGCGCACCAGAGATCAATTGCTCAAAGGTGCCGCCATATTCGACCCAATAGCCTGCAGGCAATTCGACCTCGCCGCCGACACGGCGCCGCACCTCCTGCACGAACGAGCCGAGGTCGCGTCCGCGCACGTTCGCGGTGATGACGACGCGACGCTTGCCGTTCTCGCGGCTGATCTGGTTTGATCCAATTGAGAGTTCAACTGTGGCCACTTCCTGCAGCGGCACGAAGCCGCGCACGCCATCTGCTGCGCCAGGCAAGGGGATGCGCAGGCGGCCGATCTCGTCGACGTTCTGACGAATTTGCTCGGGCAATCTCACCACAACGTCGAAGCGGCGATCGCCCTCGAAAATCTGTCCGGCGACGGCGCCGCCGAGCGAGGCTTGCAGCACGCTTTGCAGGTCAGAGACGTTAAGGCCAAAGCGCGCCAGTGCATTGCGATCCGGCGTCACCTGCAGCACCGGCAGCCCGGTGATCTGCTCGACCTTCACGTCCTGGGCGCCTGGGATGGCGGCGACGATGTCTTCGATCTCCCCGCCGGTTGCCAGCAAGGCGTCGAGATCGTCGCCGAACACTTTGATCGCCACGTCCGCACGCACGCCAGAGAGCAATTCATTGAACCGCATCTGGATTGGTTGCGTGAACTCGTAATTGTTGCCCGGGATTTGCTCGACCGCCTCTTGCATCTCGGCGACGAGATCAGCGCGCGAACGCCAGCCGTTGGGCCATTCGCTGCGCGGACGCAGGAAAATGAACGTGTCAGCCACACTCGGCGGCATCGGATCGGTGGCGACTTCGGCTGTGCCGATCTTTGAGACGACGCGCTCGACTTCCGGAAACTGCCTGATCCGCGCTTCAAGCGCGGTTTGCATCTCGATGGCTTGGCTGAGGCTTGTGCCCGGAATGCGCAGCGCGTGCAGCGCGATATCGCCCTCATCGAGGTTTGGAATGAATTCCGAACCCATGCGCGAAGCGACAAGGCCGAAGACGACCACCAGTCCGGCAGCGCCGGCCACAACCAAAGTGCGTGTGCGAAGCGCCCAATCGAGCGCGGGCTCATACCAAGCGCGCGCCGCGCGCATAACGCGGCTCTCCTTTTCATCGACCTTGCCGGTCACGAACATCGCCACTGCAGCCGGCACGAAGGTAAGCGACAAGACGAGCGCCGCCGTCAATGCGAACACGACCGTGAACGCCATTGGGTGGAACATCTTCCCTTCAACGCCCGAGAGCGCAAAGATCGGCACATAGACGAGCGCGATGATGAGAATGCCGAAAATCGACGGCTTGATCACTTCGAGCGTCGCGCCTTCGGCCAAGCGGAAGCGCTCATCGCGGCTCAACAGCCGCCCAAGCCTGTGCTGCTCCATGCCGAAGCGGCGCAGGCAATTTTCGACGATGATAACCGCGCCGTCGACGATGAGGCCAAAGTCAAGCGCGCCCAGACTCATCAGATTGCCCGAGACATTGTTCTGCACCATGCCGGTGATGGTGAGCAGCATGGAGAGCGGGATAACCGCCGCTGTGATCAAAGCCGCGCGAATGTTTCCGAGCAGCAAAAACAGTACGACGATGACGAGGAGCGCCCCTTCGAGCAGGTTCTTCGTAACCGTTTCGATCGTGCGGTCGACAAGCTCGGTGCGGTCATAGACGGGCGAGGCGATGACCCCGTCGGGCAGCGCGCGGGCGGCTTCCTCCAAACGAATAGCGACCGCCTGCGCCACCTCGCGGCTATTCTCGCCCAGTAGCATGAACACGGTGCCGAGCACGACTTCGCGGCCGTTCTCGGTCGCGGCCCCGGTGCGCAATTCCTCGCCCATGATGACATCGGCGACGTCGACGATGCGGACGGGCACGCCATTTCTGTTGGCGACGACGATGCTTTGGAGGTCTTCGATCCCCTGCGCTTGACCTTGCGAGCGGACGAGCAATTGTTCGCCATAGCGCTCCACATAGCCCGCGCCGACATTGGCGTTATTTTCCGCCAGTGCCTCGACCACGTCATTGATGGTGAGACCAGCGGCGGCGAGCCGATCGGGCCATGGCGTCACGTGATACTGACGCTGATAGCCCCCGATCGTGTTGACTTCGGTGACGCCGGGCGTGTTGCGTAATTGAGGGCGGATCACCCAATCTTGCAGTGTACGTAAATCTTCAGGGGTCCATTCCGATCCGTCGGACTTGGTCGCGCCCTCTTCGGCCTCGATTGTGTACATAAAGATTTCGCCGAGGCCCGAAGCGATCGGCCCCAACTCCGGCTCTACATTCTCCGGCAATTGATTACGCACAGTGAGCAATCGCTCGTTGACGAGCTGACGGGCGAAATAGATGTCGGTTCCGTCCTCGAAAACGACGGTCACTTGGCTCAAGCCGTAACGCGAGACCGAGCGCGTGTAGTCAAGTCCCGGCAATCCCGCGAGCGCGGTTTCAATCGGGAAGGTCAGACGCTGCTCGGCCTCAAGCGGCGAATAGCCTTCCGCCTCGGTGTTGATCTGGACCTGTACGTTAGTGATATCGGGCGTCGCGTCGATCGGCAGGCGCTGAAAACTCCAAACGCCGAGGCCAGCTGAGAGGAGCACGAGCGCGAGCACGATCCAGCGATGCCGGATTGAGAGGTGGATGATGCGGTCAAGCATGGTCAGGCGCTCCCTCAGTGATCATGGCTCGCGCCGGACTTTTCGATGTCGGCGCGAATGAGGAAGGCGTTGTCGCTGACATAGACCTCGCCGGGCTGAAGTCCGCCCAGCACTTCAGTCCACTCGGGCGTCTGGCGGCCCAGTTCGAGCATGCGCACTTCGTAGGTTTCGCCCACGCGCGCGAAGACGACGGTGAAATCACGGAAGCGCTGCAATGCGCGCGTGGGCGAAACCTACGAAGTGCGCATGCTCGAACTGGGCCGCCAGACGCCCGAGTGGACTGAAG
>Ga0105164_10002649_pt1 | contig 11048 bp, 14 predicted proteins | sample VDWuncwatermetaG_FD_89674 | JGI IMG/M metagenome (GOLD analysis project Ga0105164, IMG submission 89674) | Wastewater microbial communities from Netherlands to study Microbial Dark Matter (Phase II) - VDW unchlorinated drinking water | ecosystem: Environmental > Aquatic > Freshwater > Drinking...
ACAAATTGGAAGAAGGTGGTGGAGGATTTCCACAGGCAATAGGTCTAATAATTCTTGTCGTTGGCACTATTGCAATGGTATATTTAGTAGGAAATGAAACTTTACTAGCAAAAGAAGCTGGGAAATACGGATTATGCTACTCTTCTATTATTGAATCATATTTTTCAACAGAAGAAACAACAACAAAATGTCCTATAACTCATTATAAAGTATCTGTAAAATCTATCAAGGAAATCCTTGGAGACGGCAATTCAGAAGATAATTCAAAAATAGTTAAGGATTTCTCTGCGACTGATGCCAAGGTTAACGAACTTTTCGCTAAATTAATGGGAAACTGCATGCAAACTGGGGGTGGGGTAAACAGCAGGGCATTTAGTAGAGGATTGCTAAAGAGCTCAACAGTGGCCTGTTTGGAATGCTCAACAGTAGAATTTAAAAGAGAAGTCAAGCAAGAATCATTTCAGGGGTTAAGGGAGTATCTTGACAAGACAACTGCACCTAATAGCGATAAAAAGTATGTTGATGTTTTGTCGAAAGATGAGGAGCATAAAACTGCATGGATAGATTATGGTTTTGCCAACAATCTTGTGCCGAATGAATATTCTTATCAAATCAAAAGAGACGAGATATACGGAGTTTTTTTTGTTGGAATAAAACAAGGAACAGCCGCAGCCTTGATTAATAAACATGCTTTATTTGGGCGTGAAGATACTTACTTTGTTTATATTGCAACACTCGACAAGCTCAATAGTTTCTGCGATAGAAAAGTGAATTAAATGAGTAAAAAGGCAATGGAAGAAGGAATCTGGGTGGTTATGCTCGCGGCTATTACTATAATTGGTTTGCTGTTTACAGTAAATTTATTTGGCAAAACACAGGACGTGGCGCAGGATTTGACTGATTACCACATTTGCAGGGATGGAAATATTGGAGTTGCCAACACTAGATTACAAGTATTTGACTGGGTAGTAGCTGAAAATGGTGTCAAACACTGCAAGACTGAGCAGGCAAAAGTAAAAAAAGGAAAAGAATATGAGACAATTGCAAAGAAAATGGCTTTATGCTGGGATGAATATCTTGAAGGCAAAGAAAACATTTTTGCAACACAGGATGCAAGTTACTGCGCATTTTGCTCTGTTCTTGAATTTGAAGATAAGAATAAGCAGTTAAATGGACTTACAAAATATCTTATTGAAACAAATTACCAGCCATCTGGCAAATCTTATATGGAATACCTATCTGAAATTAAAATGGAGAAGGAACAAGCAAATTTTCTTGAAAATTTGGAATTGAATAATATAAACATAGACACTTCAAAAAAACTTGCTGTAATGTTTGTTATGTATAAAGATGCTTATCCTGGTGTAATAAACCAGCCAAGGACTCTCACAACTTTTGGAGGAACGGCAGCAGCAGGAACAACTGGAATGCTGGTAATGGGTGCTTCTTATATAGGTGGATTAGGATTATGCAGCACAATAGTTGGATGTGCTGCCGGTTCCATACTTATCGCGGGTGCCGGAGGTGCCGGAGGGTATCTGTTGGGCTCTGACAGAGCCGCAGACTGGCGGGCAAAAATTTTAGTCACAGAATATAATAAAGACAAACTATCTCAGCTTAAATGCACTCAGCTTGAAGGAGAAGATTATCTAAAATTGCCGCAGAAAACATAATATTTTTAAAATAGACCATCAGTGGATTTGTATGAAGAACAATAAAGCAAAAATCGGCATGATAGTATGGGTTTTGTTTTACCTCCTTCTGGGATTGGTGCTTTTGTGGGGCCTAAATAAGGCAGGAGTTTTTTCTGGCAGTGTAATGACAAGCATTAAAGAAAAATTATTTCCATTTTCATAATATGAAATATAATAAAAAGGGCCAAGAAGATTTGTGGGACACAATTAAAAATATAATTTTTGTTCTTATGTTAGTTGCAGTCGTCACTTTTATAGTTTTTAAATCACTTGGAGGCTCATTCTCAACTATTGTTGGAATATTTGATCCATACAAAAAAATGTTTGGATTTGGTGAAAAAGCGGCTGAACAAGTTCAGGCACCAACAGACTGTAAAGTTACAAGATTTTACTGGAGTGCAGACAAAATCAAGCCTGGTCCTATTGATATTTTTATAGAAGGAAATGACAAATGCAATTATAAAAAAGCTTATATATCTGTCTATGCCGATTATCGATTATGGTCAGACAAACAGGTTGCAAGTCTTACTGGCTCATTTGAGCAAGGAGTGTCAAAAACTTCGTGGAATATAGTACCCGACACATCATTTGGGTTTAATGGTTATTATTTCAAAGTAAAGGTAGGCAATTCAGAAAGCGCAGAATCAAAGAGGCTTCAAGTTGAAAAGTAAAAAATCGCAAAGTATTTCCATCAATACAATTATAATAGCAGCAATCGCTCTTGCTGTTTTGATAGTGGCAATTGTTATATTTACAAAACAGACAAGCACTTCAACAAAAACGCTAGAAAGTTGCACTGCGAAGGGAGGAAAATGCGCAAATGGCGACTCATGCAATGATAAGGATTATAATATACCTGTGTTTGTAGATGACCAAGCTTGTGGAAAATCTAGGTTATGCTGTCTTAAATTGGGATGATATTATGAAACACAAAAAAGCGATGTGGAATTTCGTGGTTGCAGGGGCTATAGCAATTTTGCTTCTTGTGGTAAGTTGGTACATTGTCAAAAAATTTTTAGGTAGTTCCAGCCACGATTTGAGCAACCTTCAATCCTGTGAAGGTAGAAATGGGCACTGTCTGCCGAGTTGTTCTGATAATGATATGGCATATCTCAACGCTCTAGGCTGTGGCTCTGGCGATTACAAAGACAAGAAATTTTGCTGTATTCCTCAACAAACGTAGCTATCATGCTTAAACATAAAAAAGGCATTGGTCTGGACGAGGCAGTTACACTTGCCCTTGCAGGCGTAATAATTTTAGTTACCGTTGCTGTTTTCTGGCCTTGGCTCTTCCCTTCAAAAGATTCTGATGTGAAGTCTTTGCCGAATTTTGAAAAAAATCTTGCACCCACAATAAAATCATTGCAGAACAGCGAAAAGAAGATGGATTACGATCAAATAGAATATTTTGTTGGAGTTAGCAGACATATAACCGGATTTAATAAAGCCTGGGACTCAAAGAATCTTGAACTTTTGGGGCGAATAATAGAAAAACCAGTTGAATGCAAAGATAAGGCGTGCTTATGTTATTTTGTAGAATCCCCCTCATCAAAAGACAAATCAGAATGCATAAATTTTGATAAAGTAGCTTATTTTCTAAAAGATGCTGATAAAGATCTTGATGATGGTTATGGAAATCCTCTCAGGGAAGAACAAGTTCGAGGTATATATTCGGTCACACCGACTTTATCTGCCCCTGGAACAAAAATCTCTTCTTTTCCAGAAGTATTCACAAAGACACAGTACAAGCTTTTAGTGCTAAATGGAGCAAGCTACAATAAAGACAAAACACTTTATATAGAAAAATATCAAAATTCCAAAGGTGAACTGGTTATATACGTGGCACCAGTCAATGATAATACCAGAGAAAAGATAAATCAGAGGAGAGCTTACATTAACGGCCTGAATAATAAATAACATTTAAATATCAACAGAATAAGTTCTAATTATGGTTTACAAAAGAGGCAGTAGCATATTTTTTTCTAAAAAGGCTGATGCAGATATAGATTTATGGTTTAATTTTTTTGAACTGATGATTGTGTTTGCAGCAGGAATAACCTTATGGCAGCTGGTGAATGATGAATCAAAAGGCACTACCTATGACAAACTTTATTTCTCAAGGGACAATGCCATGCTGGTAAATACTCTTTACTCTTCCCCGGGTGACATTCAATACGATTATCCAGAAAAAACCGGCAGGCTCATTTTTGATTTCAAGCAGAATAAAATTGAAGTTTATGAAGACTATGAGGTTCAAGAAGGTGGAGCAATAAGCTATCCATTTGCCGAAGACAAAACTTATCCTATGTATTATGGCACAATCAAGCCAATAGCAGCAGACAAAACAATGCTTGAATATTCAAAAAATAAAAATGGTGTAATTGTAAATGGCAAAGATATTCACTAAAACCGGCACAGTTTCAGGACATGTTGTGCTGTGGATTCCAAAATTTATATATCTGATAATTGCATTTTTGTCTGTCATTTTTTTATTAAGGATTCTTGTTGTAACACAAATAGACTCAGCTGAAGCAGAAGCAAGAATCTTGATTAACAGGCTAATTTATTCTCCCAATGACATCTCTTATCTTGATGCAGATACAAATAGAAATTATCCCGGAATAATAGATTACAAGAAGTTTATCAGCCTAGAAAATTTTCCAAATGAGCTGGATACTAAAACAATATCATATGGGCAATATACAAACCTGATAGCAGCAAAACTTATTCTAAAAAACTCGGAATCCAACAAAGAGGATGTAGCTTTTTACAATAAAGAGAATTACGAATTCTGGGAGCCGAGAATATTATCGACAGTTAAAGGCGGCACAGGAAGCGTAAAAAGCTTTGCAGAACAAAAATATGTTCTTATAAAAGAACAAAATAAATTGTCAAGCGGATTATTAAAGATACAAGTCATAGTGAGGACAGGATAATGAAAAATATTTTTAAGAATAAAAAAGGAATATCGGAATTTGTATTAGACATGTTCTCTTATCTTGTATTTATAATAGCTATTTTTTTCTTCATCTTTTTGTTTAAAGTGCAGTCAGCCACTACAAACCACCGTGAGATAACTCAAGTAAGCCAAGTCCCATCTTCTTCAATAACGTTGCTAAACTACCTCAGAACACCAGTAAATGTGAACGGAAAGGACACAAATATCGCAGATCTTATTCGTTTATGGCATTATGAGCCGGAAAAATACAAGCTAATTTTGGAAAAAACATCAGTTGAAATTCTTAATAAGTTTGAGTATGATTATAATAACCCTTCCGCAGATAATGTGTTAGTGGGTGGATTTAATATAGTCATCAACAGTAAAAAAAATGAAGATAACTCTCTTGACTATATTCTTGAATTCCAATCAACATCATTTGGTAGTGGTTATATTCTGAATGAATACGGCGGATATGGGGGCTTTGGAAAAATTCAAGCGGAACAGTTTGTACCCATTTCAGAAGATGCAAGCTTGTATGTAATCATGTTTGAGAGCGCTAAAGCAAAATGAAATCAAAAAAAGGAGCGTTAGTTTACAATTGGACATTAACACTGATGATAATATTTATCCTTGGATGGGCATATATTCAATTTTATTCGAAATACGCAAAAAATGAGCCTCTTGGATTAAAACAGCTTACTTTATTTAGAATTTATGCAAAAGGTGAATCAGTATTATTTTACATCGACCAATCCGCCAAGTATTCCCTTGAGCAGTCAGCCTACGATCTGGCAAAGAGCGGGGGAGTTTCTGAAATTGAAGTGAGTGATGCGGAAACATTTGCAGGGTATGAGTGCGGAAAATTCAATGATGCTTATGTATGGTATCAGCTGAGAAAAAACGGCGAAAAATATAATTCCAAAGACTGCTTTGATGAAAAATCAGCCGAAACAAATCTTGGTTACATTTTTAACAAAAATTTGGATAAATATTTAGTTAATTATCCGATTAACATTCCCTCTGGTAATTATAATTACCGGTTCAGGGATAATCTGGAGATAATCGGACTTGCTTCACTGCCAATTAATATTAATATTTTCAAAAAAGAAGTGCTGGAGGATTTCTCAACTGCAACTCGCGATGTTAAGCCAAAACCAATTGACATTAGCCAGTTAAACAAAGATACCACAAAACTTTCCGAAGGATTTCGTGATTTCACCGGAACAGATTTGTGTGCAAAAGGCTCCAAATGTGTTCTGAAAGAAGATGCTTTCCAGCAGCTTGTGAAATCAGAAAAAATTGCAGAAAGCAAAAAATTATGCAAAGAAGGAACTTGTTTGGAAGTATATTCTGGTTATAGGTCTTATGATGAGCAGAACTCATTGTGGAACGGCTCTACATCAGAAAAGTATGCTGACAGATACAAAGATCCTGCAGTTAGGATAAAATATGTATGCAATCCCGACGGCGGGGAAAAATCATGCCCTCACATGAGCGGCAATGTTGTTGACATAAGACTTGCGGGAAAGACAACGAGCACAATGAATAGTGCTGACTGGAATAATCTTTATTCAATCATGACCTCGTTTGATACAAACAGACAGCCATTATGGGTTAAATATTCAAATGAGCCTTGGCATTTCGAGTGCTGCAACACGCCAAGATACGCAAGGGCAATTTCACAGGGAGTAACTTCAACAGTTTAATTCAAATGGCAAATGCAATGAATCACTTAAAGAATTTGGATTTTATATTAAAAAATAATAAAAATAAAATAAAATGGAAGCAAAAGATTTAATTTTATTGTTAATGATTCCGGTATTTTTGATAGGAATAATTTCATTTGTAAATCATAATACCATTACCGGAAATGCAGTTGCTGCTCCAAATGATAATGAAAAACTGGGAACTTATTCCATACTTCCTTCATTTAGGGCAAAGATTGATTACAGCCTGCAGGATTATGCCGATTTGAAAAATAAATTAAAAGCTGCAATTGACAAATGCATTAACAATGGGCAGCAGGATGTGAGAAGCTGCATTAAGGCTGGAACAGACAGTTATGGATGGAGCTGCAATGAAAAAGATTCTGATGTGCTTTACGATTTTACAGACAAGATGAAGGAATGCATTAATCTGGAAAATGAAAATGTTGTCTGCAGGTTTTCTTTTGATTCAAGAGATTATTTGAATAAAGAAAAATCCAAAAGGGACTTCCAGATTAAACTGACAAGCTGGTATTACCCTAGGATAAAGGCCGAATTAATTGAAAATGATAAAGTACTTGCAACAGAATTTGTTGAAATTGGACAATTGGCATACACAGATTACGAAAGCAAGGACAAGGAAGGCAAGAGCATGGATTCGGTTATAATCAAAGTTAATTATGATGACGAGATTCCTTCTGTTCAGGACGCCTATGGGGCGACGATAGGCGAAAAACTAAGCAAAATATTTTTGATTTACAAATCCAAAAGCGGCATTAAATTCATAGACCAAAGATTTGAGTCAAGCTTCAGGGGCCCTGAGCCGGCAAATACCGTGATTGATTTGCCTTTGATGCAGGGGCTGAAGTTCTGCGCTAAAACGGGAAAGAATGTAATTGCCTATGACAGTTCAGACGGCCTCGTTAAACCACGGGAAATTATTTACAAATTTGCAATTACTTTGCCGAATCCCGTTCCTGCTCCTGTTGGGGAGTTTGATGCAAAAGATAACCTGAAAGCTGAAAATTCTGCATTATTAGTATGGAAAAAGGATTCGCAGGCAGGCATTAAATCATATTCAGTTTATTATTCCACAAATGATTTTGCCGACAGGAAAATGAGCGACATCAAAAAAGACAATTCAATTAAAAAAATTTCAGCCTCTTCCGGCAGCCCGATTGAAATTGACAGGATTGGGTTGGACAGCTGCGAATTTAACCCCATCAATGAGCCGTGCAAGTACGCTGTTTATAATCAGGCTTTATTGAAAAATAAACTGTATTACATTAAATCCGAGAATAAATTTGTTTATGTTCTTTCGGATGATGATTTCAAAGACGGCATTGATTATAATATTGCAGTTACCGCTGTAAATGGCAATGGAGAGGAAATTGACAATGATAAATCAATTTCAAACAATAAAAACATTCTAGAAAACGGCAAAAATTATCTGCAATTCAGTCCTATAGATGATTTAGCTCCGGGAAAAGTTGAGAATCTGCAGGCCTCAAGCCTGGAAAAAGGTAAAATAAAATTGACTTGGAATTTACCGGCTAAAAATATTGACGGCTCTGACAATAAAGATGCCTATGCCTTTAATGCCTATTACAAAGAGCAGCAGATTGCTTCAAATTCTCTGCCGGTGTATGACAGGGTTATTGGCTCAATTTTAAAATCCAGCTGTGATGGAAAACCTTCGTGTGAATATACGTTCAACAGCCTCAGTTCCGGCAGGAATTATATTTTTGCCGTTACATCAATCGACTTGAATAAAAATGAGTATTTCGTTGATGGCGGATATTCAACGGTAACCGGCACAGTGCAATAAAATAACTTTCTAATATAAAAGTCCGACGATTTTAAAATCGTCGATACTTTTATAAACATTTGGGCTAACCTTCTGCTTATGATAAAAATTCCTTATGAGGAGATAATTCTCAAGATAAATGAAAGCACGAAGATGCCCGTTTCTGAAATCGAGGAGAGGGTTGAAAAAAAACTGAAGCAGCTTTCCGGGCTGGTAAGCAAGGAAGGAGCTGCGCATATTGTGGCAAATGAACTTGGCGTCAAGGTTTTTGAGCCATTATCCGGAAAACTTCAGATTAAAAATATCCTGACAGGAATGAGGGATGTTGAAACGCTTGGGAAAGTTTTGCAGATTTTTGACATGAAAGAATTTGTTTCTGCAAAAGGAGCCGGAAAAGTTGCTTCCCTTCTCATAGGAGATGAAACCGGCACAATCAGGGTTGTGATGTGGGGAACTCACGCAGACCATGCTGCCAACATAGGGCAGGGATTCATTGTGAAAGTTATTGGCGGATATGTCCGCGAGAACAACGGAAGAAAGGAAATTCATATGAATGACAGAAGCCAGCTGCTTATTAATCCGAAAGGAGAGACTGTAAATAATGTTGCAATTGAATCCAAGATTGGGAGCAGGAAAGAAATCAAAGCTCTTGCCGAGAATGACAATGAAGTTGAGCTGCTTGGAACTATTGTCCAGGTTTTTGACCTTCGCTTTTATGAAGTCTGCCCGAAATGCGGAAAAAGAGTTAAGCCGTCATCCGATTTGTTTGCATGCGCTGAGCACGGAAACGTTATGCCAGCTTATTCTTATGTCCTTAATTCTGTTTTAGATGACGGGACGGAAACAATAAGGTGCGTTTTTTTCAGGAATTTGGTTGAGAAGCTGCTTAAGATGACCCAAGAGCAGGTCCTGCATTTTAAAAGCGAGCCTGCAGAGTTTGAAGCTGCCAAGAACGAATTGCTCGGAACAATAGTTAAATTAAACGGCCGCACTAATAATAATTCTTTGTTTAATCGTCTTGAGTTTGTCGTGCAGAACGTTGACACAAACCCAAATCCGGAAGAGGAGATTAAAAGATTAAGCAACAGTTAGATTTTTCTTAAATTTGGTACCGCTTACCACTGGACATCTTCACATGAACTATTTAAAGGAGAACTTCTCGCAATCTTAAAGAAAAAAGAAATGGCAGAGTCTGGCCGAAGCAAGACTCAAAACCAGTTGACATCCTCGCGTATGCAGGGATGGGTATCATGGCTATATAAATATTTCCATGGGCAGAGCCGGGGTGGCAGAGTCCGGTCAATGCGACTGGCTCAAGACCAGTTGATATTCTCGCGAATGTCTCGCGGGTTCAAAGTCAATACGGAAGTTGAATGAAACTCCCGTCCCCGGGCGCCCAAATGGAAAAAAGAGTTGATAAAATTGAGAATAAAAGAGATTTCAGTAGACCAAAGGCCGCGTGAGCGGCTGAAAGCCGGGCAAATCTTAAATGATGCGGAAATTCTTGCTTTAATACTGGAAAATGGTTCGAAGGGGGAGAATGTAATTGACCTTTCGCATAGATTAATTTCAACATTTGGAGTTGAAGGGCTTAATTCATTGTCTTTGGCTGAATTAACTTCAATTAAAGGAATCGGATTGGCCAAGGCATCTAAATTAATTGCTGCGTTTGAATTAAGCAAGAGAGTCTCATCCGGAAAGATTTGCGAGAAAGTTATTTCTAATCCTTCTGATATTGCCTCGCATTACATTTTCAAATTAAAAGACCTGAAGAAAGAGCATTTCATTGCTGTGTTTTTGGATTCCAAGAATAAAATCATTAAAGATGAAATTATTTCAATCGGAACTTTGAATTCTTCACTTGTTCATCCCCGTGAAGTGTTTAAAGAAGCGATTAAATGTAGTGCAAATTCGATTATATTGGTGCATAATCATCCGAGTGGGAATGTGGAGGCGTCAGATGAAGATTATAGAGTTAACAAAGTTTTGATTGAGACTGGAAAATTGGTTGGAATCAAAGTTTTGGATCATTTGATTGTTGGAGATGGAAAATGGGAAAATATATAAATAGAAGTGTCTTTTTGTGATTAAAGGTGATTAAATGTGATACAAACACGAATGGAAATGGATGATTACACTGCGAGAGTACTAGATGTCATTAAGGGCAAATTTGGTCTAAAGAACAGAAGCGAGGCTCTGCAAAAGCTGGCATTGGAAGCAGGAAATGAGTACATAGAGCTTGCTCCCAATGAAATGGTTTTGAAAGAACTAGATGCAATGTATGAATCACATATGAAAAAACATCCAAATAGGGTAATGACCAACACAGAACTTAAAAAATTACTCAGGTTATAGGAATGTTTAATTATGATATACATGATACTCTTAGGGTGAAATTAGATAAGATTTCCAGGAAGGACAAAGTTCTTTCATCAATCTTTTTTAAGAAAGTTCAAGAAATTGTAAATAGGGACGAAAAAACAATAAATGCATATAAAAATTTAAGGTCACCATTAAACGAATATAAGAGAATACACTTGACTGGAAACTACATACTATTATTTTCTGTCAAGGGGAATCGTGTTCTGTTCTTTGACATAAGGCATTGGGATGACGTGTTTGGGAAATGAAACAAAAATCAGTATTTTTAAGAAAACAAGGAGCAACTCAACAAAGCCAAATGCCAAGATTTTAGTGGTTATTCAAGCCATGGATTATCTGCTTCGGCGAGAAATACGTGATTAATTAGTTAGTATTCCATTTATCAATCCGAGGATTTTGCAAATAAATGCTTCTGAAAATTAAAAAACGTTTCCCTAATTTTTTCAACACTGCCTAATATTTCAGTTGCATCGTTTATTGCAAAGTATTTAATTTTTAGTAGGTCAGGTAGTTTCTCT
>Ga0105164_10002650_pt1 | contig 11047 bp, 12 predicted proteins | sample VDWuncwatermetaG_FD_89674 | JGI IMG/M metagenome (GOLD analysis project Ga0105164, IMG submission 89674) | Wastewater microbial communities from Netherlands to study Microbial Dark Matter (Phase II) - VDW unchlorinated drinking water | ecosystem: Environmental > Aquatic > Freshwater > Drinking...
ATATCAAAGCGCCCCTTGTATTGTCAAGGCAGCTTATTTTTTGCCCTTCCCCAAAAACCCAATCGGCTCATTGCTATTTCTTATCGGGCTGGCGGTTTGCCGATGGGCGAAGCCGATGCAGCCTATCAGGCGACTTACTGCCTTTCACAAGAATTTTATTTGGATATTGAAAATAATTGCAAAAATGATAAAATAGCTATATGTTTTAAATAAAGGAGGTGTTATAAATGGAGACCTTAAAACAGGAAGTAATAAACGCAATTCTGAAACTGCCTGATTCAGCAAATATTGACGATATAATGTACGAGCTTTATGTAATTGATAAAGTCAAAAAAGGTAAGGAAGCAGCAGAGCGCGGTGAGGCAATATCCATAGAGGAATTAAAAAGAGAGATGCAGACGTATTAATATTGATTATATATTCATATCGCCTTATCTATGAAGTAATTTTAGACGGAGTTCAAATTCTTGCTTTAATTCATTCCAAAAGAAACTTTACTGGTAAATTAGATGATTTAAGAAAATAGGAAAAGATATTTGGGGGCAATAACGGCGAGGGGCAAAGAGGGTCAGGCCTGCCTTTGGAGCGGCAAAATTATAAGTGGGTTTCCAATTGAAAAAAGATGTGGTTATTATAGGCGCTGGCGCATCAGGCTTAATGTGCGGCATTGAGGCCGGCAAGCGCAGCCGTTCAGTTCTCATCATAGACCATGCAAAACAGCCCGGCGAGAAGATCCGTATCTCAGGGGGCGGACACTGTAACTTTACCAATATCAATTTGCATTATGAAAATTTCCATTCTTCCAACCCCCACTTCTGCAAATCAGCCATTGCCTGTTATACTCCATACAATTTTATTTATATGCTCAATAAACATGGCATTAATTACTATGAAAAAGAAAACGGGCAGATGTTTTGTAAAAGTAGCTCTGCCGGAATAATAAATATGCTTAAGCAAGAGTGTAATAAAGCTGACGCTCAGATGCTTTTAAATTGCAGGATTGAGGAGATAAAACTCATTAAGGGGCATTGTTTTCATATAAAAACGTGTTTAGGAGAGATAGAATCAGAATCACTTGTTATTGCCACCGGAGGTTTGTCTTATCCGGCATTAGGGGCAACAGACATTGGACACAGAATAGCAAAGCAGTTTGGCCTTGCAGTCATGCCGCCAAGGCCAGCCCTCGTCCCTCTCACATTCAACTCCTGGGACATCAAACTATTCAGTGAACTGAGCGGCATCTCAATTGATTCAATAGTAAGCTGCAATAAAAAGCATTTTCAAGGAAACATTCTTTTTACCCACCGGGGGCTGAGCGGACCGGCTATTCTGAATATATCCCTGTACTGGAACATTGGCGACAAACTTAACATAAACTTATTGCCGGATTCAGACATCCACGAGATATTTTTGACTAAAAGGCAAAGCAAAATAAAATTGAGCAATCTCTTATCCCAGTATTTTCCAGACCGTTTCAGCCGTGCCTTCTGCAATGCTTACACAGAATCTAAACCGCTTAATCAGTATACGGAAAAGGAACTGCAAAATATCGCACACCAGATCCATAACTGGAAGATACAGCCTTCCGGAACCGAAGGTTTTAAAAAGGCTGAGGTTACGCTCGGCGGAATTGATACAAAAGAATTATCCTCCAAGACAATGGAGTCAAGGCAAGTGCCCGGTCTCTATTTTACAGGCGAGGTTGTTGATGTAACAGGCCAGTTAGGCGGATACAATCTTCACTGGGCATGGGCATCCGGTTATGCAGCGGGTCAGTATGTATAAAAGATTGAAATGCTCATGTCAAGAGGCAAACCTGACCATCTTATCCTCCTGCTTTCAGACGGTCGGCGTGTTTCAGCCGGCAAGAGTTCCCACCGTCGGGTTTTTGCGGCGCAGTGCGTGCAGCGGTGGAAAACCGAGCAGGTGCGGCAGGAAACGCCAGTAGGGCGGCGCCACGCCAAGCCAGTAGAGCGCGTGGTGCAAACCGCCGTACAGCAAGCCGCCCTCCTCGGCGGCGTGCACGATGTTCGGTTGGTTGCGGATGGTTTCATTGATGCGCCGCAGGATCCACGCCTCGTTCACTTGCGGGGAAAAGTAAAATACCGGCAGCGCCAGGTCCGCCCCTGGGGCGGCGTGCGCACGCGCCAGGGGTGTGCCGGGCAGAATGCGGATGCCAGTCATGAAGATTGACAAAAACTGCGGCGTGCGCAGTTTGGTCTGCGCGAACCGCAAGGTCTCGTTCACGGTGGCGCGCGTTTCGCCCGGGCCGCCGAGCATGAAAAACCATGTACTGTGCAGGCCGCTGGCGCAAGAGAGATCTGCGGTACGGCGCACGTCATCCATGTCGAAGCCCTTGTCGAGACTGCGCAGCACATAGTCGTTGCCTGCCTCGGGCGTGATCATCATCGAGTTGAAGCCGGCGCGCTTCATGAGCTCTAACAACTCCACCGAGGTGGCGCGCGGATTGATGCCCATTGTGGTGAGGTTCACCTTTAACCCGCGGCAGATGATTTCCTCGCAGATGCCGAGTGCATGTGCCTCAGGCAGATTGAATGTGGAGTCCACGAACTCGAAGGTGCGCGGTGAGATGGTACGCTGCACGGTCTCGATTTCGTCTACCACGTCCGTCACCGTGCGTTGCCGGAACTTGCGGCCCTCGATGTCCGGGTAAGTGCAGTAGTTGCACGGCATCGGGCAGCCTCGCTTGGTCTGGATTGCCCATGTGCTACCGTGCCGCTGGTAGGGTGCCCAGTCTATCCAGTCCTGCATGCCGGAAGCGCCGAATGAATGCAGGCTGGTTGGCACGCTATCGGCGAGTGTTAAGTTGTCATCACGTACGCGCACGCCCGGGATGCCGGTCGGGTCGCGCCCGGCGGAGAGCGCTTCAAGCAGTGCCGGAAAGGTGATCTCGCCCTCGCCATGCACGGCATAGTCGGCATCGATGTGCTTGAACGCCCGGTCGCCGAGAATGGAGATGGCCGGTCCACCGAGAACGATCGGCACCTGCCTGCCGGTGGCGGCACGGATCAGGCCGATGAACTGGGCGAGCTCGCTGAAGTGCGTGCGCAGGCGCTGGTGGACGACGTTGTCGATGTTGCGCACTGAGATGCCGACTACCTGAGGCTGGAAGTCATGCAATGCCGAGTGCAGCGCTGTCTGCGGGTTGCGCGCGGTGAGGAGATCAACGAAGCGTACCGTGTGGCCGGCGCGTCGTGTGGCGCTGGCCACATAGCTCAGACCGATCGGCGGCGGTAGGAACAGGTCGAGGGTGCGGTTGGAGTAGACGAGCAGCACGCGCAAGGGGTAAAGAGGGTTAGGCTTGCCTATTGACATTCTGATTCGTCCCAAATAGAAGGGTTCTAATCTTCTTCATTTTTGTTTTTCTTCTTTCTGCCTGCACTGACAGCTTGTCTTGTTTATACCCGAAGTATTCCTGTCTGTTCCTGCCAGACCCTGTCTGCCGACTGGCAGGGGCTGACTGGGATAGGCAGGTTGGATACCCTATTTCTCATAGAGCGGAATATATCAGAGCGCCCCTTATATTGTCAAGGCATCTTATTTTTTGCCCTTCCCCAAAACCCCATCGGCTCATTGCTATTTTTTATCAGACTGGCGGCTTGCCTATGGGCGAAGCCGATGCAGCCTGTCAGGCGACTTACGGCCTTTCACAAGAATTTTTCTGGATATTGAAAATAATTGCAAAAATGATAAAATAGCTATATAGTTTTAAATATTTGATTCATTCCAAAAGGAATTTTACTGGTAAATTAGATGATTTAAAAAATAGGAGAAGGTATTTGCGAGAGGATACACATGCCTGATATTAAAGCAGAGAAGATAGAAAAATACCTTGAAACTGTTTTTAAAAAGAAGGTAAACCTTCTCTTTATGCGGGAGCTTGGCAAGGAGCCTGAGGCTAAGGAGCTGAAGGCTTATGGCTATGGTGTGCCGATATTGGTTGAGATTGAGATGGATGGCGAGAAGAGGTCTGTTGTTATAGAATCAATGGCAGCAGGGCAATTTGGCCATGAGCATTTTTCTGACAGGGCGCAGGTAATACTGTGGGATTACGACACCTTTAACAGGCTTCCAAGACATGCAAAGGCAATTGATGTCGGCGCCTTTATAAAGGACGGAGGGCTTATCTCTGTTGGCAATGCTGACGAGTTCTTTCTCCTCATGGACTTTATAGAAGGGGAGGGGTATTTTAAAGATTTAGAAAGGATAAAGACATCAGGTGAGATCACTGACCTTGATATTAACAGGGTAAAGGCATTGTCAGATTATCTTGCGGAGGTTCACAAAACAAAAAAGGTTGAGCCATCCCTTTATATCCGTAAGATTCGGGATACCATAGGTCATGGCGAGTGCATAATGGGGATTGCAGACAGCTATCCAAATAAATTTGAGTTTATTGACAGCAGGTTATTAGAAAAGATAGAAAAAAAATGTATTGAATGGCGGTGGAGGATAAAGCCATTAACACACCGCCTTTCTCAGGTGCATGGCGATTTTCATCCATGGAATATACTTTTTAGGAAGGACATAGACTTTACTGTCCTTGACAGGGCAAGGGGTGAGTGGGGTGAGATAGCAGATGATGTTGCATCCATGACAATTAATTACATCTTCTTTTCATTGCAGAGATACGGAAGGCTTGAAGGCCCTTTTGAAAGGCTGTTTATTCTGTTCTGGGAAAACTATTTAGAGAAGGCAAAGGACATGGAGATATTAAATATAGTTCAGCCATTTTATGCCTTCCGCGGCCTTGTCATTGCCAGCCCTGTCTGGTATCCGAAGTTGTCTCTTGAAGTAAGAAAGAAGGTTTTTAAGTTTATTGAGAAGGTTCTTGCTTCAAAGAAGTTTGATTTTAGGAAGGTAAACAGGTATATTTAAGCGGTAACAGTTGTGATTTTTAGTTTAAGCTCTTGATAGTCAGTACAGCAATATTTTCTCATTATTTTTTCTTGGTTTCAATTAATTTGTTGTCTTTCAAGGTATACACTGTTCTGTCTTTGCCGGTAGGGCAACACATGGCATCATCAGATAAGTATTCCTTTGTGTTAAGAATTATTTGACCGTTTTTAATTGAGTCAAAATCTACAAATCTTTGCCCTTTTCCACCAACTTCGGTTGATGTTATATAATCAAATCTGCTTCCTTTATTCAAAAAAACAGCCAAATAAAAATAATAATTATTACCACAACAAAAACTTTCTATAGTATATAAAACAGCTATATCATCTATACTGTCAATATCTATATCACCCCAAATAAATTTCCGTGCTTTTTTATATTCTGTTCCCCTGCAAGTATTTTCAGGGTTGCTTATACAATTTTTAGATTCATATTCATCAATTTGCTTCTTGATTTGGCTATCAAGCTGTTTCTGAATATTGTTTAAGGCTTCTTGCTTGTTAAGAATATTGGCGTATGAATAAGAAATAAAAGAGGATATTATTAGCAAGAATGATAGTAATGCAAATTTCTTCTTGAGGATAGCCTTCATTCAATTACCTTTCACAAAAAATTAAATTCATATTTTTTAACCATAAATAACTGCATGATAAGCCAATCGGCTGGCGTATTTTGTTTCCTCGTTTGCATGAACAAATTTATTTTATACATTTAATCATACTTCTTAAGAGCTGTCAAGAAATTCAAAAATATTCATCTTGAATAGAGTTTTTGTTTAGTATAATATTAAGGTGTCATGTTAAAATGCCCCTTTGCAATATGGATTACAGGCCTGCCTGCTTCTGGCAAGTCCACGATAAGAAAGGCGCTTGTAAATAGGTTAGAAGACGCAGGTATCCATGCACAGGTTCTGGAGTCTGATGAACTCCGCAAAATAATAACCCCAAAGCCTTCTTACAGCTTAGAAGAGAGAGATAATTTTTACAATGTAATGGTATATATTGGCGAGCTTCTGGTGAGGAACGGCGTTAATGTTATCTTTGATGCAACTGCAAATAAGCGCTTATATCGTGATAATGCAAGGGGGGCAATCACAAATTTTATTGAAGTATTTGTGAAATGCCCCCTCTCTGTTTGCATGCAGCGCGACCCAAAAGGGATTTACAAAAAGGCTAAGAAAGGCGAAGCAGCAACAGTTCCGGGTTTACAGGAGCTATATGAAGAACCGTTAAATCCTGAGATTATAGTAGAATCAGATAAAGAAGAATCTGAGGCTGCTGCTGATAAGATATTTCAGTTTCTTATGCGTAGCTTCTGAGTATCTCGCTTCTCTTTAAATGCCTTAACTTTCTTAATGCCTTTATCTCTATCTGCCTGATTCTCTCCCTTGTAAGCTTCAGGTCATTGCCTGTTTCTTCAAGTGTGTGTTCGTCTCCGCCGATGCCAAAACGCATCTTTAATATCTTTTCCTCTCTTGGAGTAAGGGTAGACAGCACCTTATTTACAAGCTCTGACAAATCCTTCTTTTCCATCTCGTCATGAGGCGTTAATTTTTCAGTGTCCTGCAAAAATTCCTTTAAGGTCTTTTCGCTCTTTTCTTCCTGTGCAATCGGTCGTTCAAGTGAAACAGGCTCTGGAATCGCCTTTAGTATCTTATTAACCTTATCTATAGAGATGCCAATTACCTCTGCAATCTCCTCTGGCGTTGGTTTTCTCCCTTTTTTCTGCGTGAAATCCTTTGTAAAGTTTCCAATCTTATTTATCAGTTCTGTTATATGAACCGGAAGCCGTATAGTCCTTGCCTGCTCAAATATTGCCCGTGTAATTCCCTGCCTTATCCACCATGTTGCGTATGTGCTGAACTTGAATCCCTTAGTATGGTCAAATTTATCTACAGCACGCATTGCTCCGATATTGCCTTCCTGAATCAAATCAAGCAAATGCAGTCCCCTATTTTGATATCTTCTTGCGATACTTACAACAAGCCTTAGATTCGCTGTGACTATATCAGACTTTGCCTTTGCATAAGTCTTTTTTGCATTATAAAGCGTTCTCTTTTCCTTTAGAGTTAATCTTCCCTTTTTCTTAGAAAATCTTTTCATAATCTTTCTTGCTGCAGCAACCTCTTTTAATAATGCAAGCTCTTTTTCAGGTGTTAGGAGCGGCGTTCTGCCCATTGTGCGCAGATATGTCCACACGAGGTTTGCAGGGATAACAACCTCTTCCTTTTCTTCAACCTCTTCAATTGCTGCCAATTCTTCTCCTAACGGGCTGACATCTTCATCTTCCTGAGGAATAGCAATAGTTTCATCCTCTGATTCTTCATCAGCGCTGATTGTGTTTTTGTTTTCTAATTCTTCGTCAAAATTTATTGCAACAGCTCTTCTGCTCATCTTTATCACCTCCTGACTTTAAGATTGGAGAGCATTGCTTCAACAACCTTTTTTAGTTTCCGTGAAATTTATCCAATAATACTACAAAGAGTAGTAGTTGTCAATGATAAAATTATTAAAATTTATGCGTAAGGTCTCCTGATTTCTTCATCTCAGTCCTGATTAAGTTTCTGAGATACATGGTTACAGTCATTGAATGTCTTTCGCATACCTTTTTTAAAAAGTTGTACTCATCTTCAGAAATACAGGCATTTATTACCTTTTTACCATTTGCTTGCTTTTTCATTCCCCTACCTCTTCTATATAAATTTATTATAAATATATCACAAATTTTATATTTGTCAAGTTATTTTTTATATGTTTATTATATAGATTTCATATATAGAATAAGTAAAAAATATATAAATATAAAAAAGCCTTGAATTTACCATTGTAAGCAAATATAATAGCTAAACTTTTTAAATTGCAGGATTAGAGATGAGAAAGATTATAATAGAGAAACTTAAAGGCCGTCCTGTTTCAGAGAATCGTGTTGAGATTGTAGAGAGAAAGGGAACAGGCCATCCAGATTATATCTGCGATGCAATAATGGATGAGATATCTGTTGCCTTGAGTAAAATTTATAAGGAGAAATTCGGGGCAGTGCTTCATCATAATATTGACAAAGGTATGCTCGCTGCCGGCGCTGTTGAAAGAAAATTTGGCGGAGGGAGCCTGATAGAGCCGATGAGGATGATATTTGGCGACAGGGCTGCTTATAAAATTGACGGAGAGGCGATACCAGTTGCAGATATTGCAATAAATACTGCAAAGGATTGGTTTAGAAAAAAACTTCGTTTTGTTGACCCTGATAAGCATATAAATTATCAGGTGGAAATCAAAGAGGGCTCTGCTGAGCTGTCAGATATATTTAAAAGGGGAGAGTCGGTTCTTGGCGCAAATGATACCTCTGCTGCTGTCGGCTACGCGCCATTTACTGAGACAGAGAGGATTGTTCTTGATACAGAGAGATATCTGAATTCAAAAGAGTTCAAAAACGGGTTTCCGGAGACAGGCGAGGATGTTAAGATAATGGGTATAAGAGAGAAGCAGAGGCTTCACCTTACAATTGCAATGCCTGTGATTGATAGATTTATTGATAGAGAATCTGCATATTTTAAGAAAAAGAAGGAGATTAACAGCGTAATAGAGGAGTTTGTTAAAGGCAAGACCTCTGAAATTAAAAAAGTAAACATATATCTGAATACACTTGATAAAAAGGGCAGGGGGATCGGCGGCATGTATCTTTCTGTACTCGGCACATCAGCAGAAGATGCTGATTCAGGCCAGGTTGGAAGGGGGAACAGGATTAATGGCGTTATCTCTTTGAACAGACCAATGGGAACAGAGGCCGCAGCAGGCAAGAATCCTGTAAGCCATGTTGGGAAGATTTATAATATCCTTACGCATAAGATTGCAAATGATATTTATCAAAAGACAAAGGGCATAAAAGAGGTCTATGTCTGGATGTGCAGCCAGATTGGTCAGCCGATTGACCAGCCAAAGATAATATCAGCACAGCTTATATTAGAAAAGGGCGCCTCTTTTTACGATATATCAAAGATGGTTGACGAAATTATTAATTTTGAGCTTGATAAAATAGGGGATTTCTGTAATGATCTGGCGCTCGGCAAATATTCTGTTTGTTAGGAGGAGATGAACATGTCAAAAGGCGACAAGAAGAAAAAAGAGGAAATGAGACGGGTACTGCATGAGAAAAGAGAGGCTATAGTTAAAGAGATAGAAGAACAGATCGGTTCTCATATGAGCACAGCAGTTCTTCAGAAATTTGATTCAGCCCTTGATGATGGAGATATTTCTGTCCTTAGTCTTGGCGAAGGAATTGATTACAAGCTCCTTGAGATGAAATACAAAGAATATAAAAGCATTGCCGATGCATTCAGAAAGCTTGATGCAGGGACATATGGAACCTGTGAGGAGTGCGGCAATGAGATAGACGAGAAGAGGTTAAAGGTGATTCCTTTTGCCAGGCTATGTATTGACTGCAAAAAAAAGCAGGAGGAGTTAGAGGAGATAGAGAAGGAGAGGGGGCTGGACTAGGATTTTAGATGCGGAGAATGGGGGAAGCGGAGAGTGGGAGAAAATTTTTTCCACTCACCGCTCGCCGATTCTTAAGGCGCTATCCCTGAGGAAATTTGTAGTCCTTTACTTCTGTTACCTCAAATACCCCTTCAAACTTATCTGCCTCAAGCAGAACCTTCTTTACCTTTCCCTGCCACATATCGATAAAGGCCTTATGTTCTTCTTTCGAGGCAGTTCCGGTTACAACAAGCGGCATCAAATCAGACATCCTTTCATCCGCTGGAATAACGACAGGGTTATATGCAACCTTTACAGCCTTATTATTATCTGTCCTTTGGAAGATAAAGGCATTAAATTCACCATGCTCTTCATCAAAGACAAGTTTGTTTCTTCTAACAAATCTTCCGCCAAGACCTCCAAACCCAGTGATTGGAGCAGCGCCTGTAATAAAACTTATTACCTGTGATATTGGACCGTAAGCCATGTCAAGCGGCCCGCCTAAAACAGCAACCTTTATCTCTCCACGAACAGGTATCTCATTTCCATAAAGCGCCTTTAATGCCTTGAGTGTAATCATATATGCGCCTGCAACAGCAGGGCATGAGTGCCCTGCAAGCTTTACTGCATCAGGGTATTTGAAGACAAAGACCTCATCCTCTGACATTGCCCCGAGTGTTACTGCCAATGGGTCTTTTAGTTTAATCGGCTCTGCCTTATCAAAAAAATCCTGCAGCCATTTGCTTTGTCCTTCTGCCATGTTTGTTCCTCCTGTTTTTAAATTAGATTTAATTATATATAGTTTTCCTTGAAAGTCAAAAATATTATGCTATCATTATAGCAATTGGCAGCAAGTAGATGATATGATTTAGTTCATACTGGTAGGTTTTTTCTTTTGTCAATTTATTTGTCATTGCGAGCACCTGAAGGGTGCATGGCAATCCCTCATATAATGTATAGCGATTGCTTCGCTTTGTTCGCGGGGTTGGGAGGTCAAACCTTCATTATTCATTTATAATCCTCTCCTTTATCTGTCCTATCTCCCTCTTTAACCTCTCATCTCCATCCAGCCTCCCTTCCACAGCCTTTATCACCCCGCTTACCGCAGGCCCCTTTATACCAAAAATATTGCCAATCTCTATATTTTTCTCACTGCTCATCACCTTTGAAAGGTATATCGCTATCTGCCTCTCACGCCTGCCTTTACCCCTCTTGAATAATTCCCTCATACCATAGTAATCGCAACAGGCCTTTATTACTTTATCTATCGGCACTTTCTTCTTTGGCTTCCTCAACTGCGGAAGTTCTTCATCAGCTTTAATCCCATCTAAAAATTGCATTATCTTTTCCTGAAATCCCTTGCCGCCAAGGATTATCCCAGCTTCAATATCTTTAAAGGGATTTTCTCCTCCCTTTATCCCGCCATCAACAAATGCTTTGTATGCCTTTGCTGCCCTGCCTTTGTTTTTTGAAAAGTATGAAAGCGTATCAATTTTATCAACCAAACCGTCATTTACTGCATTTTTTATATATGTTTAGTTACTGACCAAATGGAACAAAATAGCCTTATGAAATAAGAAGTGGTATTCTAAAAAAAAGGAGGGATACCACAATGGAGAACAATGGGAAGAGATTAAGGAGACATCTGTCATCTG
>Ga0105164_10002651_pt1 | contig 11047 bp, 22 predicted proteins | sample VDWuncwatermetaG_FD_89674 | JGI IMG/M metagenome (GOLD analysis project Ga0105164, IMG submission 89674) | Wastewater microbial communities from Netherlands to study Microbial Dark Matter (Phase II) - VDW unchlorinated drinking water | ecosystem: Environmental > Aquatic > Freshwater > Drinking...
CATTATTTCTTGGATTTCTTATTTTTTCTAGAATCTTCATTTCTTGATGCTTTACGTTCTTTACGCGTTGTGATTACGCCTTTAACTATAATTGGTAGAGTTACTACAAATAGAATAATTACAAATTCTTTTGGAATCTCAGATACTGCCTCTTCAGCAGTTTTTACTGAATCCTCAGATGTGACAATTATTTGAAAGATTATAGTTGGAATAAACCAAACACACAGTCCTAAAATGAGCCAATAAAGTCCTTTCAATGAATTTTCTCTTTTAGACTGCTTTAAAATTATTGTCTTCTGATAATCCTATTGTTGTAGTTTGATTAAAAGAAAATGATTAGAGGGCTTCTGAACCTCTCTTTTTTGATGCAATATTTAGAACATCATCAACTGTAGATACAACAATTATTCCATCGCCTGCCTTTCCTGAAAATGCTGCATCAGAAATTGCCTTGATTACTGCTTCTACTTTTGAATCCTCTACAATTGTACTAACAGTTGCAACTTTATTGAATTCTGCGACAAAAGTACCTGTTCCTCTTCCTCCTCGAATGGTTTGCCTTTGACCGGAACCCCTACCATTTCCTTCTAATATGGTATATCCACCAACCATATCCTTGATAGCGTCAGAAACTGGACCTGTTTTATCGGTTTGAATAGTTGCTTCAATTCGTTTCATTTGTTTCCCTAAATTTCTATTATTTAAAAAAGATCATATGTTTTTATTCAAATTTTATGATACATTAAGATCAATTGGTTATACTGTTATCCTCTGACCTTTTTAGCACACGAAAAAAGTAGAATCATGAAAAGTGATGAGAAAAGATCACATAGACTCAATTATCTTTTAAAATATTATTTGAATAATCCAAAAGAATATGATCTATATCAAAAAGTAAAACAGATGGGCGTATCTGATGTTACTGCAAAAGATTACATTCGAACTGTGATAATCCAAGCTCAAAAAATTTATTCTAGATAATTGTGTGCATTTGAGGAATTTCATTCAATAGGACTTGAGGTCTCGTTTTTCTATCAAGATGACATTTGAGCCTGTTTGTATTAATTCTCAGTAATCTTAAACAAGGTAACTTCATAAATAATCCAATAAGAGAATAAAACACGCATGACCGATCCTCTCATTGATGATGTCAAGACCTTATTGGATAAAGAAAAGGGTAATGAGCGTATACTAAAACAAATTTGTAGAGCTTGTGAAAATAATGAAGTAATTAGTAATTATGAGAGAAACTATGTTAGAAAATTAGCAGAAAAATATCTTGGCAGAGTACATGATGTTGAAGAAAACCAATATGCTGAAGAAAAACCCATTATTCCAGATGTAGTATTTTCAAAACCGACATCAACACAAAACATTGAAATTTCTCAAATAACATACCCACGAACTGTAAAATTTAAATCTAAAAATACAAAAATATTGTTAGGCATAGGTGGAGCAATACTTGCAATAATAGTTATAATTGGCGCATCCTTTTCTGGAATTTCTTATATTGAATCTGATAACTCTCAGATTCCTATAGGTTCATCATCTACTCTTTCAATTCAAACTGATTTATCTGCATATCAAAAAGGTGATATTATTTCAATTAGTGGAACATCGAATACTTTTGGAAAAATAAATCTCTCAATAGAAAATCAAGATGGTAAATTAGTTTGGTCTGAACAAATCTCTGTGAAAAGTGATGGTGAATTTTCTACATTGGCAATAGCTGGAGGTCCTGGATGGGATAAACCTGGTACATTTACAATAAAAGTAGAAAATAATTTGGAAACAACATCAAAAACATTTTCTTTTAGGGCATAATTCTTTCAAATTCTTTCCAATGTGAATCTATTATTTCTCTTAGTTTTTCTATGCTAATCTCTTCCATATACTCACGATACACAATGAATTTGTTTTGTTTTCCTGAATCATCACCAAAAATATCACTTGTATTTTTTGGAATTGCCCCCATCTTCCATTGTTTCATTTCAAAAATCCAAATCATTGCATCTGGATTTGAAAAATCTATATTGTCACAACCAACAATATACAGATTACACTTCGTAGCTTGATTTAATTTCTCATGTAATTTTTCGTATGCAATCATCTGTCCTTTTGCAATGTTGATCTTGTCATTATGAAATCCCTTGAATTCTAGTATGATAAAACAACCATTGTGCTCAATTAACCAGTCTATATCAGTCCCTCCTGAGGCTATCATGCCATGAACTATTAGATCTCCTAATATCTCTCTGCCACGAGTAAATTCTGCCTCATCAAAAATTTGATATTTTGCTTTAGGACTTTTTCTAATAATTTGTTGTGAATTTGAGTTGTTCTGAATGACTTTTTCTTTATCATAAAATATATCAATCAAATCTGTGGTTTTATCTGTCACTGAACATGAATTTGTATAGTCAATGATAAGATAGTTTGTAAAATTAAATAAAGCTGTAATATTTTTTGTGATCTATCTACACAAGTATTCTCCTCCTGCACCTCTGTACAAAATAAAATAATCTTCTGAATTTTTACGTTCTTTTTTTGCATTTAATGCATCTTGATACATTTCAAAATGATCTACTAAGTACAATTGATTATCAGAATCTGCAAAATAATCTATTCCAACTAAATCAAACCCCTCTTCAGGAGTAAGTCTTATCTTTTCTTTTTCAAAAATATCTTCAGTCAATTATTATTAAATTTTTTATGATTAATTTGAATATAAGAACTGTTTTTACTGATCATATATCATAAGATTTTTTTCTTCTAACAATGCATGTAAATTATGAACAGAACGATATACGTCTGATTCTTTTTTTGCACCAGTACACACTAGCTTTCCTGAGGCAAATAACAATATGACCGTTTTTGGGTCTAACATTCTATGAATTAATCCTGGAAATTGTTCAGGTTCATACATACTTCTAGGTAATGTTCTGGCTGCTTTTTCTAAGTGAATTTTACCGCCTAGGTTGATCGCTGCTACAATATTTTGAACTGTAATTACTGCATCGTTTTTGATTTTGATTTTACCTTTTCGTAGTTTTTGAACTACTGTATTGACTGCTTTGATTGCCATCTCTTCTGATTTTGCACCCGTACATACCATTTTTCCAGTTCTGAAAATCAGTGTCGCAGTTCTTGGATTTTGTAATCTAAATACCAGCCCTGGAAATTGTTCAGGATGATATTCTGTATCCGGAAATTTTGCAGTTATTTCGTTAAGATCAATTTTTTGGTCTACTGATGCTGATGCAACTACATTTTCAACACTAACAATAGGCTTTGTTTGAGGCATCTAGTCCGACTTTAAATAGGCTCTTTATATATGCTAGTCCAATTTTTTCAGATTCGTGTATCTCAATGATGTCCAATCCACTGATAGCGATATTCTTCATCTATAATGTCAGTTACAATGTCTTTGTTTTTGATCCTTGCTTTTGATATTTCTACATCAAAGAATCCCAATTGTCCTTTCCATGGAATTGGAATTCTTAATGATTTCGCATTTTTTATCTTGAATCCAAAAGTTTTATCTTGAAAATTTTTTGAAGCCAAATGAAATTTTTGATCCATTTTTACTTCTTTTGATGAATTATATTTTTTTACATCATAAAGCTCAGCTTTTCCAATAATTGCACCTGTAACTAATTTTTTTGTAATTTTTAATCTCTTGCAGTCCTTTACTCTTATTTTGATTGGGGCATGAATAAAAAATTCGCCACGAAAATTTGTATTCCATTTTCTTAATTCTATTGTTTTTTTTCCAGATATTATTAAATCTGCAAAAGGTTGCGACACTGATAGACACTTCAAGATTATTACTCGGTAGCTACTTTAATAAATTCAGAGGGATTTCTATTTTTTCCTTCAGGTAAATTTGTTATTCCCCCAGTCAAACTTTCAGTTATAACGCCTTTGCCTGCAAGTACATTAACAGTCATTAATGAAGTGTTTCCAGCCATACAAATCAGCAACGATTTACCTTTGGGACCTTCAAGTTCTTTACTAAACTCTTCTGGAATTTGTTGTGTTGTTAATAGTTGTTCTATTACTCTTGCCTTTAGTACAGATATTTTCGTTTTATCAATGCCAAGCGATTTTGCAATAATCTCTATTCCTTCTTCACGTGGAGTATACTGAGTATGAACCCAAATCACTCTATCATAGTCATCTGCCTTTGACGCAGCTTCTTGTAGAGAGACTTGAGTTCGATTTTGTTTCTTTGACATTTCTTCTAGATTCTTTTTGTATTTTTGAATTCCATCTGCTACTATAACAACAAACTTTCCACTACTACCAAAATTTGCCATCTGTATCACCGCATAAAGTGCAAGAGCGGTACTTTCGCCTATATCATGACCTTTATCTACAAAAAACTTTAGAAGATACTTTGCCTGCTCAAAATCTATTTCATGCTGTCCCGCATATATCTCAGGTCTGTACAACTTCAAGCCAGATGCCTTGTCTTTTGTCCTAATTCCTGCAACATCTTGACCAGCAGGAGGGAAAACTACATGCACTGATTTTTTTCCATATTTTTCAGATACATATCTACTCAAACCGCCAGAAGTACCACCTGTACCAAATGCACAGACAATTTCAAAATCTGCCAATGAATTTCCTTTCTCATGTAATTGTTGGTCTATCTCAGGTGCAGTAACAGTTCTATGAACATCAATGTTCAATTCATTGTCATACTGTTCTGGACAGAATAAACCGTATATTTTGGCAAGAAATTTTGCCAAATTTATGATGTCTTGTTTAGCTAAAAGTGATTCTACTTCAGAGATTTCTTTATCAAAAATAACAGGGTTAAATCCAAGTTCAGATAACTGTGAACGAATATTTGCAGCAGTTGCTTTTGCAGCCAAAAGATTTGGATTATCTTTCATTCCGGGAGCAGGGCAGACATCCATATCAAGATCCATGATACGTATATTTTCATTTCTCAACTCCTTGAATACTCCCTCCTGTAACTTTCTTGATACAAGCGAAACTACACTTAGTCCAAGTTTTGATAACTGTCCAAGGGCTATTCCAAAGTTTCCTGAAGTGGCTTCAATTATTGTTTGTTCACTTTTTAGCTTTCCTGTAACAATTGCATCATGTATAATGTGAACCGCAGCTCTGACTTTAATTGAACCCGTTAGTAAATTAGAATCAAACTTACCAAAAACTTTCAGATCTACATCTGTAAGATTTAGTTTGTACACATTTTTTGCACATTCTTTCAAATCTTCAGTAAGATCAATTAGCGGTGTTGCGTTAACAATCTTCACTTCACCTTGATTCTCTTCCAGATGAGGTACTTTACTCCATATCTCTTGTTGAAAGCGTTCAAGTAGAACGTTGTCAATGTGATTTTCTTTAGTTTCTTCCGACAATTTTTCTCCTTTGAATCCTCATCTGATACAGATCATATAAAATATCTGATCGACTAGTATTTTGTTACCCAATTTAGAATCTTCTTTTTATGTTAAATTCTAGGCTTCTATAGTAATTTGTGTGATGTTATTTTATGGATTGAGGATTTTGTCTGATTCTACTTTGATTTTAGAAATGTCATGTGTTATTCCTAATTGGGAATCCAATTGGTCTTGAGTTCTCTGAACACTATCTTGAATAACTTGATTACCCCACTGATTCAGTTTGGGATTGTCTTGTAAATCATACACTAGACCAAAAATCGAATTCATTGTATCGATGATAAAATCTACAAAGCTGTTTGTCTTTTCATCATTTTGAATTATTTCTTGTGTTGCAACTGGTTTTGCTTGGGTATCAGCATAAGCAGTACCTAATAGTGAAAATACCGTAATTGACAATAGTAATGTTTTCACAGTTTTTTGTGGCTATTTTATGTTTTAACTGGTTGTAAGTATTGTATTATTACACAATTTTCATGATTCTGTTTCCAATCCATCATTTCTACTCCTATAATTACACAAAAACTGTGTATTAGGGTGTGAATAAGAAAATTTTTCAAACCGTAACAACTTTTTTGTTATGTTTGTGACTACGGTTTTATTACAAATGATAATTTGATACGAATTTTTGTTCAACAAAAAAATGATACTTTTTGTACATTACAGTCATTCTATTTAGCTCCAAATGGATTTTGAAGCTGTTGGTAGTCGTAAAACGTAGCTAAAAAAGGAGTTTTTTTATGTGTAAAAGGTGAGACATATAGGCAATTACAACTAAACACTCATCTCCATCACTATTTCTAGAAAGCATATTTTTGATATATTTAGATTCTTAGAAAAATATCCATGAGTAATTTCAAACAAAAATTCACGTCATAATCCTAGTATGACCTATTTTAGGAACAAGGCAAACTTGTCTACAAAGAATAAACCCCTGCTTCTTTTTGTAAAAATTTTTCATGAAATTTTTCTCTAGATGTATGAAAAATTCTATTTGTTTCAACTATTGATTGTTCAATAGATTGACGATTTAGATTGCTTTGAATTTCTAAAAATTTCTTGGCTGCTTTGATTGTTTTTTCTTTTTGGCATTCTAAACACACTTCGCTTCGTGAGCGCATCCATGTTCTGTGGCCATTACTACATTTCATTAGTGTTGAATATGGCTTATCTTTTGGTTTGTTTTGACATATACAGGACCAACTTGCATTAGGTTCTTTATCTAGAATAAAATTTCCTGAACATAAATTACAATGTACTTCAATCGTTACTCTCCATCTCCTAAAGTATCAACTGGAACTTGTATTGTAATTATTTGAATCAAAATATTATATTCCTAGTATTATGATATATTACACAATAATAAAGTACTTTATTTAATATATGTAAATATGTTTGAATATATTTAATATAATCAAACAAATATTAATAAATTTATAATTCATCTTAAATAATAATTCTGGTAACTTGTGATGGAATGGCAACAGCGTATATTTTGATTAATTGCGAACTAGGAAAAGAAGAGACAATAATTGAAAATCTAAAACATCTAGATTCTGTCAAGGAAGTACATGGTACATTTGGTGCATACGATATAATTGCAAAAATTGAACACGCTGAGAAAGAGAAACTACGAGAAATCATTATTTGGAGTATTCGAAAAATTGAATACATTAGATCTACTCTTACTCTTATGGGAATAGAAGGACAAAACTAGTGAAAATATGCCAAAAGCATATGTCCTAATATCTAATGAATCTGGAACTGAAGATTCTGTTATATCTAATCTAAATAAAATTGAAAGTGTAAAGGAGGCACATGGTACATTTGGCTCATATGATATTCTAACAAAACTTGAATCAAACGATGAGCAAAAAATTCATCATGATATTTATAATGGAATTAGAAAAATTCAAAAAATTCGTTCAACACTAACATTATGGGTCAATGAAAAAGAAAGTTTTAGAAAAATAACCAAAAGTGAAAAAGAGGTTTTAGAAAAATACATGGCACAATCTTTTATCATGATTCATTGTAATAGTTCACAAGAATCTATAATCTTACAAGAATTAAAAAAAATAACTGAAGTGATCGAAGCTGATGACCTTATTGGTTCTTTTGAAATTATTTGTAAACTTGTTGCTCCGACATATAATGATATTTCAGATATTATTAGCAAAAAGATTCGCAAGATTATAAACATAAAATCCACAATTACATTAAATGTGGTTGGGAATCAGGGTTTTACTAAATAATTTTGCTGTGAGTTTAATGCGCTAGAAAAACTCTAGTTATAAATCAAGTAAGGCATTTTATCTCTAGTGTCTGGAATGGGATTTGAACACTGTCCACATTTTGGGCGAATTATCTCCGCATCAAAATCTACTTCTCCTATTGCCTTTTGGCAAATCGCACACCTAATTGTTTTAGTATCATAAAGATTCAAATTTCCTTTAACCTCCTGTAACTGCATCAAATAATGCACATTCACAGTCATCTCGTTTTCCACAATAATGACACTTACAATGGCAATGTGGTAGTGGGCTGTGACATTGATTACAATCCGTATAAAGATCAGCCTTTTCTATTAAAATATTTGCCGACATCATCGGCACTCCAAATCTTCTATCCAGCCTCCACATGAAAGACAAATTGGCATCCCTTCATCATTTTCATACCTTTCTGAACCTGGAGGGCATTCACATTTTAAAACATCATACATGTTTTTTATATGAAATCATGATATTATAATTTAAATTCAAAAATCTTAAAAAATGTTCATTATTTTCAATTATTATTGTATATTTGTTCATATTTTATACAATCGACAATAAATTCTATTATTAAGACAATATACCATGAAAGATAAAAAAGAAAGAGACCGAGAAAAATTTAGAGAAAAACTAGCCAAAGATGAAGTCATGGAATTTACTTGAGGATATGGCAAGTATTTACCAACAAATCCACGATGCAAATCTAGATCGAGAATTTGAGACAATACTAGTCAAACTTTTACGATACAATTCATCCCCTGTTATTGAAGTACCTGTATGTCACTTTTTGCAGGAATACATCGTAATACGTGATGATTTTTGGAGTCAATTTGGAAAATGTAATTCATTTGATATGGCATTTGATAGGTATTATCAATATGCAAAAAACAAATGTGCATTAATAGATTCACTCTTGAATAATCTGAATTTCACACTTAATTATGATCCACTAAAAAATGATTTATCTCTAATGATGAAAGAAGGATTAACCTTCTAACTTGTAAAATAATTTAGATTTTGTAAATTCCTAAGTTAATGCAATATTTAGAAAGACTTAAGTTTTTGTTGATTAATATCATACAATGGGAATTTTTGATGTGTTATTGGGAAACACAAAAAAGACTTTTGTAAATAATAACAAATTAGAAAAAGATCTATCGGAAATTTTAGTTAAAGATGTAATGTCAAAACAATTGATAATAACACCGTCTACAACAACCGTATATCAGATATCTAAAATGATGGAACAAGGGATAGGAGCCGTTTTTGTAAAAAAAGATTCCATCCCTATAGGAATTATAACTGATAGAGATTTTGCAATTAAAATTATGGTAAACAAATATTCATCAGACACACCAGTAGGTCAAGTAGCATCAATGCCTTTACAAACAATAGGTCCAAATGAATCAATTTTAGATGCCGCAAAACAAATGTCATCAAAAAAAATCCGCAAGCTTGCAGTAATTGAAAATAACAAAGTCATTGGAATAATAACCACCACAGATTTAACTAATCAATTATCTTTGATTAAAAATAAAATTCCTTAAACTCTAATTAATAGCGTCTTTTTTACCCTAAAATCTTATGTTTGTAAAAAATTTCATAGTAAAAATAAACAAATATTCATGATCATCAGAACACTGTTTTTATTTCATAATGATATATCCACTTTAGGTAGTAATCAACTAGTAAAAACATCAATGATGTGGAAGTTGGTGTTGGAACCAGAACACAGAGTTGTCGTTGGATAACTGCTTGGTTTTGATTACTATCTCATTTTTAACATCTGGGATACCTATGGTTCAAAAACTCATTGCAAACAAAGGAGAAATTCTCTCATGTAGTGAGAGTATCATAATTACTGATTATGAAACAGGTGAAATGTTCTGTCAGAGTTGTGGAAGGATTTTACAAGAAAAGATTACAGATGTAAGAAAAGAGGAGGGATCATTTACACAAAATCAACACATGCCGACATCATTAACAATGCATGATATGGGACTTTCAACAATTATTGGAAAATCTAATCATGACTTTGTGGGAAAACCGCTGGGTTATGAAATGAAACAATCCATGAAAAGAATGAGGGTATGGGATTCTCAGAGTCAAGTAAAAACTACTTCGGAGCGAAATCTAAGAAGTGCTTTGTATGAAATGCTCAAACTAAAAGAAAAACTAGCACTTTCTGATACCGTAATTGAAAGAGCGGCTTATTTTTACAGAAAAGCTGCAAAGGCACGACTAGTACGTGGTAGGACTATCAAATCGATAGTAGGAGCTTGTATGTATGCTGCATGCAGAGATATGGATACTACTCGAACAATCATTGAGATTGCAGATCATCTACAAGAAAGAAGAAAATTAATTGCAAAATCATATCGAATGTTATTTCAAAATCTAAGATTGACTATTTCTATACCAGATCCAATCAACAGCATCATAAAATTTGCAAATAATTTACAATTATCTGAAACCACTAAACGTGAAGCCATAAAAATTTTTGATACGCTAAAAGAAAAAGAACTAACTGCAGGAAAAAAACCTGATGCAATAACTGCATCCGTTATCTACATGGCGTGTATCAAAACCAATGTCACTTTATCGCAGTCTGAAATTTCAAGAATTTCTGGAATATCTGGAGTAACAATTCGCAATAGATTTGATGATTTTAGAAAATATGTTGAATTGTCTTAATCCTAGTTAGAATAATGGATAATGTAAAACCCTAAAACTGATTCACATAGAATATTATGAAACAGACAAAGTCATAAAATTAAATATTCTTTTTTTTATGTTATATTAGTCGAAAATCTTCCTTTATGGTATTTAGTACGATATGTGTTACTGTATTTTCTACATTTGGTATTGCTGATAGACTTTTTACAAAATGACTCAATTCATCTCTGTTTTTGAATTTACCTATCAATAAAATATCAGCCTGACCAGTAACGTCATAAACAGCACAGACATTTTCATTTTCTGCAATTTTACCTTCTATTTCCAACATTTTTCCTTTAGTTGTTTTAATTTCTATTATTGCTACAAGGTCGTAACCAAGTATCTGGTGATCAAGACGTGCAGCATATCCTGTAATTATTTTTTTTTGCTCTAATTTTTTTATTCTAGTGAGTACAGTGACAGTTGATAATCCAAGCTTGTATGCTAATTGTCTGGCTGACAATCTTGCATCTACCAATAAATTTTTGAGAATTTTTGTGTCTGTCTCATCAAATTCCATGTATTATAACATGTAAACAAATATTTAAGAATTTATCATATCTATGAATGAATATTAAGATATTATAAAAACTTCTTTATATTTATCTAATAATATATGGA
>Ga0105164_10002653_pt1 | contig 11039 bp, 8 predicted proteins | sample VDWuncwatermetaG_FD_89674 | JGI IMG/M metagenome (GOLD analysis project Ga0105164, IMG submission 89674) | Wastewater microbial communities from Netherlands to study Microbial Dark Matter (Phase II) - VDW unchlorinated drinking water | ecosystem: Environmental > Aquatic > Freshwater > Drinking...
GTATTATGAGGGTATAATAATACATAAGCCTATTTCATCATATTGGGGACATATTTTTTGCACCCTGCGCGGTAAAATAATCCCCCATTGCTAAAGACTATAGCAAAATAATTTGAGAAAGGAGGGAAAATGGAAAAAAATAAACCTATTTTGTCTCAGGAATTGGAATTAGATAAACAAAGATTAGCGACTGACATTGATAAGGTGATTGAAGCTACGAAACAAAGTGAAGAGCGAATGCAAACTATTGAAAAGAGCCTTAACGAAACACAATGGCATCTAAGCGAGGAGAAAGCGAGAAGCCAACAGTTAGAAAATGATCTGCAAGGTAAAAACCAATATATCCCAAAAATCGAAGAAGATTTTAAGAAACTTAGGCAGCAGTCTGATGAAACACAGTGGTATTTGGGAGAAGAAAAGACTAAAAGAGAACAATTAGAGAATGCTTTGAAAGATTCTCTTGTCAGATGCCAGGATTTAGAATCTCAACTTAACCAGCTAAGAACACAGTTGCAAACAGTACAAAAGGAGCTCCAAGATACACAATGGTATTTAGGAGAAGAAAAAGCAAAGCATGATTTATTTGCAAGAAAGGAAGGATAGAATATGGCAAAAACAATAAGTAAAAGCATTTTTGGGTTGAAGAAAACCCCTACACTTAAATTATCAAACGAAGGGCTTAATGGTCGTATTAAGGAAAAGGCCTACGAACTCTGGGAACAAAAAGGACGCATCCAAGGCAAAGATTTCGATATCTGGTTGGAGGCTGAGAAAATAGTCAAAGGGAATAGGGCATAGACCAATTTTCCGACCAGTGCAAAGAATATAACTGGTTTTTAAGAGGGAGTTAGCGTTAAGCCGCTATTAAACAGGTTCTAATCTGCTTGAGCCAGCGAACCCATTTTAGCAAATAGTAAATGGCGGATGGGTAAAAAATATGGGGGTTGTCCCTAGATTCTCTAATCTGCTTGAGCCAGCGACCCCATTTTAGCAAATAGCAAATGGCGAATGGGTAAAAAATATGGGGGTTGTCCCTAGATTTATAAGGACAAGAATCGGATCCTTATGCTTGCGCGCGATAATTCTGTGTTTCCATTGCTTTTAAATAAAATCAAGGATGTGGCAGGTGCTAAGATAGCATACTCTATGTGGGATGGATATCTTTCCGAAGGATTTAGAGCGTTTTGTAAAAGCAATGGGCTGACCCTAGAATATATTCATACAAGCGGCCATGCAACAAAAGAAGATCTTAGAGCATTTGCCAGTGCCATAAACCCGAAAACACTCATACCAATCCATACATTTGAGGCCGAAGAATATCCGGTGCTTTTTAAGAATGTGCTGATACTAAAAGATGGCCAGGAATTTTCTCTATAATGTGGTATAATGTGAACTAGTGTGGAATGACGTTAAAGAGGGGTTATGACTATCAAAGATTACCTTACAGTCAGACACGTAGCCGAGCAATTAGGCCTTACTGAGTATAGAATCCGCGAGCTTATCCGCGAGAAGCAGATTCGTGCCACAAAGATAGGGCAATGGCGGGTCAAGCCGGAAGATTTACAGGAGTTTATCAAAGCAAGGACGAATAAGTAAATTCTGATTTTAAGTTTGTCGGTCAGTGGCGTTTTCGTAAGGATGATATCGATCAGTGGTCAAAATCATATCCATTTGCGCACGGGAATAAGAAATTAAAAGGGCAATGGCATAAATGATACAAAGTTTTAATAATAAAACCGAGAAAGTCGGAGATGATTTTAAAAAGAACATCGGTAAAGACAGCCGACTGCAAGTCGCGGCCGGCATTTTTACTATTTACGGTTTTGAGTGTCTCAATGTTGAATTAAAAAAGATCGATAAGTTAAGTTTTATATTCACGGATCCTACCTTTATCGAGGTTGATAAAAATAGGCGAGAGAAAAAACTATTTCAAATTAAAGCTGATTCCCGGCAAAAAGCCATTAGCGGGTCTGAGTTTGAAATAAATTTAAAGAACGAACTTAAAGGGAAGGCAATCGCTAAAGAATGCAAGAAATGGATTGAGCAAAAAGGAATATTTAAAGCCAATATTGGGGATAAATATATCCAGCCGCATATAACGCTTGAGAATGGTGAGAATAAATATGTGTATATGGGGATAAATGAATTTAGCAGTGCCGGGTTTGGCTATGAAAAAGACAATTCAATTTTGCACCAGATCATTAAAACAGATGATTATGAAGCGACTAAGCAGTACATCCAAAATTTTGAAGAAGTTTGGAATGATGAAAAGATAGTAAAGAACGTGACCAACGAGGTTCTCGGATATATCGCGGACCTTTATAAGGAAAACTCCCCGGAATTTATCTATTACCTGACGCTCTATAATATTTTTGATGAGTTTTTGGAGGATATTTCCGAGGATGAACTCGCCAATGAGAAAACCGGCTTTAAGAATTCTGCGATTTGGAACAAGCTCTACGATTTTCAAAAAGACGCCGCTTTAGGAATTGTTAATAAATTAGAACGGCATAACGGGTGTATTCTTGCAGATAGTGTGGGCCTTGGGAAAACTTTTTCAGCCTTAGCTGTTATTAAATATTATCAGGAGAGAAACCGCACCGTACTCGTGCTTTGTCCGAAAAGGCTGGGAGATAATTGGCGAACCTTCTTGAATAATTATGACGACAATCCCTTGTTTAGGGATCGTTTGAATTATCATGTTCTGTATCACACGGATTTATCCAGAGATCAGGGGCAATCAAACGGTATTGATCTGTCCAGAGTCAACTGGAGTAATTATGATCTGGTTGTAATCGATGAATCGCATAATTTTAGAAATAATGACCCTCGAAAAGATAGAGTGACACGATACCAGAGACTGCTGAACGATGTCATGAAGGCAGGAGTTAAGACAAAGGTTCTTATGCTTTCAGCGACGCCGGTCAACAACAGGTTTACTGATTTAAAAAATCAGATAGCTTTGGCCTGTGAAGGTGAAACAAATATTGCTGACGGGAGGATGGATACAGACAAATCGATTGATACCATCCTGACAAATGCGCAGAGAGTTTTCAATGACTGGTCAAAATTGCCGGTTGAAGAACGTACCAGCCAAGAGCTGTTGAAACGGCTTAATGCGAATTTTGATTTTTTTAAGTTACTTGACAGCGTCACAATAGCCCGAAGCCGAAGACATATAGAAAAGTATTACGATATCAATAAGATCGGGAAATTTCCCAACAGGTTAAAACCGGTCACCCATCACGCTGATATTACAGAACTAGAAGGGTTTATTGAAATATCGGAGCTTTACAAAGAACTCTCGAAATTGTCAATGGTTATCTACTCTCCGACTGAATATATTTTAGACAACAAACGGCAATTTTACAGTGAAATTTACGACACAAAGCTCAACGGAGATTTTAGTTTTAAACAGGTTCATAGGGAAAGAAACCTCCAAACCCTTATGAGGGTAAATTTCCTTAAACGGCTAGAAAGTTCAGTGGATTCATTCAGGATCACTCTTGGTAAATTTATCAGTGAGATCGAGCGGATTATCAATAAGATTGAGGAGTTCGAAAAGACCGGGGCTCAAGGATCGGTTGAAGCTATCCAGTTCGGCGATATCAATCTCGATGCTGATAGTGACGACTGGTTAAACGATGAATTTAGCGTCGGAGGTAAAGTTAGAGTTAACTTGGAGGATATGAATACAACAGGGTGGAAGCAGGATTTGGAGTCCGATGTTCTTGTTGCCAAAGCAATATTCAGAGAGATGGAAAAGGTAACGCCCGAACATGATACAAAACTCAGAGATCTAAAAGCATTCATCAAGAACAAGCTGAGATCCCCTGTTAACCCCGGGAATAGAAAAATTCTGATATTCAGTGCTTTTGCGGATACGGTGAATTATCTATACGAGAATCTTGCCGGGTACAATAAAACGCTTGGCCTTGAGACCGCGAAATTGACAGGTTCAGATGAAAACAAGACAACCCTAAAGCTAAACAACAACTTCAATAATATTCTGATCAATTTCTCCCCGCGATCTAAGGAGCGCAGAGATAAGACCGCCCCGGAAATAGATATTTTAATAGCGACAGATTGCATTTCCGAAGGGCAAAACCTGCAGGATTGCGACATGCTGATCAATTATGATATTCATTGGAATCCCGTGCGCATTATTCAGCGGTTTGGCCGTATAGATAGGATCGGGTCAACGAATAAAGATATTCAGCTGGTCAACTTCTGGCCGCAGTTATCTCTCGATGATTATATAAATCTGAAAAATCGGGTTGAAAACAAGATGTTTATCGTTGATGCGACAGCAACCGGTGAAGATAACGTCCTGACCAATAAATCTTCGGATCTGTTATTTAGGAAGAAACAGCTGGAAAGATTACAGGAAGAGGTTGTTGACATCGAAGATATGGGTTCAGGTGTTTCAATTACTGATCTGGGGCTGAATGATTTCCGTATGGATTTGGTGAATTATATAAAAGAGAATGGGAGTCTTGCGAACGTTGCTAATGGGATGCATGCGGTTTGCGGGAAAGATGTTGAGCGCGGGATTAAAGAAGGAGTCATTTTTGTCTTAAAGAATATTAACAGCGATGTCAATATTGACAAGACCAATCAGCTTCATCCGTTTTATTTAGTGTACATAACTGCCAATGGGGAGATTTCTTCAAATCATTTGAACGTGAAAACCACGCTGGATATCCTTCGAGCGCTTTGTAAGGGCAATAGTGAACCCTTAAAAGATGTATACGAAGTGTTTAATGATGAGACTGACGACGGCAAAAATATGGCCAAGTATTCTGGATTGCTGAACAAGGCTATCGAATCTGTGCTTCATGTGAAGGATGAAAGCGACGTGGACAGTCTTTTTACGGCGGGAGGCACTACCGCGCTCATGAACAATATAAAGGGCCTTGAGGATTTTGAACTTTTGACTTTTGTGGTGATTAAGTAATGGTCAATGATAATTTTAAATTGCCCAAGACAGCTTTTGTAAATAAGTTTATCGCCAAGACTAAGTTTTACGAAAAGGCGGCTTTAGGGGCAAAGTTACAGAAAGAATTTATAGATAAAATTCAAAAGATCACATGGAAATACAAACTGGCGGAAAGCACCATCGGCATCACAAAGACAGCCAAGGTGACCGAGATACAGATATTTGAAATTGAGCTTAAAGAGCAAGTGATACCCAAAAATGTTTTACGGATTATTGATAAGGCGATACCTTATCAGATACTGTACCGGTTTATTTATAAAGAAAATGTCGCCTATGCTGTCACATTAAAAGAGAGCGGCATGGAGAATTATTATTTCTCCGGGTGGAATGAGGATAAGAGTTTTGATTTTACCGGTATTGATCTGGAGAAGGTTTATCAGAAGATCATCAAGGTGTTTATAACAAGTGAGGCAAAAACAAAAACCAGTTTTAATGAAATTATAGACACCGACAATAAGATAAAAGCAATAGAAAATGAGATCGGGGTTGTGGAGAACAAAATATCAAAAGAAAAGCAGTTTAACCGCAAGGTTGAGCTGAACAAAATATTGCTGGAGAGAAAATCCCAGCTTAAGAAGATTAAAGAGGAGTTATAAAGATGGATAAAATGAAAATGCGGACCCCTGATTTAACGGAAGAAAATATCAAGCGCCTCGCCGCGCTTTTCCCGAATGTTATTACCGAAATAAAAGATGAGGGCGGCGTCACAAAAAAGGCTATAGATTTCGATCTCTTAAAACAGGTTTTGTCCAAGGATGTTGTCGAAGGAGATGACGAGCGGTATCGGTTGGACTGGCCCGGTAAAAAGGCTTCACTTCTGAAAGCCAACATGCCTATTACTAAAACATTGCGGCCATGCCGTGCGGAATCGGTTAATTTTGATACTACGGAGAATCTTTTTATTGAAGGCGATAATTTTGAAGTATTGAAAATTTTGCAGGAAAGTTATCTGGGCAAAGTGAAGATGATCTACATTGATCCACCTTACAATACAGGCAACGATTTTATCTATAAAGATGATTTTGCAACGAGCGCAGAAGAGTACGAAGAAGAGTTGGGAGCTATCGATGAAGAAGGCGGCAAGCTTTTCAGGAACACCGATAGCAATGGCAGGTTTCATTCTGATTGGTTGAGTATGATGTTTGAGCGGTTGGTGGTTGCAAGGGATTTGCTACGGGATGATGGGGTAATTTTTATTAATATTGGAGATGATGAGATTGACAACTTGCGGAAGGTATGTAGCGAAATATTTGGTGAGAACAATTTAGTTTCTCAAGTTACTAGGATCGCAAAAAGAACATCAGACAAGGGCACACATTTTCGACCGACAAAAGATTATGTCTTAGTGTATGCAAAGAATATTGATCTTCTTCCGGAATTTGGAATTAAAAAAGACAGAACTGAAGATGAATATAAGTTTGCTGAAGAAAACGGGCGGAAGTATAAAAAAAGCGGAGCATCATTATATCAGCCATCATTAGATTCACGACCAAATCAGAGATATTACATCGAGGCGCCAGATGGGAGCTTAATTATACCTCCGGGGAATGTATTCCCAGAACAGAAAAAAGATGCGGCTAAAGTAAAGCCTTTATCGAATGGTGATAAAGTCTGGCGCTGGTCTGTTGATACTTATTTAAAGCAAAAGCATCTACTGATCTTCACAGAGGGATCATCCCAGAATCCATTGTTAGACGAGAATGGCAAGCAATCTAAGTGGAATATATATCCGAAAGTCTTTTTTGATGAAGATATTGAGTCAACCCTTCATCCAGAAGATGTAATTTATGATTACCCCAATTCTCAAGCAACAAAAGAATTAAATGCCTTATCTATACCTTTTAGTTTCTCAAAGCCAACAGGTCTAGTATCCTTTTTGCTGAGATTAATTAACGGCGAGAATCGTTTGGTTTTGGATTTCTTTTCTGGTTCTGCCACCACCGCTCATGCAGTTATGCAACTTAACGCCGAAGATGGTGGCAATCGCAAATTCATCATGGTTCAGCTACCTGAAAAGACTGATGAAAATAGCGAGGCATATAAGGCTGGGTACAAGACCATTGCCGACATTGGTAAAGAACGAATCCGTCGCGCGGGCAAGAAAACAGTCGAAGAGCTTAAAGCAAAGAATCAGCAACTTGAGCTTGGACAAGAACCGGTTGACGCGAGCAAGCTTGATGTCGGGTTCCGTGTTTATAAAACGGATGAAAGCAATATGAAGGATGTTTTTTATCATCCGGCCAAATTGGATCAGAAACAGCTCGCATTCGTAGAGAGTAATATCAAAGAAGACCGCACACCGGAAGATCTCTTAACTCAGGTGATTCTCGATCTTGGATTGGAGCTTTCTCTGCCCATTGAAACAAAGAAAATAGGTAAAAACACGGTTTTCATTGTTCAAACCAACGCCCTTGTAGCGTGTTTTGACAATGATATTGATTTCAAAATAGTCGACACGATCGCGGGGTTAAAACCCTTCAAGGTAGTTTTTAAAGACGCAAGTTTTAAGGACGACAAAGACCGTATTAATGTGGAAGAGCGGTTTAAGAGGCTTTCCCCTGAGACAAAGGTTACGGTGATATAAGAATGAAACTGCAATTTAAACATCAGCAATATCAGACTGACGCCGCCTCAGCGGTTGTCCGGTGTTTTATCGGGCAAAGTAAAGGGTATAGGAAGGAAGTGGCAGGGCGGACAGGCTTCTTTGCGCATGAGATTTTTTCTAACAAGAAGCTGGAAATTGCCGATAGCGATATCTTGAAGAATGTTCAAACCTTGCAAAAAGAACAGGGGTTAAAGGTAATTGATCGGTTGGACGGCCTGAATTTTACCGTTGAAATGGAGACTGGAACCGGAAAGACCTATGTATATACCAAAACAATGTACGAGCTGAATAAGCATTACGGCTGGAACAAATTTATCATAATGGTTCCATCAGTGGCTATTCGTGAAGGCGTTCATAAATCACTTGAAATAACCGCGGAACATTTTCAGGAAATATACGGCAAAAAGATCCGTTTTTCTATTTACAACACCCAGAACAAATCAAATCTAATCAATATCAAGAGTTTTGCGGATACCTCGAATATTGAAGTGATCATTATGAATTATCAGGCATTTGCTACAACCAGTCAGGAATCCAGAAAAATATTCCAGAAGCTCGATACACTGCAATCTGAGAAGCCGATCGATATCATAAAAAGGGCGCGTCCGATCTTGATCATTGATGAGCCTCAAAGATTTGGAGAGAAGGCGGAAAAGATCTTTTCCGACAGGGAATTCGACCAGTTGTTCACTTTGCGTTATTCCGCGACCCACAGACGGGATTTTAATAAAATTTACCGTCTTGACGCCATTGATGCCTATAACCAGAAATTAGTTAAGAAGATTAGCGTGAAGGGTATTGAAGTCGTGGGGAACAGCGGAACCAACAGCTATTTGTTTATCGATCGGATCCAGATTAGCATAGATAAATATCCGGTTGCTTATGTGGAGCTTGAAGTAAAGCAGGCGAGTGGTATTCAGAAGAAAATCAGGCAGATCAAGGAAAAGGATGATTTGTATGTTTTTTCCAATGAGCTTAAGCAATATAAAGGATTTGTTGTAAAAGAAATTAATGGATTGACCAATATAGTAGCGTTTACAAATGGCGTTAAATTATCCGTCGGGCAGACCGCAGGGCATGTCGATGAAGAACATGTGCGGCGTATTCAGATACGGGAGACAATTAAGTCGCATATTGAAAAAGAACGAATTATGTTCGCGAAGGGGATCAAGGTGTTGTCGCTGTTTTTTATTGATGAGGTAGTAAAATACCGCGATTACTCTAATCCTGATCAGAAAGGTGATTACGCGCAAGTCTTCGAAGAGGAGTACAGGGAAGCCATCGGCCAACTAAACCTTTTTGAAGAAGAATACAATAAATATCTGTTGGGGCATTCGGTTGAGGATATTCATAAAGGATATTTCTCGATCGATAAGAAAGGCAACTTTGTTGATTCTAAAGAGAAAAAGAGTGAAGGCGGGAGTGATGATGAGAGCGCTTACGACCTCATTATGAAGAATAAAGAGAAACTCTTGGATCTGAAGGAGCCGACGAGGTTTATTTTTTCTCACTCGGCGCTTCGCGAAGGCTGGGATAATCCAAATATTTTTCAGATATGCACTCTAAAGCACAGCCAGTCAACTATAAGTAAAAGGCAGGAGATAGGCCGTGGTTTAAGAATCTGCGTCAATTCCAATGGTGACAGGATGGACACATCAGTGCTTGAAGGAGAGTTTTTTGATGTGAATAAGTTAACCGTTGTTGCCAGCGAATCGTATGACTCTTTTGCGAGAGAATTGCAGAATGAGATCGTTGAGTCGCTTTCTGAAAGGCCGGTTAAGCTGACCATCGATGTATTGAAAGACCTTGTTTTAAGCAATGATAAAGGGGAGAAATTTATTTTTGACAATCAGACGTCGATGGATCTTATTTTTGACCTTAAAACAAAAGGGTACGTAAACGAGGCTTACCAGATAACGGATACGCTGATTAAAGATATCTCGGATAAAAAATATAAGGTACCGGAGAAGTTAAAAGGGTTTGAAACACAAGTTACTGATCTGTTGACCAAGATTTATACAACAGCCAATTTTAAAGCCGCGGAAAATGAAAATGCGAATAATGTGGCCGTTGAGGTATTAACTCCCAACGAAAACTTTGCAAAGAAAGAGTTTCAGGATCTATGGAAGAAAATAAAAGTCAAAACAGTTTATGAAGTGGATTTCGATAGTGACGAGTTGATTAAAAAGAGCGTTGAGGCGATTGATAAGAATCTGACGGTTAAGAAGATTCTGGTGCATATTACTTCTGGTGAACAAGAAGACAAGATGGATGAATCAAGTCTTAAATCAGGCGAAAGCATGAGGAAACAGCAGAATATCACAGAAAAAGCCGATTCGCTTCTTGGCTCATTGAAATACGATCTGGTCGCGGAAATTGCGAAAGAGACGAATCTTACAAGAAGGACTGTCGTCAAGATATTGCAGAGTCTGCGGGTTGACACTTTTCACAATTTCAGAGTGAATCCGGAAAGTTTTATCCATGGGGTTGTGCATCTAATCAATAGTGAAAAGGCGGCAACCCTCATCAATAACATTGTCTATTCAAAGACAGACCAATCCTATGACGATAGTGTATTCACTATCAATAATTTCAAGGGATCTCTGGCCGACAACATTCTTAAAGTGAAGAAACATGTGCATGATTATCTCAAAACTGATTCTAAGGTAGAAAGAGATTTTGCGAACGCGCTTGAGACCGAAGATGTCTTGGTTTATGCCAAATTGCCGCGTGGGCAAAATGGTTTTCAAATACCGACGCCGCTTGGTAATTATTCACCTGATTGGGCTATAGTTTTCGACGGGGATAAATATAAATATGTTTATTTCATCGCGGAAACAAAAGGAAGCATGGAGAGCCTCCAGTTGAAAGAAGTTGAACAGAAAAAAATCAGCTATGCCAGAAGGCACTTTGAAGCTTTAGGTCACGCGGATATTAAGTACGATATTATCGATTCGTATCAGGCGCTCCGCGATAAGGTGATGAAATAGGATGGATGATCTATTTGATGAATTTATTGAATACGATGTCACGATGGGATCGGATGTCGTGAAATGCCCGCACTGCGGGGCTGACGTGCCGTGTAGTTTGTTTTTCGATAACGAAGTTGAATGCCCGAAATGCGGGAAGAAGTTCCGGAAGGATGAGAAATAAGGCCATGATCAATTCTGGCGGGAGTTCGAAATGGATACCCAAAACGATTGTCGCATATTATATGTTATATGAATAAAATGAATATATTTATAAATAAAAAAAGGAAAGAACTAAAAGTTAAAAAAGTAAAAAATAAAATTGTTTTGTTTTTAGATGTTTTAGGTTTTGCAGACCTAACTGTAAAAAACAAACTCGATATTGACGCTATCAAGGATGCAGGCGGGCCGATGCATAAAAGAATTAACAGGATATTTACTAGTAAAAATATACCCAATAAACTTA
>Ga0105164_10002654_pt1 | contig 11037 bp, 13 predicted proteins | sample VDWuncwatermetaG_FD_89674 | JGI IMG/M metagenome (GOLD analysis project Ga0105164, IMG submission 89674) | Wastewater microbial communities from Netherlands to study Microbial Dark Matter (Phase II) - VDW unchlorinated drinking water | ecosystem: Environmental > Aquatic > Freshwater > Drinking...
GAATCCAGTAGCTGCTATTACAAATACCATCGGTTTCCACGCAAAAACCGGAATCTTTGGATTCAAAAGTTGTACTTTGTAGTTATCTAGGATTGTTTGAATGTATTTTTTTATTCTATCATTCCAAATCTTGTACTCTATTTGATGTTTTTTTAGAAGCGAAATTATCTCATAAAATACTGGCGTTCTTTGACAGAAAAGATGCTGTAGATAATCCCTCGAGACCTCGACTTCAGCCTGAATTGCAATCAATCCTTTTCTCATATCTATCAATCTCACATGCATCTCCCATGGTTTTTTTAACTTAAGGGAAAGTCCGCTTCCAATCTGAAATGGTTGCTTGTGCTCAAGCTTGACGTGGGTAAAACCCTCCAAAGAAAATATCTTTAAAAGTTCATCGACATTTTTTCGAACTACGATTGTGAGCTGTTCTACACCCTTTTTATCTACGTTAATTTTTCCCCTTACACCATCAAGAAAAGATATGGTTTTTGGGTACCTGGTTAGAAACTCTACCATAGCTTTGCGGTCTACTTTAGCTATATTAAAACTATGAGTGTAATTAGATATTTGTCTTTAGTCCACGAACGTAAACACATTGATCTTGTGAGATAGCCATTTCATCATGTCTTATTTTTCTGTCAGTAAGCTTCACTTGGGAGTTTCTTATGATGGCAAAAGGAGTGCTTTCTTGTCCCTCTCCCATCTTCAAGTTTGCAATTGATGCAAGGTTATCAGCTACAGCCTGAAAAGTAACCTTAAGTGGATTTCCATGCAAATCCTTGTGGCCCCTCATGTCAGCTACTGGTTCAATACCTGCGCACGCAAGAGCAACGCCCGTTGTTCCTACTCTTGCCGGCATCAATCTACTGTCTATTACTATCACACCTATGTGGATAGAAAATTTCAAGAAAAACTTGCGCCTTAATTGTTCTGCGATTTGGTAGGCCTCTACCGGATACAGTATTATCTTACCTTTTTGCGCATTAGATTTATCTATTCCTGCATTTGGAGCTAGAATTTTATCAGCAGCTGTAATCACAAAGCCAGGAATTCCTCCGAACACAACGTCGGATTCCCTTAAAATAATCTCGGCAATTTTTGGGTTGAGGTGGAATTTGGCTGCTAGTGCTTTAGATTTTTTTGAGGGATTTACTTTTTCATATTCTATTATTCTCCCTTGCGAATTTGCAAGATATTTGCTTGAGATGACAAGAACATCTCCATTTTCTAATGTTAGCTGAGATTTTTGTAGAGAATCAATTAAGACTTCAAAGAGATCAAATTCCTGTGTTTTAATTTCGGATTTTACTGGAAATATGGTAAGATGCACGAAAAAGATTAGTCCCTTACACTTTTTAGTCTTCTGCAAACCTTTTAATTTAAAAAATAATGCAAATCAATCACATGACAATGAATATCACAGAAAAAATCCTTGCCAGAGCTTCTGGAAAGACAAGAGTGTCTCCAGGGGATGTTGTCTTCGTAAGCGTTGATAAGGTAATGTTACATGACGTTTCGGGACCTGGAGTTATAGCTGTATTTGAAAAGCTAAGGAAGCAGGGAATGAAGATAGAAAAACTTTGGGATCCGTCAAAGGTTTGGGTTGCAGAAGACCACTTTGTTCCTTCTGCAGACCAGGTCTCAGCACAAAACATAGTGATGCTGTCAAATTTTACAAAACAGTTTGGAATTGAACGACACTTCAAGTATGGTATGGGTCAGTACGGAATCTGTCATACTCTATCTCATGAGGAAGCGATGGTCTTACCAGGGGAAATGTATGTTGGTGGTGATTCACATACTAATACAACGGGAGCTCTTGGAGCATTTGCCTGTGGGCTTGGACATACGGATGTGGCATATGTTCTTCTATATGGAAAGATTTGGTTTAGGGTTCCAGAAACCATATACTTTAAGCTAAATGGAAAGTTGCCATCACATGTCATGGCCAAGGATTTCATCTTGAAAATAATCGGTGACATAGGTACTGATGGTGCGGCATACAAAGCAATGCAGTTTGGAGGAACTGGAATCTCAGAAATGTCTGTTGAAGAGCGCCTGACATTAACAAACATGACAACTGAAGCTGGAGCGAAGAATGGAATTATAGAACCAGACCAAAAAATACGGGACTATCTTGCTCTTAGAGGTGCCACAAAGTATAACGAAATGCACGGCGACAGGGATGCACAATTTGAGAAAACATACGAGTACGAAGCCTCAGAATTGGAGCCTATAGTTGCAAAACCTTATTCACCAGAAAATATTGCCGTAGCACGAGATTTGTCATCTATAGTATTGGATAAGGCGTATATCGGTTCTTGTACAGGGGCAAAGTTTGAGGATCTACAAGCAGTTGCAAGGATACTCAAAGGAAGAAAGGTGAAGGTTAGAACTGAAATCTTACCTGCAGCGATCTCTATATTTAGGAAGGCTCTGGATGACGGTCTTGTTAAGATTTTCATGGACGCGGGAGTTATGATAGGCCCTCCAACATGTGGAGCTTGCTGTGGCGCGCACATGGGGGTTCTTGCAAAGGATGAGGTCTGCATCAGTACTACTAACAGGAACTTTCCTGGTAGGATGGGGCATGTGGAATCAAAAACGTATCTTGCATCACCACTTGTTGTAGCTGCTTCAGCAGTAACTGGAAAAATAACTGACCCGAGAGATCTAAAATGAAGGGCTCTGTAATAAAATACGAAAGAGATAACATAGATACGGATGTGATACTTCCAGGACCTTATCTTAAGATACATGATTATAACGAACTTGCAAAGCATGCGATGGAAGGACTTGACATTAACTTTCATTCAAAGGTAAAGGAAGGTGACTTCATAGTAGCAGGTCGCAATTTTGGATGCGGATCGTCAAGAGAACATGCACCAATTGCTCTTGCCTATTCTGGAATAAAGGCAGTACTTGCATTATCATTTGCGAGAATATTTTATAGAAACGCAGTGGATGGCGCATTCTTACTACCAATCGAAATAGATGAAAATGCATACAAAGAGATCTCGGAGGGAGATGTATTAGAGATTGAAACTTCGAAAAACGAGATAAAGAACTTGACAAAAGACACTATTTATAAAATGAAACCCTTCCCTGAACTAATAGGAAAGATTATTGCAGCCGGGGGACTCTTCAATTACAAACCATAGAATAAATCGGTTCTAAACAATCACATTTGTAACAAAATTATTCTTTATACCATTATATCATGCATTTACAGAGAACTTCCGTATGCCTAAGACATTATTTGAGAAAATATGGGAATCTCATCTTGTAGCAGAAGAAAAGGATGGGCGGTCGTTGCTATACGTGGATAGGCATCTAGTTCACGAGGTAACCTCTCCACAGGCATTTGATGGTTTGCGTATGAACCGGAGAAAAGTTCGAAGGCCTGATCTTACCTTTGCAACAATGGATCACAATGTTCCGACAAGTGACAGATCTCTGCCAATCGTTGATCAAATTTCTGCAAAACAAATTCAAGTGCTTGAAAGGAACTGCAAAGAATTTGGAATTACATTATTTGACATTCATAGTCCAAACCAAGGAATTGTACACGTCATCGGTCCTGAATTAGGTATCACATTACCAGGAAACACAATAGTATGCGGCGACAGTCATACTTCTACACATGGTGCCTTTGGAGCTTTAGCTTTCGGAATAGGAACAAGTGATGTGGAACATGTTCTAGCTACACAGTGCATTTGGATGGACATGCCAAAAACTTTTGAAATTAAAGTCGATGGAAAGAGAAAGAATCCTCACGCAATTACTGCAAAAGACATCATTTTGTCCATAATTAGGGAGATAGGTACAGCAGGAGGAGTTGGAACAGTAATGGAGTATCGAGGGGAAGCTATAACGGATCTTACTATGGAGCAAAGAATGACCATATGCAATATGTCTATTGAAGCCGGTGCTAGAGCTGGACTGATAGCTCCTGACGAAAAAACCTTTCAGTATCTAAAAGGGAGAAGACACATTCCAAAAAATTATGATGAGCTTGTTGATTTTTGGCGCGAAAACTTAAGTACTGATGGGGGAGCTCATTTTGAAAAAAGCTTTACGTTAAATGTTAATTCCATGGCTCCACAAGTAAGCTGGGGGACAAACCCAGCTATGACAACAGATGTAACTGGCACCGTTCCCTTTCCTGAGGAATACGCAAAGGGAAATCCAGATGAGGAAAAGGCTGCCATCAAAGCTCTCCAATATATGGATCTTAAACCTGGCACCCCAATGACTGATATCTCACTTGATCGTGTTTTCATAGGTTCTTGCACCAACTCTAGGCTGGAAGATTTGATTGAGGCTTCCAGAGTAATAAAAGGTAAAAAAGTTTCTCCCAAAGTAAGAGCTATGATAGTTCCAGGGTCTCAACTTGTAAAGAGACAAGCTGAAGAAATCGGTCTCGATAAAATCTTCAAGGAAGCAAACTTTGAATGGCGTGAGTCAGGATGCAGCATGTGTCTTGGGATGAATCCTGACATTTTAGCCAGAGGAGAACGATGTGCAAGTACCTCGAATAGAAATTTTGAGGGCAGGCAAGGAGCTGGGGGGAGGACCCACCTTGTAAGTCCAATAATGGCCGCTGCTGCGGCAATTGAGGGACACTTTGTGGACGTACGTGAATTGGATATGATTTAGTTGAAATCATTCAAAACCATCAAAAGTATTGCAACTCCTTTTGACAAAGTAAATGTAGATACAGATCAAATAATCCCAAAACAATTCTTGAAATTGGTACAAAAAACTGGTTTTGGGCAGTATCTTTTTTACGACTGGCGATTTGAAAAGGATGGAAAACCGCGATCGGATTTCATCTTAAATGATCCAAAATATAGAAACTCAAAAATACTTTTAGCAAGAGACAATTTTGGTTGTGGTTCAAGCAGGGAACATGCGGCCTGGGCTTTGCTAGATTATGGATTTGTAGCGATCATCGCACCTTCATTTGCAGATATTTTTTATGACAATTGCTTCAAAAATGGGATTTTGCCCATAAAAGTAGATGGAGAAGAATTAGAAATGCTATTCAAAAATGATTCCGAGATTGAGGTTAATTTGGAAACGCAAACGATTAAGACCGATCGCACTACAATGCCCTTTGAGATAGAGAAGTACAGGAAGAAAACATTACTTGAAGGACTTGATGAGATTGCCATAACCTTACAATGCGAAGACAGAATCTCACAATATGAAAAGAAATCAGGATTGTATAATTAACTAGAACCTGAAGGTTACAGCAACACTTTTCGCTTATATTACCACCAGCAAATCTTCACTGTTAGAAAATGTTGACTGCAAAGGCTCTCGATAAATACGATCCATCTGGCATGTACAAAATTTACGATGAATGGCCAGAGATTTCATTTAACACTTTTAGCAGCACAAAAAATCATGTTGATTTTAGAAATATTGATCACATAGTATTTTCTGGCATGGGGGGTTCTGGAGCGGTCGGAGAATTAATGTCATCAGTTCTCTCAAAATCAGATCTTCATACCTGCGTTGTCAAAGGATACCTGCTACCAAAGACAGTTGATAGAAACACCCTTCTCGTTGCGACGAGCATCTCAGGATTTACTACTGAAACACTTACCGTTTTGAAAAATGCTTCAAAACTTAATTGCAAAATAATTGCTTTTTCATCAGGAGGCAAGATGCAAGATTATTGCGAAAAAAATAATATAATCCATCAAAAAATAATTCAAATTCACTCGCCAAGAACCTCCTTTCCTACTGCGATTTATTCGATGCTTGCTGTCCTAGGTCCGGTTTTTGGAATAAAAGAATCTGACATAAAAGAATCCATAGATATGCTATGCAAAACAGGAGCTACGATAAATTCTAACAACCTTTCAACTACAAACCCTGCTTTAGCGCTTGCACTTTGGATCAGCAAAATCCCGATCATATACTATCCGCACGGTCTTCAGGCAGCTGCTATAAGATTTAAAAATTCATTGCAAGAAAATGGCAAGATCCACGCAATAGCCGAAGATGTCATTGAGATGTGTCATAATGGTATCGTATCATGGGAAATGCCTTCCTCAGTTCAGCCAATCTTAATCCGTGGAACAGACGATTATATCAAAACTAAAGAAAGATGGAAGATCTTGAAAAAATACTTTAGAATTCATAACATAGATTTCAAGGAGGTAGGCTCAGTAAAGGGAAGCATACTCTCAAAATTAATGAATTTGATTTACCTACTTGACTATGCCACTATATATCATGCAGTTCTAAACAGGAGAGATCCGTCCCCTGTGCACTCTATAGACTACATAAAGTCAAAGCTCTAGCCTCTCATTTTTTTAACTATTTTTTTTACCAATTCCTGATTTCGTTCTATTTTTGTAGGCGAATCAATGTCAATCCAGGGAGTTTTGCCGATATCAAAAGCGCTTATCATCTTTCTATTTGAAAGCTCCTGTAAAATGTCAAATGATAGGTTAATCTGTTTTCTTTTTTTCCTTTTCGAATTGATCAATTTTAGAATTTTTGCTCCCAGCATGTATATTCCCAAACATTCCGACATTTGTAAATTTATTATGGGCTTTTCCTTGAACTCCACAATCCAGCCATCTCTGGTTACCGCATAGCCTGTCTCTTCCTTTCTATACTTTCTTGTTGCTATGCAGGCTATACCTTTCTTTTCTTTATAGAACTTGTACATGTCAGTAAGATCAATAGGGCTAAGGTTATCTGAAAACCACAAAAGAAAATCAGAACTTCTTTTAAGTATATTCTTTAGGTGTATCAGATCACCACCAGTACCACTGCTGGAATCTTGAACAAATCTTAGTCTTTTTTTTCCTATTCTAACCCTATTCTCAAAGTAGTTTTTTATTTGGTAGCCTAATCCCTTGAAGTCTCCAAGTATCACTATCTCATCAATAGAATCAAAGGAGGATACATAATTGATCACGTGATCAATGAGAGGTTTTCCTTCGATGGGAATCATTGCCTTTGGAAAATAATCTGTGAAAGGTTTGGCTCTCGTTCCAACCCCTCCGGCTAAAATTACTGCTTTCAATTCTTATCTGTATGATTTCTGCTTTCTTCTTCTAGCGCCAGGTCCACCAAACTTCTTGGGTTCTTTCTGCCTGTCATCCCCACTTAAGAGATGCTTGTCAAATTCATTAAGGCGCCTTTTAAGATCCTCTCGAATTGTTTTTGTAAAAGGATGATCCTTTGGTTCCTTTTTAGACTTTGTCCATCCAATCATCGCTCTTGAAATTGCAACAGCAGCAGCATATGCCTGTCCCATGAAACCTCCACCCTTTACTCTAACAGAAAGATCTATTTTTTCTCGCAATTCGCCTGCAATTTCAAGGGGTGCAAGTATCACTTCTCTTGCAGTCTCTTGTTGAACCATTTCTACTGGCACGTTGTTAATTCTGACCTTGCCAACACCCTTAGTGATATGAACATGAGCCCTCGCAGTCTTTCTTGTCGCAAAATAATTTTCAACCTTGACCATTATTCGTGCCACCCAATCATTCTTCCTAGCTCTCCCATACTGGTATAGTAGGGAGCAGGCTTCCTAATTTTTGCATCCTCAAATTGCATCCGTGTCAATGATCTTAGCTCCTTTGGAACCCCCAAATAGGCTCTGAGTCGTTTTAGAGCTGCCTTGCCAGATGACTTGGTCTTTGGTAGCATGCCTCTGACCATTTTTGTTATAATGGTATCAGGTCGTCTTGGATGAAAGGGACCAAACTTTGGATTATTTATACTTGCAATCTCAAGGAACTCTCTGTAGGATTTTAGGATTGATTTCCTACTGCCACTTATCATTATGTTTTCAGAATTCACTATCGACACTCTATTACCCTGAAGCAACAGCTTCGCTACGCGCGAGCAAAGTCTTCCCGCAACCATGTTGGTACCATCTACGATTAGGGTTTGAGTTCCTGCAGCTTTCTGCATGGTCTCGGTTTGTTGTTTAGCCAACAATCTTCACTCCCTTTCCTGTAGGATTGCTCTTCACAAGCTCTGCAAAACTTAGAATTTTTCCTCCAGAGTTAAGGATCTTCTGAGCTCCAGAGTTTGAAATTAAAAATGAGCATAATGTTATTTTATGTGTCAGATTTCCTGTTCCAAGAACTTTGCCAGGAACAACTATCACGTCATTATTTTTTGTGAACTTATCAATTTGACCAACATTTACAACTCTTCTTGCCGAAGATGGCTTTAATGCAAGCTCAGCAAGTCGTAACCAAATAGGTGCCTTATTTTTCTTAGATGCATTCTTTAGTTCTCTTGCCATTTGTAACACAATCTGATTGGTCATTTGTAATAATGCCATTTTTTACCCAAATATAATGCATGCTCAGTTATAGTGCTGCTATCACTTGCTTGAATCCATCAAGGTTTTTTGCCAGCTCATCAATTCCAGCCAATACTATCTGAGCTGGTGTTAGCGCACCTGTACTTTCCACCATGAGAACATGATCTTCTGGATTTGCTGTTTCGGTGAGAACTGAAACAGTTGCGGAATTCCATTTGGCATGTTCTGTACCTCTGCCCAGTCTTGCGTATGCTTCAAGCTTTAGCTTTTGACCAGGAGCAAGCTCGATTATTGGAATCTTATCACTAACTGGTTTTACAAAGTCGTCTTCGGAAGTAAGCTCGGCGGAAGTAATTGTTCTTGTAGTGTCAACAGAACCTGAATCTATCATTAACATCACTCGGCAATGGGTACATCCCATTTCGCTATGACAACTGCACTTTGACGGTTCAACGAACCGTGTTAGGTCTGTCCTTAAAGGTGTCATAGCAAGCCTATGTGCAATGCCCTCATCGGGCAAAACCGAGGAGTTTTCAATTATTACAACATCGTCTATTGCAAAGACAGGCACGCCTATCAGACAGATTCGGCGCAACGCGTTAGCATATTGCAGAGGAACTCCCTTTAACTTCACTACGATCTTTTGTTCATTATTTTCAACAATTTCCAAAGAAGGCAAAGCTCGGATGAAAAAGTTCCTAGTCCAAATAAAAATCTAGCGAGTACTTGTGTATAGATAAATACCAAAGTTAAATATCAAAATCATGGTCGATAAATCCACTGTTGTAAGACTCGCGGTGGAAGGAGAAAAGTTTGAGCTTCTTGTTAAGCCAGATCCTGCCCTTGAATATAAACTAGGAAAAAGAAAGGATATATCGACAGTTCTTATCTCGGATGAAATTTATTCAGATTCTAATAAGGGAACACGTGCCTCAACTGAAAAATTGATGAAGGCTTTTAAAACAACTGATCAGACGGCAATTGCAACAATAATTCTTCAGAAAGGAGATCTTAATCTAACTACAGATCAAAGGAGAAAGATGATTTTAGAAAAACGAAAGCAAATTGTTGAATTCATATCAAAAACTTTTGTTGATCCAAGATCTCATCTACCACATCCTCCAATACGAATTGAACAAGCCATGAACGATGCAAAGGTAACGATAGACCCTTTCAAAAATACAGAAGATCAAATAAAGGACATAGTAGAGCAGCTTCGAACTATTATTCCTCTGAAATCTGAAAATATGTTGCTTGAAATTCTAGTACCAGCACAGTATGCAGCTCAATCATATTCAGTTTTAAAATCAGCTGGAACTTTGAAAAAAGAAGAATGGCAATCTAATGGTTCTCTAAAAGTAATACTAGATATACCGGCTGCAGCAAGGGCAAATGTGATAGATAGATTGGGTTCTGTGACGAAAGGATCGGCTTCTATTGAGGTAGCCAAATGATGGAAGTAACTAAAAGGAAATACGTAATTCCTGGTGACGTAATTACAACTGGCCCATTCAGACCAGAACAGAATGTGTACCAGGATGGCGATAGGATTATCGCAACTAGCGTTGGCATATCTGAAATATACGATAATGCCGTTCGTGTTATTCCACTCTCTGGCATGTACATTCCTAAAAACAATGACTTGGTTATAGGAAAAGTAATTGGGCATTCGGCTCTTTCTTGGGAATTTGAGATTAATTCTTGCTTTGTTGGTTTCTTGCCTGCACAAGATGTATTTGGTAGAGACTACTCGCCAACCAAAGACGAGCTTAAAGCGAGACTGGATAAGGGAGATCTTGTAGCAGCTAGAATTGCTAATTTTGACAGATCACGGGATCCTCTCTTAACAATACAGGATAGAGATTTGGGAAAGATAGAATCTGGAGAGCTAATAGAGATTGCCCCAAGTAAGGTCCCACGATTAATTGGAAAACGTGGTTCCATGATACAGACAATTGAACTTGCTACAAAAGCTATGATTACAATCGGTCAGAATGGCTGGATTGTTGTTTCTTGCGATGATCCAGTTGGATTATTAAAGGCGATACAGGCAATTAAAATGGTTGATGCCCAGGCCCACACACCAAACTTGACTGAAAGAGTCAAATCCATGCTTGGGGTAGAACTCGGTGAAAATAATGACACAATTAATGAATGAAAATGGAATTAGATGTGATGGAAGAAAGATAGACCAATTAAGAAATATATCGATAAAGGTTGGAATTCTAAAAAACGCAGACGGTTCTGCGTATATAGAATTCGGGAAGAATAAAATCCTTGCAGGGGTCTTCGGTCCTAGGGATGTACATCCAAAACACATGGCAGACTCGGATAAGGGCATACTTCGTTGTAGATATCATATGTCGCCATTTTCTGTTACCGAAAGAAAAAACCCTGCCCCCTCCAGACGTGAAATTGAGATATCTAAGGTTATAAAAGAAGCCTTGCAGTCTGCCGTAATTCTCAAAGATTTTCCAAGAACTGTGGTGGATGTTTTCATTGAGGTCTTACAAGCAGATGGTGGCTCTAGATGTGCAGCACTAGATGCGGCATCTGTTGCTCTTGCAGATGCGGGCATACCTATGCGAGATATAGTTTCTGCATGTGCGGCAGGAAAGGTAGAAGATCAGATTGTTTTAGATGTTAATGATGAAGAGGACAAGGAGGGACAGGCGGATATGCCAGTTGCATACATGCCAAACCTTGGTAAGGTTACTCTTATGCAA
>Ga0105164_10002655_pt1 | contig 11036 bp, 16 predicted proteins | sample VDWuncwatermetaG_FD_89674 | JGI IMG/M metagenome (GOLD analysis project Ga0105164, IMG submission 89674) | Wastewater microbial communities from Netherlands to study Microbial Dark Matter (Phase II) - VDW unchlorinated drinking water | ecosystem: Environmental > Aquatic > Freshwater > Drinking...
AAATTAAATAGCCATATCTATTAATTACTTATAAATATTATTCTTATATAAATATTTAATTGAGGAAAATATTCCTATTAGAATAAAATCCAATTAATCTTATTCTTGATAGTTCTTTAAATTTCATTTAAGATTGTTTCAAGTAATTGCGGGAAGTTCACAAAACCTGCAGCCTTGTTTAAATGACCGCCATTTTGTATAATTCTTAAATCTCCATTAACATTCTTTGCCAATTCTTTAGTTATATCAATAGAAATGTATTCATCATTATCTGATCCGAAAACAAAAAATTTATTACATGACATCTTTATTCTTTCCCAATCAAATTTTTTGTCTATAAAACTTTTATTGAGTTTATCATAAGGGCTCCCCAGCATCTTGTGAAATCCGGCTACTAAAAATGCCGCTTTGATTTTTTTATTTGTTTTTTCTAAATAATTTAGAATAAAAACAGCACCTAAGCTGTGGCCTATTAAAACAGTTTCATCAGTTATTTTGTTTTCATATTTTGCTATTGTTCTTAACCAGCTTTCAAGTGACTGGTTTAGGGGAGTAGGAAATTTTGGAACAATAACTTTAAATTCTTTCTTTTCAAGTTCATTTTTAAGCCATGGAAACCAATTTGAATTTGGATTTGCATAAACTCCGTGGATAATTATGAAGTTCATTTTATCTTGGCATACATAAAGCAATCAATGCATTCTCCATTTTTTAAAGCATAATTTCTTAGCAACCCTTCTCTTTTATAATGATTTTTTTCCAACACATGTGCTGAAATTTCATTTTTTAAATAAACAGAAGCGTAAATTCTTTTTAGTTTTAATCTTTTAAATCCATATTCTGTTGTTATTTTAATTGCTTCTGTTATGATTCCCTTATTCCAAAATCTTTTTGCAAGCCAATAACCAATTTCCGCTTTATGATTCTTATTTATATCATGAAGTCCAATAGAGCCAATGACTTCTCCATTTTTATCAACAGCAAAAACAATCTCCTTTTTATTTTTTGATTTTAATGATTTTATACAATGTGCAATCCACTTTTTTGCATCTTTCATTCTATAAGGATAGGGGACAGTAGAAATACATCTTGAAACTTTCCAGTCATTTATATTTTCAATAAGTGATTTTTCATCCGACTTTTTAAAAGGTCTTAATATTAATCTTTTTGATTTTATTATCATTTTTTATTAATATGTTTTTATTGATATTCTTTTATTTCTTCTTGCCTTTGGCAATACATCAATTTCAATAAAAATCTTTCTGAAAATTAAATATACAGCAATTATAATAAATTTTATATATACATTCGCTTGTTTTATTTTTAGGAAGGAAATATGGATATTTTAACAATAATACTTATTATTGCTGGTCTTTGTGTTTTTGAAGTTATTAGTAGTGTTGATAATGCGATTATTAATGCCGATGTTCTCTCAACAATGCAAGCAAAATACAGAAAATGGTTTTTGTATTTTGGAATTTTTTTTGCAGTGTTTGTAATTCGAGGCATTTTACCGTGGCTAATAATCTGGATTAGCACCCCTTCTGCAGGCCCTATTGGTGCTTTTACATCATCATTTAGCAGCAATCCGAGGATAATGGAAAATATAAGGCAGTCTTCACCTGTTCTTTTGATTGGCAGTGCTACATTTCTTTTGTTTTTATTTTTCCACTGGTTATTTCTTGAACCTAAAAAGGTGATACTTCCTGGAGAGACATTTTTCCAGTCAAACTATTATTTATTCTATGCTTTTGTTTCTATTTTGTTGTCTGCAATTGTATGGTTTGCGCTTCATAAGAATTCAATCATGGCTTTTGGTGCTGTTATTGGAGCAACAGTTTATTATGTCGTGGATTCCTGTAGAAAATATGCCGAAGAAAACTCAAGGAACCTGCATAAAAGCAATCTATCAGATATGAGCAAAATACTTTATTTGGAAGTTCTAGATGGGAGTTTCTCGATTGATGGGGTTACAGGCGCCTTTGCTTTTACTTTGTCAGTGCCTTTGATATTAATAGGCAATGGTTTAGGCGCATTGGTAGTTCGTCAACTTACCTTAAAAAATATTAATTCAATTAATAAATACAGGTACCTGAAAAAGGGAGCTATGTATTCTATATTCTTTTTAAGCATAATCATGTTGTTAGACAGTTTTGGATTCGTGATTCCAAGTTGGTTGCCTCCTCTTGTAACATTTGCAGTGGTTGGTTATTTCTTTTATATTTCAAAGAGATATATTAAAAAGCATTTTGACAAAAGTATTTCCTGAATTGAGTTTTTATGACGAGGCATATAACTTTAGGCAATGGCAGTTTATTGGTAAACATAGATGAGTGGCTGCAAGTTAGGGATTTTTATTATCCTCATGTTGGCTTAGAAAATCATTTGCTAGGCCATGCCCACCGAATGGGTGTTTTTGTTGATGATAAAATCTCTTGGACTAATGAAAACGATTGGAAAAGAAAGATTGCATATAAAAAACAAGCCTTGGTAAGTGAGTGCTCAGCTTTAAATCAGAATCTGAAAATTGAATTAAAGATAAACGATTGCGTTGATTGCAATCAAAATATATTTTTTAAAAAAATTGTTGTTAAGAATCTTTCAAGCAAAACAAGGGAAATTAAGATATTCTTTCATCATGATTTTCATTTATATGGAGATGGAATAGGCGACACTGCTGGATATGAACCAGTAAAAAATGTAATTTTCCATTACAAGAGAAAGAGGCATTTTTTGATTAATGCTGTTAATGCAAAATCAGAACTGAAAAATGGTAAAGGCAACATTTTTGAATATTCTGTTGGAACTGCTGACATGCATACAATAAAAGACGCTAATGACGGCGCTTTAGAAAAAAATCCAATTGCCCAAGGACAAGTGGATTCTATAATTTCAATAAAATTAGATATCACGGCCAATGCTGAAGAATGCGTTTATTACTGGATTTGTTGCGGCAAAGATTTCAAAAGCGTTGATGAATTAAACTCCATAATAATGAAAAAAACTCCGAAAAATTTATTGGAGGAAACAGAGAACAGCTGGTTTGTGTTGGCAAATAAGTGCAATCTTGATTTTGCAGATTTGGATGAAAAAATAATCGATGAATTCAAAAAATCTATTTTAATAATAAGAACTCAGATTGACAATCACGGAGCAATTGTTGCTGCAAATGATTCTGACAGTTCTCAATTTAATCGAGATACTTATAGCTATGTCTGGACAAGGGACGGCGCTTTAATCGCTTTAGCATTGCAAAAAGCTAATTTTCCTGAATTAGTCGAAAACTTCTATATTTTCTGCAAAGAAATAATTTCTGATTTAGGGTGCTTTTTGCACAAATACAATCCTGATGGTTCTTTGGGAAGTTCATGGCATCCGTGGATTAAAGATGGCAAGCCTCAATTGCCAATTCAAGAGGATGAAACAGCTTTAGTAATATACGCTCTGTGGGATTATTATGCTAGAAGTAAAAATCACGCTTTTATCAAGAAATTATACAAGCCATTGATAGAGAAAGCAGCGGATTTTATGGTTAATTACATTGATGAAAATACAAAACTTCCGAAAGAAAGCTATGATTTGTGGGAAGAACGGCATGGTATTTTTACTTTCACTTGTTCAACTGTTTATGCTGGATTAATATGCGCTTGTGAATTTGCGAAATTATTCAAAGAAAATAAAAGAGCGGAGCTCTACAAGAAAACTGCGGAAGAAATTAAGAAAGCAATGTTGGAATATCTTTTTGATAAAAATACAAAAAGATTCATTAGAATGATTAATTTTGCGGGAGATAATTCCATAGAGGATTTTACTATTGATAGCAGCTTGTATGCGCTCTTTGAATTTGGTGTCCTTGATGCAAATGACCCAAGGGTGAGGGAAACTATGAAAATTGTTAAAGAGAGATTGTGGGTAAAAACGGAGATTGGGGGCTTGGCAAGGTACGAAAATGATTTATATCACAAAGTCTCCAGCGACACAAGAAATGTTCCAGGAAATCCTTGGTTTGTTTGCACTGCTTGGCTTGGAAAATATTATGTTGCAAAGTCAAAAACAATAGAAGAATTAAGCGAGGCTTTGGAAATAATAAAATGGCTTATGAAGAATTCTCTTTCAACTGGCGTAATGCCTGAGCAAATTGATCCTTACTCAGGCAAACCCTTATCTGTGAGTCCCCTAACATGGAGTCATTCGGAATTTGTTGATTTAGTAATGAATTATGTTGACAAATACAAGAAACTAAAATAAATAAAACACGAAAATGAATAAGAGAATTTTTATATTATTTATTTTTGTGATTCTGTTAATCTCATGTGCTCAGCAATATTCAAAAAATAATGGAAAAATATATTCTCCTCTGTCTAGAGATGAACCCTATCAGAATGCAGAATCTATAAAAGAAAGGAATGTAACGGTTTTTGATTTGAAGACAGGTGATAATGTAAATATAAAAGGAACTTTCTACAAAGGCAAAAAAAATATGTCCTCAATTATTTTGTTGCATATGCTAAATAGGGATAGGCATGATTGGGACGGATTTGCTGAATCATTGCAAAGTTTAGGATACAATTTAATTTCAATTGACTTAAGGGGCCATGGTGAAAGCAGCTTGAGTTGGAAAACTTTTTCTGAATCAGATTTCAGCAGTATGATATTGGATGTTAGAGTTGCGAAGGATTTTTTAGTTGGCAATAATGTGAGCAACAGAATTGCAATCATTGGGGCAAGTATAGGGGCAAATATCGCATTAACTTATGCAGCTAAAGATGACTCAATTAAAACAATAATACTATTATCACCTGGATTGGATTACAGAGGAGTAAAAACACAAGATGTAATAAAACAATTTAAAAATCCTGTTTTGATTATTGCTTCAGAAGGAGACACTTATTCTGCGGATTCTTCAAGAACATTAAGTTCTTTATCTAAAAATAGTCAATTAAAACTTTATAAAGGTTTGAATCACGGCACAAATCTGCTTGGAAATGAAGATGTTAATAGCGTGATAATTGAATGGCTGAAGGAAAATCGAGAGTAAAAAACGGAATTATCCCCTTAAAGTCATTATATTGAGAAATAAGTAATTTTTCAATTATTGATTGAAGACACTTTTAAAATTCACAGTTTCATTGGAAAAGCTTTTATAGTTTCATTGAGAATGTCAATTACATATGAGAAAAAGTTTCTTAATATTTACTGTTATAGGCATTGCTATTGCTTTATCTTTGATAGCTTATGTTAATTTTTATAAAACAAAAAAAGAAGTATGCTGCCAAGAAGGAATATCGGATTTTATTATAGCAGAGGGAACAGTCCAATCTACCCAATATAACGATTACATTAATATGAAGATAACAAAAATATTGAGATACGACAGACATGATAAAGCTACGTGGTTGCCACTAAAAGAAAATGATGAAGTATCTATTCTTTTAAACAGCATTTACAACAAGAATATAAGTTCTGGACAAAATCTGAGTCAAATTGAAATTGACAAGATGTTTGAAGATTTTGTTTCTTCAGCCAAGGATAAAACACTTGTAGTTACAATGTCTTGCTCAGGCAAGCAGTGTTATGAAGTTAGTATAAATGTAAAAGAATAAATTAAAACAATACTATAATCTTTATAAACATCCAATATTTCTTATCCATAATGGCACTCACAGAAGCGCAAAGATTTCATTTAAAGAAATTCATAAAGGAATTAGAAAATTTTAAGGGAAGGCACACTGAGTTAGTTAGTGTTTACATTCCTCAAAATTATGATTTAAATAAAATAATTAATCATCTTGCTCAAGAGCAGGGTACTGCATCCAACATCAAATCTGCATCTACAAGAAAAAATGTCACAGACGCATTAGAGAGGATGATACAACATTTGAAATTATTCAAGAAAACTCCTCCAAATGGATTGGCTGCGTTTGCCGGCAATGTTGCTGAAAGAGAAGGTCAGCAAGACTTTAAGGTTTGGAGCATTGAACCGCCTGTGCCGCTAAAAACAAGGATTTACAGATGCGATAAGGAGTTTGTTTTAGATATCCTAAGGGATATGCTTGAAGCAAAAGAGGTTTATGGTTTAGTTGTAATGGACAGAAGAGATGCAAATATAGCGCTATTAAAGGGAAAAACAATAATTCCTCTGGTAAAAACACATTCAGAAGTGCCTGGAAAATTTAAGGCTGGAGGACAGAGCGCTCAGAGATTTCATCGTCTGATAGAAGGCGCTGCAAAAGATCATTACAAAAAAGTTGCAGAGTACATGAAAGAAACTTTTCTTAAAATGGAAGGTTTGAAAGGTATCATTGTTGGCGGTCCAGGACCTACAAAATATGACCTCGTGGAAGGCGACTTCATAACAAACGAAGTTAAGAAGAAGATTATAGCAATAAAAGATTTAAGTTATACTGGCGAGTTTGGCCTGGAAGAACTTCTTGAAAGAAGCCAAGATGTTTTAGCACAAGAAGATGTAATGGAAGAAAAAAAGATTGTAAGTAGGTTTCTTGAAACGCTTGCAACAAAACAAAACATGGTTTCTTACGGCGAAAATGAAGTTATGGGCAAATTAAAGATGGGTGTTGTTGATATTTTGCTTTTATCAGAAGACTTGCCTGAAGAAAAGATTGAAGAATTCGAAAAGGAAGCAAAAACTTTTGGAACTGAAGTAAAAATAATTTCAACCCAAACAAGAGAAGGCGCTCAACTCAGAGATTTGGGAAAGGCAGCGGCAATTTTGAGGTATGAGGTGCATGGATAAAATGCAAAAAAAGAAAAACTTTAAATACAAGTATTACTTGTAACACTTTGGTGGTTTAAATGCAGGCAAGCATAAAAAATATTGACGAGAGTGTTTTTAGAGAGTTTAAGGCAGAGTCTATTAGAGAAGGGCTCAAGATTGGAAAGGCGCTAACATTAGCTATGGAGCTTTTTTTAGAAAAGGGGCATCAGAGGCCAAAAATGAGTTTATTAAAATTAAGGCCAACTCATTGGGGTAAAGGAACTGAAAGGACAAGCGAAGAAATAGATAAACTTCTATATTAAAATGGCAATTTTTATAGATTCAAATATTTTTTGTGCCTATGCTAACATTGCGGATGTTCATAATAAAAAAACTGTAAAGATAATAAGTGAAATAGTTTCAAACAATCATGGAAAAGTAATTACTACAGATTATGTATTTGACGAGACTGTTACAGTTGCTTTGCGTAGAACAGACAAGAAAAAAGCAGTAGAATTAGGAAATTTCATTCTTAACTCTGAAATTTTAATTGTAAAGGTTGATAGCATAGTATTCCAACAAGCATGGGAAATTTTTCAAAAAAATCATAATTTTAGTTTTACAGATTGCACTACCATCGCATTCATGCAACTATTTGGAATAAATAAAATAGCAACCTTTGATAAAGAATTTTTAAAATTAAAAAATATTCAAGTTATTGATTTTTAGAACGAAAAATATTTTAATTTGCTGCTATTTTGAGGTATGAAGTTCATTTGTAAAAAGTTATTTTTTTCTTAACACCGATTTAATCCAAAGAATGCCACTAGTTTATCTCACAATATACCATCTAATTTCATCTTCTGATTCCTTTAAATTTGGGTAGTCTGAAGGGGAAGCAGGACGAGCCTTTGCTAATGGTATTATTTTACCTGTAGTTTCATCCCGTTGTAATGTTAATCCTTTGCATTCTCCATTCAAGATCGTTTCAAGCACAGCTTTCGTTCTATCTCCAATGCCCATTACTTGCAAATTCCGAAGAGATCCATGTTGCCTGTAGAATTGGGGTATATCTATTCTAGAATTACTTATCCTTTTAAAAACATGAGATACGAATCTCAGTGCTATTTTAGATGGTTGGTATTTATCAGCAAACAAAATTGCGCTCCAGTACGCATTAGCTAAATCAGTATTACCAAAATTTTCATCCAAATAAGGTTTTTCAATATTCATATAAATCACGTAACTATAAAGTCCCGACTATAGCCCGTCCATAAACTTCAAAACCGAAAAAAGCAAATAGTAGCTCTATCACAGAAAAGTGAATTTTGGGGTGGACAAAAAAGGTGTCCACCATGAGTCAAAGGATAGATGTATTTGAAGAAGTAAGAAGATTAAAACGAGACGTTGAGTATTATAAACAACAAGCAGAAGGATGGAAAAGAAAATACTTTGAATTAAAGAAAGAATTTGACGAAGTCAAAAAACTTCTCAATCAATTTCTTAATGCAAATACTCCCTCAAGAAGGCGGTAATGGAACAACGAGAGAAGAGCCCGATAAAATTGATGAAAAGATATAAGTTAAGGCCAAGCAATGCCCGAGAGGGCATAGGAAAATAAAGCAAACTGATTGGCATACAAGAATAGTATACGAAATTGGCAAGATTCAAATTAAAGCAATAAGATTTACTGTTCTCGAATATGATTGCTTACAATGCAATTTGCACTTTGAAGCAACTCATCCTGATTTACCAAAAGAAGGCATGTTTGGTCCTAACTTGCAAGCTTTCTTAACAGAAATAAGGCATAACTTTGCTGGCTCTTATGAAAGAATATCTACGTTCTTAGATAACATAACAGGAACTACCTTCAGTCCACAAGGCATAAAAGACTGTGTGCATAGAGTTGCAGAAAATTTACAGCCTTCTTACAAGCAGATGGAAGAAGAAATCAGCAAAGCAGATGTTGTTAACAGCAATGAAACCTCATGGCCAGTGGATGGCAACGACTATTGGCTTTGGTTATTATGCACTTTCAATATGATTTTTATTATGATTAATGAATCAAGAGCAAGAGGAGTCATAACAAATATCTTAGGAGAATATTTTCCTGGTGTTATTGTAAGCGACTGCCTTAAAGTTTATAACAATTTTGCTGCTGCTTATCAGCGTTGTTGGTCGCATTTGCTAAGAAAGACTCATTTTGAGAAAGAGAAATATCCAAAGAAGGACGTAGTTGAGTTGCATGAGCAACTTACAATGCTGTACAGAGATGTAAATAACTTTTTAAGCACAAATCCAAATTTTGAGCAGAGAGTATGGAATGCTATTATGTACAATCAAAAACTGCAAAGAATAGCAAATTACAGATGGAGGAGTGATGCTACTAAAAGTACTGCAAATAATATGCTGAAAGCATATCAAGGGCAATGGTTTGTAGGAGTCATAATGCCAGAAGTTGAATTAACAAATAATAAAGATGAAAGAGGGATAAGAAAAGTTATTCCAACAAGAAAATTATTAGGAGGCCATAGAACAAAACATGGTGCTTATGACTTTGCTGTTATTGAAAGTCATAGACAAACTTGGAAATTAAGGAATGAATCTCCGTATCATAAATTGGTTAATAAAAAATGAAATTTTCAGAAGAAAAAGAAGCATATTTAAGAATTCAGAAATTATTACAAAAATTATACCAAGATATAAAGAAAAAAAAGCAAGGAGCACTTATCTCAAATATAAGATTTCAAAATGACATCCCTAATCCAAGAAGCATTCCAACAACTTTACCCTAATAAAGAATTAAAATATTCTGTTTCTCTGAAATATTCCAGAAAATTCAAGCCGTACAATGCAAATGTAAAATTATATAGAAATAATTTGATGTTTAACTTAAGCAAGGATTGGAAAAAAATAAGCCCGGAAATCCAGATTGGATTGATTCAAGAGCTATTAATTAGAATACTAAAGGAAAAAAATAAAAAAACCATTAATATGGAGCTTTATAATTCATTCCTAAAGAATATCCATATAGCAATTCCGAAAACAAAGACAGACGAAATTTTGGAAGAATCATTCAACCGAGTAAATGAAACTTATTTTGTTGGAATGGTTGACCTACCGAACTTAAAATGGGGCAATGATTCAACAAGCAAACTCGGATCCTATGAATATGGCTCTGATACAATCACAATAAGCAGCATTTTCAAGAATGCCGAGCAGGAACTCTTGGATTATGTTATGCATCATGAAATGCTGCATAAAAAATTTAAATTCCAAAATAAAAATGGAAGAAATTTGCATCACAGTTCTGAATTCAAAAGAACGGAAGAAGCATTTGAAAATCGGAATTTGATTGAAAAAAAGATATCAAAATTAGCCGGAAAGCATAGGTTTGGGTTAAAGGCGATTTTGGATTTTTAATTATTATTTAGATGGTATGAGAATTTTTAAATTCTAACTTCTTTATTTGTTATCGAGGTGATTTCAATGAAACAGATTAAGTTTTTTATCGGTTTGGATGTGCATAAAAATATGATTGCATATGCGGTTAGATCATACAAAGGGCAAATTGCAACATACGGTGAATGTGCCACAAGGTTTGAAGATATTTACAAGACTCTTGAGCCTTATTTAGGTAATTGCAAAATTGGGATAGAATCCTGCACAAGCTATTACCACATTTATCAGGGATTCAAAAAAGGAGGATGCGACATAGTTGTCGCCAATACTCTGAAGATTAGGCGGTTGATTATGAAGAATGACAGGTTAGATGCCGAAAGGCTATCGGATATGCTTCGTTTGGGAACGTTTCCTGTTTCATACGTTCCTGACGAACGGCTTCAAAGGCTTAGGACTCTGGTTAATCTGAGACATAATTTCGTTGAAGAAAGCACACGCTTTCAGAACCAAATACATTCAATCCTATCAAAATATGGATTTGTCATAAGTGAGATTAGGGGCTGTCCAAAAAGACCTTATGAGAATATTACCAAATTCTTGTTTTTATGATTTTCTGCAGTTTATTTCTCGTCGGAAACGATAAGTATAAATACTAGTTTATCGTCTATAAATAAAAAAATTATGAGGTGATTTAATGAAAATACAAAAAACACTTTTTTCTGACAAGGATATTGCTGTTGGAAAAAGAGTCCCAATAGTAAAGAAAAAAATTGTTTTCAAGTCATATTCTTAAAGGCTGGATTCTTGGCTTTGTAAACAAAATTTACAGTTGCAGAATGCTTGCCAAAGAACTTAGGGAAAATCTTACTTTCGTCTGGATAAGCGGAAATCAGAAGCCTGATTTCAGGACGTTAAATAA